>Ga0114966_10000367_pt1 | contig 44173 bp, 50 predicted proteins | sample M_130207_XF_Meta_FD_87029 | JGI IMG/M metagenome (GOLD analysis project Ga0114966, IMG submission 87029) | Freshwater microbial communities from Lake Montjoie, Canada to study carbon cycling - M_130207_XF_MetaG | ecosystem: Environmental > Aquatic > Freshwater > Lake | place: Lake Montjoie... | reverse complement strand
GAAACAGGACCAACTGGAGAAACAGGACCAACAGGAGAAACAGGACCAACAGGAGAAACAGGACCAACAGGTCCTACTGGATGTACTGGTCCTACAGGAGAAACAGGACCAACTGGAGAAACAGGACCAACAGGAGAAACAGGACCAACAGGTCCTACAGGAGAAACAGGACCAACAGGAGAAACAGGACCAACAGGTCTTACTGGATGTACTGGTCCAACAGGTTTAACTGGAAATACTGGTTTAACAGGTCCAACAGGTCCAGTAAATGTTCCAATTGACCCATCTTTTAATATTAATATGACTAATTTTATAAATGCAAATGGTTCTTCAACTAAATCAATTGCAATTGGATATAATAATGGAGTAACTTTAGGAAATAATTCCATTGCAATTGGTAGCCAATTATTTAGTAATCCTACAAATTCTATCGTTTTAAATGCAACTACAAATGGTTTAACTGGTATATCAAATGGTTTTAGTGTTGCCCCAATAAATACTTTTACTGACGTAACCCCTAAAGAAGGAATTCTATTTTATGATTCAACTACCAAAGAAATTAAAGCAAACACATTTGCAAAAACATTTATAATTAATCATCCATTAGACAATGAAAAGTATTTAATTCATGCATGTTTGGAAGGTCCCGAGAATGGTGTATATTATAGAGGAAAAGGAGAAATAATTAATAATAATAGAATAAAAATACAATTACCAAATTATGTTAAAAAATTAGCAAATGACTTTTCTATACAAATTACTCCAATTTATTCAGGAAAAAAAGACCTAATTCCATTACAAGTATCTGAAATTGAAAATAATGAATTTTATGTATATGGAGAAAATTCAAAGTTTTATTGGATAGTATATGGAAAAAGAAATGATATAGAAGTTGAACCAGATAAAAATTTAATAAATATAAAAGGAAATGGACCTTATCAATGGGTAGAAAAAAATAATTAAATCTATAATTAAAATTATTATAATAAATTATAATAAAAAATAGCAAGATTTTTATAATAAATAAAAATTTATTATAAAATTTTTAATAAAATGTAAAAATTAATATTCAGGTGTATGTTTTTTAAAAATACAACCGTTTGGAATTAAACCTTTAACATCTCCTGTTACTATAGCTGGATTTTGATTATTACAATCAGTCATCCAAATTTTAATTATACAAAAATTTTTTTTAGGTGAAATTGTTATCCCAGTTACACAATTTACGAAACCTATATTATTACTAATGGAAGACCCAGCTACAACATAAGTTAAGTCTTTCCAAACTTTATAGACATTTTTATTTGATACTTTATAGGAAAAACATCCTCCATTTCTATTTTTTGGGTCTTCCCAAGTAGGTTTAATTCCTTCTCTCATAATAAATAACATACAATTTTCAACTAAAATGGAAGGTAAAGTTTCCGTTACAGCTATAGTTTCTTCTACCGTTGTAAAAGTAGATATAGGAATGTAACTTTTTATACTCCAATCTGTATTATGAGGTAAATGTGCCCATAAAGTCCAATTATCAGATAATTTATGAAATGTTTCGGTACTAGAAATTACAGGTTCCATAATTGATTGCTGGGATAACATTCTTGTTATAATAATTCATTTTTTTTTTAAATAGTTTTTATAATTATATATGTTTATACAATAATAAAATTTTTCTAAAATTAATTTAATTTAATACATAATTATCCTTTTTAATTACAATAAATTGGTTATCTGAAATTTCTATTTCTTTTATATTTACATTTTGGTCAATTAATTTAACAGGAATTTTTTCTATATTTTCAAAATAATCCTTTAAATCACAAATTTGATAATCATTTAATAGATTATCATTTAAATTATTATTTTCCAATTGATAATATTTTAAAAAATAAATTAAAAAACGTTTATCAATTATATTATTAACTATATAAAAATTATACTTTTCATTTTTTAAATCAATCTTAAAAATTTTATCATTAATTTTAATTTCAAATAAAATAAATTTAATATTAGAAATTTCATAGTCTAAATTAATATTTAAATTATGATAAATTATTTTATTTGCACAATTATGTTTAATTATTCCCCAATTATCTGAATAAATATATATACTATTAGGAAAATTTTCAAATAAATTTAGTTCATTTAATTCATTTGATTCCAAATATTTTACTATAATTTCTCCATTATTTTTAATTTGAATAATTTCATTTTTTAAAATGTTATCACTAGTAAATAATTCATTTTTTATATATTGATAAAATGAATTTGTTTCAATATAATTATTATAGATATTATTTATATATAAAAAATATATTTGTGCCTTACTATAGATTAAAATAATTTTATAAGAAATATTTATAAAAAACTCATTATATTTTTCAGGAATATTTCTTTTAAAATAATCATTTAAAAAAATAACCATTACAGATGATTTTAATAAAAAATATAAAGTGTTAAAAATGAAGTTAATAAACATAATAATAATATATATATTATTATCTTTATATATTTTATATAATTTTTATAATTAATTATAAAGTATTTGATTACTTATTCCATGAGGTACATAAGAATAAGATTTAGATTGTAATAAATTTTGATTTTTTTCTATATTTATATTATTTGGATTTGGTACAATTAAGTTTGGAGTTTTATAATAAATTTTATTAATATTAGGATTATAGTCTGGGTCATAAATTATAATATTACCTAAATTATCTTTTGATATATTATTTTCTTCATTTAAAATAGGATTATTACATTTATAATTTATTTCCCCTGTAGCCGCATCCATTCCAAATATATAAAGAATTAAACTTACAATTACTGTCATTAAAATAAAAGGAATAAAAACTATTATCCAAGATACAATTCCTAAACCACGAATACATAATATATTTAATAATAAAGTTACCATTATAGTAACAATTATTTTAATAAAAGCAGTATTATATAGTCCTTTAAAAATATCTATTAATATTTGAGTAATTGAAAATATTAAATATATAATTGATGGAGCACATAGATTAAACATTATTTATAAAATATATTTATATTTTAATTTTCATCTTCATAAAAGAAAGGTTCACCTTCTTTTAAATATCCAACTTTATCTCCAACTTCGCCTTCTTCATTTAGTTCAAATATAAATCCATTTTCCTCATCATTAGTACAGAAGGTTTTAGAATCAATTTCAATCTCTATTAATTCTTCTTCCTCTTCTTTATTATATTCTACTTCTTCTACTTCTTCTATTTCTTCTACTTCTTCTACTTCTTCTACTTCTTCTTCACTTGCTTCAGTTTCAATTTCATCTTTATCATTTATTTTTTCCAAAATATCTTTTTTATTTTCTTCTCTATCTTTATCCATTTGGATATTATTCTTTTCCTTTTCTTCTACTTCTTTCTCTAATTCTTTTTCCTCTTCTTCCTCTCCCTCGTTTTCCTCTTCTTCCTCTTTTTCCTCTTCTTCCTCTTCATCCTCATCTTCCTCTTCTTCCTCTTCTTCCTCATCTTCCTCATCTTTCTCATCTTCCTCATCTGCCTCTACAACTGTAAGTAAATTTTCTTTTTCTTTAATAAATAATTGTATATTTTCATTTTCACAAACCGAAACAATTGTATTATCACATACACTAATAATAGATGATTTAGTATAATTATTTTCACAAGTAATTGTTTCATGAATATTTTTATTTATAAAATATTTTAATGAATCTAATGTTTTTTCAATATTTTCTAATCTATTTTCTAATTTAGTTTCCACATTACTAATTTGTTTGTTAATTAAATTATTTGTTAAATCATTTATACTTATAAATTGTTGTTTTTCTTTACTATTTAATGTATCTGAATCCGAATTATCATTTGAATCAAAATTTTTTGCATTTTGTATTTTTTGTAATTCATTAGTTACCGATGGTAATTTCATAATTAAATTATGGGTATTTTCTAATAAATTAAATCTATCCATAAAATCTTTTAAAATATTTTTTATTCCTGTTTTTAAAACATTTTCAATTTCATTGACTAGGTTATCAATATTAAGATTTTCTTCATTATTTATAGTTGTACTGAATGATTTTCTCATTATTAATTTATATTATAACGATTCGTTTAATATGATTTAAAAATTAATTTATCTAATTCATATATGTCAAATATTTCTTTAGTAGAAACTGACCAAATTCATGAGAAAATTGAAATTATTTTAAGACAAACAGATTATACTGAAGAAAAAGCTCTAGAAAAACTAAAAGAAAATAATTTTGATGAAATAAAAACAATCAAATCTTATTTTAATATTGAAGAAAAAAAACCTGGTCCTATAAAATCAATAAACCAAGAAATTTATAAACAACTACGATACAAACTTGATTCAAATATGAGGGATTATAATGAAAGAGTAGAGAGAGGACAAGTGAAAAAAGTAGTTTAATTATGATTAATTTAAAAATTAAAGGATTTAAATATAATTTTTAAATAAAAATATATAATGCAAAAGGAAAATATAAGTAAATTATTTTTAGATGAAAAAAAAATCAGGATGAAAAATTTATAAATGAAAATAAGACAAGAATAATGAAAGATATAGAAATTAATATTGGTAAAAAGGTAATGGATGAAATAAAAAATGGAAATATAACGAATCCTATAGTAGAAAAAAATGATATACAAAAAGAAAAGAATATAGATGTACTTCAAAAAGTATTATCGGGCGGAGTTGCCGAATTTGAAAAAAAATTAGGAAGAGAAATGACATATGGAGAAATGAGAGAAATGTTTGGTTAATATTCTAATAAAACTTAAAAAGAATGCTTTAATTATATCTTATATTAATGACATCGTGTAAAATTACTATACAAGTTTTTTCAGATATACATATTGAATATTGGGATAAACTTCCAACTATTCCAATAAAATCTAAATATTTATTTTTAGCAGGAGATATTTGTAGGTTAAGACATTCTTTATTTTATAAATTTTTTGATTTTTGTTCTGCAAATTGGGAAAAAATATTTTATGTTCCAGGTAATCATGAATTTTATGATAATAAAAAAAATTATAATGAATTATCATTTGATTATCAATATAATTTGTCCAAAAAATATAAAAATGTCTATTTTTTAAATAATGATTACATACCATTAAATGATTCTATAAATGTATATGGTTCTACCTTTTGGACTTCGTCTCCTTTTTGTTCAAATAAAGAGGCTAAAATTTATATAAACGATTATAATTTTATATCCTATTTTAATGATAATTTAAATAAAGTTGTAGACTTGGATACTTTATTTATAAATCAATTATCACAAAATTCATTTTTATCATTAAAATCTTATTTAGATACAACAAATAAATTTACAATAATAATGACTCATTTTCCTCCAGTAAGAAAAGAAACATCTCATCCAAAATTTTTAAAAGATAAAAAAGTACAAAATTTATACTTTAGTTGGCCAGATGAAACTATTGATAAATTAAATTTAAATAATGTTCCTTTATGGATAAGTGGACATACTCATTGGTCCTATAATTTTGGTATAAATTGTACAAGATTTATTAGTAATCAGTTAGGATATAAAAATGAACTAGGTGAAACTGGTTTAGATGAAAATGGATTATTTTCATTAGAAATTATTTCTTAATAATTTTTTTTTTGGGAATTTTAATTTTTGTTTTAATATTAGATTTATTTTTATTATCTGTTAATCCAATAACTGGTGAAGGAAAACTAAATATTATAGCATTAATATTAGATATATGGTCTACAATAAAAATAATAAATAAAACTAATAATAATAATAAGAAGGAAATAAAATGATTTTTAATGTATTTAATAATTGATGTTATATTATTAAAAGAAAATTCATCATCCACATCATTTATATATAAATTTTTATTCATAATATATTAAAATAAAAAATAAATCTAAAAATAATATACTAAAATTGGTTTATATATTATTTTTATATTTTTCATTATTGTGATAATCCAAACCTTTCACTTAAAATATTTGTTTTGGTTAACTGTTTCTTTTGTAATTTTTTTTTAATTTGAAAATTGTTTGATGGAATAATTTTGTTGTTGATTATAAAGTCATCATTATCTTCATGTAATTCAGGTAAAATTCTTGTTAGAGGTTTATCTACAATTAAAAATAAACGTTCATTTCTTAATAAAGCCCTATATTCTTGTATAGTTAAATTTCCATAATATTTTTCCAACATATAATAAGGATTTGGTGCAGGTTTAATATTTTTAGCATAATTATATATTTTTGAATATATAAAGTTAATTAAATAATATCTTTCAAATTTTGAAGAACTTTCAATATTTTCTTCCATTAAATGAGCAGCGGCACATTCTGGACTACAGAAACATCCATATACATGATAAGAATTTTTAATAAAATATTTTGGGATATAAATTGGAGGATTATCAAATTCATATGTACACCAAAAACAGGCTGATTTTTTATCACAAATATTATTTATATGTAAGTTATGTTCTAAAACTTTTAACTTTTTCCATACTTCTCGAATATCATTTTCTTTTCCTATTTTTTCATCTTCATAATCATTTTCTTCCTCTGTAACATTTTTATTTGAATTAATATTATTAGATTCATTTTTTATAAATGATTCATTATTAATAATTTCATATGATAATGGAATTTTACTTTGAAAATTAAATGAATTATAAGATTGAATTTCAGTATCAGGAATAGCATTTGTATGTAAATCTTTAAGAGAACATTTTAAATGTAATATAACATTAGGTTTTGATTCTTTATTATTATTGGAAGAAACAATTTGTTGAATAATTTTTCTTCCTTTTGGTTTTCTACCTCTTTTTTTGGCAATTGGTTTTGTTTCATCATTTATAAAGGAATAATCATTAATATCATTTAATGTAGATATATTTTCCTCCGAATTATCATTATTTAAAATTTCAGAAAAATTTTGTGATAAATTGTCTTTTAAACAGGATTCTTCTATAATAACATTAATATTTTCTTTAAAATCTATTTTATTTTCATTATAAATTTCATTTTTTAATTCTTTATTTATTGATTCTTTAATTATTATATTTTCATTATTTTGTTCCAAATTTATAGTTTTTGGTTTTCTTCCTCGTTTTTTAGTAATATTTATAATATCTGGATTTAAAGTAGCAACTTCTATTTTTTTCTTCATTTAAATTTATATATACTACTATAATTTTGATTTAAATAGTTTTATAAATGTATTTTTTAAATATTTATTATAATAGTTTTTAGCCAAAAAATAAAATTTTTGTCGATTAATTTATTTTTTAAATATTTTATTATTATAAATATGAATCGTTTTTTTCGAAATAAATATATTTTATTATTAATATTTTTAATTATATTAGGTTTATTTATTTATTTAAAATTTATTTCAGCATTAGCTTCTGATAATATTATTAAATGTAATTCTAAATTTGCTCTTTGCCCTGCGGCAAAATGTGTACCTAATCCAAATGATGATTCACAAGCTTATTGTTTTTGTGATGTAAAAACCGGAACAAATTATAGTTATGGAAATAATAGTTGTGAAAATATTTCTCCTTATTTAACCAGTTCAAATCAAGAAATTATTTTTTCAGATTTTAGTCCAATTATAAAAAAAATGGGTTATAATACTGTAAGTTGTCCTCCTGAAGATGTAAATTTAAATTGTATGAATAAAATTTGTTCTATTTATCCTCATGATTCAACTAAAGCAATCTGTATTTGTGATAAAACAGATAATCAAGGTAATAAATGGCATACCTATAATAAAAATGGTGAACCAAAAACATGTAATTATCAATCAGGAGCTATATATTCTAGTTCAATAAAAATGCATAAATTTATAAAAGAAAATCCATAAATTTATAAAAGAAAATCCATAAATTTATAAAAGAAAATCCATAAATTTTCAATTACAAATTATAAATTTTCAATTATTATTTTTATTTTTAATTTAAAGAAAATATTTTATTATAATTAATGACTAGTGGAATTCCATTTATGGAGCTTTATCGCCCCAAAAAATTTGAAGATATTGTATTAGATAAATTAAATAAACAAATATTAAAAAATATTATTGAAACATCCTATTTTCCTAATTTACTTTTTTATGGTCCCCCTGGCACAGGAAAAACTACAACAATAATTAATTTGATTGAAGCATATCAAATAAAATTAAATAGTAAAAATAAAGATTTAATTATACATCTAAATGCCTCTGATGAGAGAGGTATTGATATTATAAGAAACCAAATAAATTGTTTTGTAAATTCTAAACCTTTATTTAATATAGGAATGAAATTTGTTATTTTAGATGAGGTAGATTATATGACTAAAAATGCTCAACAAGCTTTAAAATATTTATTACAAAACTATTCTAATAATGTTCGTTTTTGTTTAATTTGTAATTATATTAGTAAAATTGATGAAGGTTTACAAAATGAATTTATACGTTTAAGATTTAACCAATTACCTAAAGATGAAATTATAAATTTTTTAAAAAATATTGCAATTTCTGAAAAATTAAATATTTCTCAAAAATCTTTAGAATGTATTCAAAAATTATTTAAATCAGATATAAGAAGTATGATTAATTTTATGCAATCAAATCAAGATATTGGAAATACTGGGGGAATGGATATAAATAATAAATTTTATATTATTGATAATGAAATTTGGAATACTTTATTAGAAAAAATTATAAAAAATGAAAAAACTGATTTAATAGAAAATTTTATTCAATTTATAAGTTTACAATATAATATTGATAAAAAAAATATAATAAAAGATTTTCTTAATAATTTAATTCGAAATAATCCAATATATTTAAATAAAAATTTTTTAAATTTTGTAGAAAATTTGATGCATTCTCAAATCCAAAATAATAATGTTTATATTAATTATTCTTTATCAAAGCTTAAAGTATTAATTGCAGAAGTATAATTATTAATATTATTATATATTTTAATTCTATTTTGTAGTTTTATCATAAAATCATTAGGTGGAGAACTTTTGGAAGGGTCAAAAAAATTTTGCTTTAAACTCAAGCTTTTTTCTAATTCATAATTTATGGTAGAAGAAGAAAATTTATTATTGATTGGAATTTTATTTGTTTTACCATAGTTATAGAAATGTTTAGTTATCATTCTTTATATTATATTATAAAGAAAATAATTGAAATCAAATTAATATAAAGAATATAAAGATAATAATAGTTTATAGATAATAATCAAAAATGAATATAGACCAAGAATGGGAAAATTTTATTTTATCTGGAAATAATGAATATTCATCAGATGAAGAACAAGTAAATGAAATTCTTAAACAAACCAATGAAGAATTTATTTCAGCAAATTTAAAATCTGATTTAACTTCTGATGCACCTAAACCTTCAGATATTTATATATCAACAAAAACCAAAATAGCCTACTTAAATTTTCCTATAGATTTAAAAGAAATATTTTGGAAAATACCTATTATACCTTATTCGAAACCTTGTAATGGTATAATAAAAAAACAAATGAAATTTAATTCTTTAACACAAGAAGAATTATTATTTATTCAAAATAAACTAATTGATGAGCCTTATTTCGAAGAATTTATTATTGCACATATTGATAACCCTTCTGGTCGGATTAAATTTAAAGATACAAGAAAAATAAGTATTGGTATTTCTAAAAAAGATTTAATGAGTTATCGATGTAAGAAGAAGAGTGCTTTTTATAACTGTTTTGTATTAATTATTAGAATGAAAGTTCAAGAAATATTTAAAGAATTTCATGTGAAAGTATTTAATACCGGAAAATTAGAAATTCCAGGAGTACAAAGCGAAACAATATTTGATTTAATTTTAAATGAAGTTTTATCAACTTTACAACCATATATTAATGAAAAATTAGGATATAAGGATAATTCAAATGAAACTGTTTTAATTAATTCTAATTTTAATTGTGGATTTTTTATAAATAGAGAGATTTTATATGACTTACTTAAATTTAAATATAATATTCAATCTATTTATGACCCTTGTTCTTATCCAGGAATTCAATGTAAATTTTATTTTAATCCAGATATAGAATTACAAAATGGTTGTCAAATTTCAGAAGAAAATAAACATTTATATACTAATATGATGGAAGTATCCTTTATGATTTTTAGAACTGGTAGTGTTTTAATTGTAGGAAGATGTGATGAAAATGTATTAATTATAATTTATGAGTATTTAAAAAATATCTTTAGAAATGAATATAAAAATATTTGTCAGAAAAATATTAAATTAAATGAAGAAGGTGAAATGATTTTAAAAGATAAAAAGAAAAAGACTAGGAGAAAAAATATTACGATTGAAATTAATAATAAATAAGATTTTAAATTATATCTTTTCTCATATAGTTTGCATATTTTATATTTTGTTTGGATTATGAGTATATCCAATAGAATAATCTTTTTTTGGAATATTACAGTTATTACATATAATGTTACTTTGAATAATAGAACATGTAATACAAAACAATTCAGTTTTAATTAAACTATCTAGTATTTTTTCATATTTATCATACTTATTTTCATTTTTTTGGTTTGGATGAAATTTTATTTTTTCATATGCCCAATGCACATTAAAATAATCTGGCGGAATAATATAATTACAATTACGATTTGAACAATTTACCATTAATAAATATAAAAATATTTTTATTTAATATTGAACGCATTTAGTATAAAATGTGTGTTTTTAATTGTTAAAAGGTGTAAAAGGTATATAAATAAAAAATATATTTAAGAAATAAACCAAAATATAAATTTATTTGGAGATAATTCATTTAATTTATAATTAAAATCATCTAAATTCCATTTCTCTTCTTTAATTTTAAATCCCTGGGAAGATTTAATAAATTTTTTTATTAAATGATGATTAATTTCAAAAAATAATTCTATATCATCAATTTTATTATATAACTTTTCTACAATATTTTCTAGTTTACTAATATTTGATTTATTTGATAAAATATTTAATTTTTCAGTTAATTTAATTAAATGATTAATTTGATTAAAATTAATATTTTTAGTTTGAATTATTTTTAAAAGATAAGTTTGATAAATATTAATATAATTTTTAATTAAATTTATTTTTGTTTTAAATTCATCTGTAACTTTTTCATTTTTTTTTTTAAGTTCATTATTTAAATCATAAATAGTTTTTTTATAGACATAGGAAGTAGCATCTCTAGAAGTTAATTGTAAAAACATTTTTTCATCATCTGTAATTTGACTAACAAATTCAACATAAAAATAATATGATTTTTGAGAATGAAAATAAGTTAAATCAATATTTTTTGTATAATATAAAATATATTGGTATACATTAGTAATAGTATCTAAACCTCGAATAATAATAAATTTTAATAAACTATTATTTTTTATTTTAATATTTTCCATTATAAATTTAAAATATTCAATTATTAGATTTGCATATTTTTTAATAGCATCATTTAAATCAAAATTAATTTCATTTATAAAATTTTCGTTATTTTGTAAAGAATAGTTGTTTTCTTTTTGGGAAATTTCACTTTTCATTTATAATTAATATTTATTTTAATATAATTTAATTAAAAACTATTTAATCAATAAGTATTTAAAGAATAATATAAAATACTTATATAAAATGGCTGAACAAGTTAAAACTTCACAAAAAACAGATAGTAGTTTTAATTATAGATTACCAACTGATATTACATTAAAACATGCTACTAAACTAAGTATAGTAGATGATAAACCTATTATGATGGATTATTGGACTGTTTCGCTCGATAAAAAAGCTTTAATAGGTGCAAGAGATAATGGTGATAAATTATTAGTTAAATCAGAAGAAGAATATACTAGTACAATTCAAAAATTTTATAAATCAGGTACTGAATATATTATAATTACAGAAAATTCAATTTATATTGTTTCAAATGATATTCCAACTAGAAAAATATCATAAAAAGAAAAATTTAATAAAAAGGTATCTTAATTTAGATACAAATTTATATTTTAAAATGTTTATTTATTTTTTATTATTTTACTATTTGCTCTGTTTTATATAGTAAAATAATTAATTTGTATAATCCATTAAGAATTTGAAAACAATTTGGTCTGAAAGATAAAACAATATTTTTAAAGAATAATTTTGTATCATAAATATTTCTTTTTATTTTTAGATTAACATTATCATAAATTTTACAATTATAGAATATTTCATATTTTAAAATTATTATTTCTTTTGTTGATTCATCAATAATATTTTTACATTCTAATATATCATTACTATAAATTACACTTAAAATTTTATTTATATTTAATATGGATAATTTATTTATTAATATTAATGGTTTATATTTTGATTCTAAAAGGTCACATTGAGTTTCATATGTAAAGAAATCAGAAATATAAATAATTATATCTGTTGGTAATTTTATATTTATATTTATTAAAAATAAATCATCATTATATTTTTTAATGGTTGAATGAATCTTTTGTTTAAATATAAAAGTTTTATAAAATTGTATATCTTCTTCCATAAAGGAAAGTTGTTCTAGACGACGAATTGCACCTTTATAATTATAATATTGTTTGGATGTAATATAAAGTTGATTCATTATTACTTGAATCTTTCTTTGTTTCTCTCTTTTTTCTCTCTTTAATACTTTAACTTGTTCTTGTATTTCTTGTAAACTTCCTGTAATTATAAAATTTTCAGTAATTGATTTTTCCAATGATATTTTATTTCTTATTAATCTTTCTCTTTCAATATTTTCTTCACATTTTAATTCAAATAAAGAATTAATAGTTTTCAATCGTTTATTTAATCTGGCAGACATTTTATAATATTAATTAAAATGATAAATAGAATTAAAGAAATATTAATATAAGAAACAATTTAATAAGATTTTAATTATTATATAAAAATATAAAAGTATATCAATTTTATTATTATATAAATAATATATTTATATATAAATGTCAGCTTTTGGTACAGGTAGTAATTCAAATGGTCAATTTTGGTATGGACAATCTACTAAATTTCCGGGGTTTTTATATAAAAAAAATGTTGGTGTAGCTGGTAAAAAAAGTACATTGATGGCACCAGGAGGAAATGTTTTTTGTAATAAACCCAGATATTTATATAATAAATATAGGCCTGGAACTGGAGGAATAGGAGCATGTAATATTGCAAATCGTCGTGCCAAAAATAGAATAGCTTCGAGTTGTATGGACGTTAAAAATGCCCATTGTGGTGCATTTTACCAATATTTAGGAAGATATCATAATTATACTTATAATCCAAATGGATACTTTCCTTTCCCTCCATCGGAATATCCAGGAAAAACGGTTCAACAATTTGTTTCATCAGCTACCAATTATCCTTATTAAAATATATTATTTATACTTTATTAATAATTATATTAAAATTATTTATATAATTATTTAACTAAATTTATTGTTTAGGTGGATATACAAAAGACCTACCATTATAACCAAATACTTTACCTGTTCTATTTTCTGAAGGAATACGATATGCAGTATTCATATTATGTTGTCTTGATGCAAAACCTGTCATATGTAGAGAAGGTTGCATATAAAATTGATTATTAGCTGGTTTTCCATAAGGTAAATATGTACCTCTGTAATAATGATTATCAAACTTAACATTAGCATCATAAAATGGAACTGTTCTTGGAGCATTATAAGAATAATTATAATTAGTTGTTGGTCTAAATCCTGCAGAAACAGGAGTTTGGGCTGGATTAATATTTAAGAATACCATATTATCATAACTTTTCTTAACTGCATTAGGATTAGTATTACAATTTGCGTTATAATTATACCAATAATATTTAATAACTCCTATACTTGGTGCAGTACCTGATTTCATTGGTCCAGAAAAAGTATTATTATCAATATTATTAACAATAGACTGTTTTAATCTAATTTTTTTAGATCTACCTGCCATATATATATATGTAATTTTAAAAACAATTTACAAAAAAACAAATTGAATCCTACTAAAGTAAAATTTAGAATAAAAATTTTTAACCTTTCTATTTAATATTTAATATTTAATTTTTTATTTTTAAATTAAATATTAATTTGCGATTGCCGTGAATCGAACACGGGAAACCTGCTTGGTAGACAGGAAGTTTACCACTAGCTTACAATCACATAATAAAATAATTATAATTTTGACTTTGATAAAAACCTATTTATAATTTCAGAATGATATTTTAATCTACAATCACTATGATGTAAAAACTTATTTATAATTTCAGATTGATATTTTAATCTCTCATCATTATGATGGTCAAACCCTGTATAAAATTCATCCTTTATTCTATTTAATTTAGAATTATATGTAAAAGAAGTTATATCTAAATATTTTATATTTGGTTTATTTAACTTTATAATTTCTTTTTCTAAAATTTCATTAAAATGTAAAGTTATTTTTGTTCTTTCATAAATATCTGGAAGTCTACAATTTAATAAATTATTATGAAAACTATTTATTTCAATTTCTTCCAATTGATTTATATGTCCATTTAACATTCCTAAAATAAAATTATTATCATCTAAACATGGTAACCCAACAGATAAAATTATTATTAAAATTATCAAGAATAAATTCTAAATAATATCTATGTTAAATACTTTATAATCTATAGAATTATTTTTTACAAATTTATGAATGTAACAAAAATCTACATCAACTCCTCCAAATAAAAAAAACAAATTTTTATAATTATTAGAATTTATATCATTAATTATTAATTTATTATATCCAGATATTGAATTTGGATTATTCAAACCTTTGGCACTTCCAGCACCACAAAGTAGATGTTTTGAATTATTAAAATTTATACGAGAATGACTATCTCCAACTAAAAAATTCATTTATTATAAAAATATAAAAAAAAAATACAAAAAAGTGGATTTATATATCCACAAAAATAATTATAAATTTATTTTTAAGTTGTTTTATTTAATCTATATTAAATTAAAATGTACTTAAAGTATTTCAACTAATTTATCAATTTGTTCATCCGAAAGTTTTTCCGGAAAATCAAGTTGAAAATGAATAATCATAATTCCTGTATGGTCACCTCTTTTTAATCCCATATTTGGATAAACTTTTTTATAATTTGGAGGAATAATATTTCCTTTATTATTATTTAATGTATAACTTTTACCATTTAAATATTTAATTTCAAATGAAAAGCCGCATAATGCTTCTTTTAGTGTAATTCTTTTTTCAATTATTAAATCTAAACCTGAACGTTTAAATTCAGTATCATTAATAATTTTAACAAAAATTTTTACATCTCCCTTTATTTGTTCATTAAGAACATTTCCCTTATCTCTCAAAATAATAAGTTCATTTTCATCTATTCCTTGTGGAATATCTACATATATAGTTTCATTTTCTAAAACTTTAATTCCATTTTCAATTATCCAACGTTCTATTTCAATTGGTAAATTACATCCTGTTAAAACCTGTTCTAAATTAATATCTATAGTTTTCATTATAGGAGCTGGTTTTGAAAAAGCTTGTTGAAATCCCATAGGTCCTCCATGGAACATATGAACTTTTGCTCCACCAGGCATCCCAGGCATTCCAGGCATTCCAGGAAACCCATCCATTCCAAATGGATTACCTTGTCCTCCAAAAAACATACTGAAGATATCGTCAATTGGAACTTCCATTGCATTATGACTATTCATACGCATAAAAGGATTAGTATTATTTCTTATCATATCATATTCTTCTCTCTTTCTATCATCTCCTAAAACTTCATAAGCTTCATTAATTTTTTTTGACATTTGACTTGCTTCATTATTTCCTTGATTTTTATCAGGATGCCATTTCATTTGTAATCCACGATAGGCTTTTTTAATTTCATCTTTTGTAGCTTTTTCACTAATACCTAAAATATTATAAAAATTTTCGGACATTTTAATATTATATTAAAAGATATACTTAAATAATTATTAACGTATATATTTATTATGTCTTTGGAAGATAAACTATTATTTATTCATAAATATCAACCTTTATATTTTAAAGATTTTGGAGAAAATAATGTTATTCAAATTATAAAAACACTAATTTTTCTAAATAATTTAAATATTTTATTAATTGGTGATATGGCTTCAGGAAAAACCTCACTTTTAAATGCTATAATAAGAGAATATTATTTTGGTTTATTACCAAAGGAATATGAAGAAAATGTTTTATATATTAATAGTCTTAAAGAACAAGGAATAAATTATTATAGAACAGATGTTAAAACTTTTTGTCAAACATGTTCAAATATAAAAAATAAAAAAAAAATCATAGTTTTAGATGATATAGATTTAATTAATGAACAAAGTCAACAAGTTTTTAGAAATTGTATGGATAAATATAGTCATAATGTACATTTTATTTCTTCCTGTTGTAATATCCAAAAAGTTATTGAAAGTTTACAATCTCGATTTATAATTATAAAAATGGAACCATTAACTAGAGATAATTTAGTAAATATAATAAATCATATGCAAGAAGTTGAAAATATTGAAATAGAAGAAGATGCAAAAAATTTTATTATAAATATTTCTAACAATACAATAAAAATTTTAATTAATTATATGGAAAAATTTAAATTATTAAATGAAAAAATTACACTACCATTAGCAGTTCAATTATGTTCAAACATCAGTTTTATAACATTTGAAGAATATACAAAGTTAATTTTAGAGAAAAAAATAAAGGAATCCATTCAATTAATTTATGAAATTTATGATAAGGGATATTCAGTAATGGATATTCTAGATAATTATTTTATTTTTATTAAAAATTCTAGTATTCTATCAGAAGAACAAAAATATAAAATTATACCTTTCATATGTAAATATATATCAATTTTTCATAATATTCATGAAGATGAAATAGAATTATCTTTATTTACAAATAACCTAATTGAAATTATAACATAACAAATTTTTTTACCTATATAAATAACTATATAAATAATCATAATATAAAAATTTTAAATTTAAATAAATATATTATTTTTTATACATATATAGTATAGAATTAAATGTCAACTCAAATATTTAAAAATTTTGTACCTAATGAATTTCTATTTAATTTATTAGATACAATTTGTTTAAAGAATGATAAATATTATATTTTATCTATTGAATCTTTTAAAAAAGGTTTATATAATGAATCAATATCTAAATTTCTTAATAACTGTAAACAATATTACCATATTTCAAAACGAAAATATTTGGAAAGAAAAATAACTTTTAATTCATTTACAACAATATTGCGTCAAATTTGTAATATGAATAAAATAATCTATACTTCACAAATAAAATATGATAAATCTTCTTATAATATTAATTATTATATTTACTATAAATAAAAAAAAATATTTTATTAATATCTTCTTTTAGTACCAGAGCCTTTTCTATTTCTTTTTGTTTTTACATTATTTATCCTTGGTTTAATTCTGGTTTCCTCAACTAAATCATTATTATTTACTCCAAATAACTCATCTTCATTATATTTAATATCCTGGTTTGCTTCATCATCTGAAGATTTAAATATATATAATCCTAAACCACCTATAGCCAATAATGAGGTTACACAAATTAATGATAAAGTTTCATTCATTTTATAATATAATAATTTTAATTAAATTATTATATTTAAACATATTTTTCTATTTTTTATATATTATTTATTTATTTAATAATTTAAAATTAAAATTTATTAATAAATATTATTTACTTCTTCCATTATATTTAAATTTCTAATTAATCTTCGCTTGGTTAATTTGACTTTGTCATATCCAGCTACTTCATTATGTGTAGTATCATATTCTTTTAATAATTCAAATGATATTTCATTAGAATCTTTTGGAAAATTATTGTAATTATATAATGTTTCATTTACAAAATTAAATTTGCAAATTATATACATTAAAAAACTTACTAAATCCTTTTTAGAATTACATTCAAATGAATATGACTCACTTTTAAATTTTAAAGTATTTTTACGCTTACCCCGAATAATATATTTTAATTTAGCTGTATCATATAATACATAAACTATAGTATCTATTTCATTTTTAGAAATCTCAATTTCTTCAAATTTAAAAACTAAACAATCAGTTATTTTAAATTCACTCATTTTATTTTTTATTATATTAGCTTTTTCTATTTAAATCAATTTAATTTATATTTTATCTTCCAGTATATTTAACTCTAGGTATATTATCACCAAGTAGATTTGGTTGTGCTACCATCCATAAACCAGGATAAAGAGGTGTTTTCCAAAATCCTACAAATTTTTTATTAATTTCTTTATTTATTTTATTATTTAATGGTTCTAATATATTATTTCCTGGTGAAATAGATAATAGCAAATAATTTCCAATAATAGTATCTGATTCTAAAACCTGTTTTGGAGACATTCTGGAAAACCATTCAAATTTTCTACGAATAATAACTTCATTTGCAGGGATATAAATTCCATAGGAATTGGGTGAGATATGTAAATAATAATTGGATAATAAATTATCTATAATAATTTGTTTACCTTCATTAGTTTTTACTCCAATATATATACTATCAATCATATTTATTTTATTTTTATCAATCTGAATTTTACACCATTTATTAAATTCTCCTAAAAATCCAACATCCGCTGTAAAATCATGGGAAGATACCATTTGAATTATATGTTCTAATTCTCTAACAGTTTCACAACCTTTAGGTGCACCCCAAAATAATAAATTAGGAAAAAAATTATAGTCTGATGATGAAATATTTCTATCAATCATTTCACAAACAAACATTTTATTGCCAATAGTTCCTTTATGAAATAAACCTATTAAATCCTTTAAACATATAAAAGAAATTGGACATATTAATCCACCATATTTATATATTAATTTGGATAATCCTAATAATCTAACATTTGATAGAATTGGTTCGGATATACATGTCATGTTTATATTCCAATTTGGAATTAATCTTTCAAAAGAAAAATCATCTATTATACATACTGTAAAAGAATCTTCACAATGCTTTATTATACTTCTTACAGTTAAATATAAATAAGGTTGATTTAAATCAAATGTACCTCTTGAACCGAAACTTAACCAATGTCTTGCGTTATATTCACGAGGAACATGAATCCATAAAATTGGTTTTTTACTCTTACCTAAAGTTATATCATCTAATAAATAATTTTTAATTGCTTCATTTGTTTCTCCTTCTTCTTCTCTCAATCGTTTATCTTCAAACCTTTTATATAAGAAACCTAAAACAATTAGAATTAAAAATAGAATAAATAAATTAGTGAATGATTTCATATAATATTATATTATATTTTTATTCTTATAATAGTACATCTTTTCTATTATTAAAATAAAAATATAATATAATATTATATTTTAATTAATAAAGTAAATAAAAATGACTATCTAAATATATTCTAAATTATTTTTAATGAAAAAAAGGATTTTTTATAATATATATATATAAATGAATCTAACAAAATACAATAAATCCAAAAATAATACATCAAAAAATAAAACAAAAAAAAATTTTAATAAAAAAAATAGTATTCCAAAAACTATTTCATGGGATAATTTACAAAAAAATGAATGTAAATTTATTAATAAAAATACCAAAAATAAAAATTTTATGAAAGTAAAAAAAATAGCTTTAGAAGAAGCTATTATTTGGCCATCTCAAACTGAAGATGTAGATGAAGGAAGTCCTTTAGAATATTTAATAAATACAGGCAAAGGTTTTAATAAATATAATAAATTATTAGATATAACGGATTTAAGATTAAAAATTATGCAAGAAAATAATATTAGTATGCAAATTATTTCCCCAACAGCATCTGGTATTCAAAATTTAAAATTTAGACCAATTAAACATCAATATCAAAAAGCCATAGAAATAAATAATTATATGTATGACTCCATTAAAAATTATCCAAAGTATTTTAATTCTTTTTGTACTTTACCTATGAGGGACCCCACTTTAGCTTCAAAAGAACTTAAAAGATGTATTATTGATTTGAAAATGGTAGGTGCACTAATAAATGGTTTAGATATAATATATAAAGAACCGATGTCTTCTACTTTTCCAAATAGGTATCCAGTTTTTTATGATAAAAAAAATTATGATATTTTATGGAAAACATTTGAAGAACTAGATGTTCCCTTATATATTCATCCCACCGTTTATAATACAATCAATAGAGATAATCCAGATTCAACTATGTTAAATTTTTATGATGAATATCCTCAACTTCCTGGTTCTGCATGGGGCTTTTCAATAAATTTAGCTCAACATATTTTAAGATTAGTTTTATCAGGTGTTTTTGATAGGTTCCCTAAATTTAAATTAATAATTGGTCATATGGGAGAGGCATTACCTTGGTGGGCAGAACGTTTTGACCATAGAATGTGTATATGGAAAAATGAAGTAAAATTAATTAGTAAAAAGGATTTTAAAAAATTTTCTCAACCAGAATTTATATTTCCCAAATTACCATTAATGGAATATTTTAAACGTAATATTTTTATTACAACTAGTGGATGGTTTTCTGATGATGCATTACAATATTGTATAAAAAAACTAGGTGTTGATAGAATATTATTTTCAATTGATTATCCTTATGAAGACCAAAAAATAGCATCTGACTGGTTAGATAATGTTGATTTAAATAAAGAAGATAAAGAAAAAATTGCTTATAAAAATGCGGCAAAACTATTGAAATTAGATATATAATTTAATTTGGATAATTTTTATAAAAATTGATTTAAATTTAAATTAATTTAAATATATAAATTTAAATTAAAAATGTGTACGAGAAGTATTGAATATGACGGAATTAAATATATAGAAATTATTAATGATAAAGAATTAAAATTAAAATCTCTAGAAGATAATTTATATTGCAAATTAAACGATATATATTTTAATATTGATAATTTAGATTTTATAGAGGAAGCTGATTATTTTAATATTGTTTTAACTAATGGTATTACTTTTCCAGAGAGAAATTCTTTATTTAAATATTCTAATTTAATAAATAATAAATTATATTTACGTGAAATAATCAGATTCTTAAAAAATATTTCAGAATATGATTTTTATTTTGATAAATTACCAATTTATGATTTACTCGATTTAGAGGAATATATCCAATTTGATATTTGGTATCAAGAATTAAAAGATATAATAAGTTTATTAGAATTAAAATTAAAAGATATATTATAAATATATATTATATAAATGGTTTATAATATAACAAATTATACTTATAAAAAAGCAAAACAATTAGGTGTTAAAGTTATTCCATCTAAAAATAAAACAAAAAAGATTGATATTTATAAAAACCACAAAAAAATAGCCAGCGTTGGAGCCTATGGAATGAATGATTACCCAACGTATATTTTAAAAAAAGGAAAAAAATTTGCTAAAACAAGAAGAAGACTTTATAGAATAAGACATAAAAAAGATAGAACTAAAAAAGGTTCTAATGGTTGGTATGCGGATAAATTATTGTGGTAATATTGGATAATATTAATTTTTTTTATCTTTTAGGTTGTTGAGTTAGAGCATCCATTAAATGTTTACCACATCTAATAAAAAATTGATGTAGCTGACCAGCATCAGAACCTGTATTAATATCATCCGGAATATAGGTAGTATTTGTTTTTTTATAACATAAGATTACGGGAATACCATTTACCATTTTTTTTGATTTTAAAAAAGAATAAAAATCAAATGATTTATCTACATCAATATCTGCACAAACCACTTCTACAGGAGAGGATGCAAAAAAACCATCGACAGCTGATTTAATTGTTTTACATGGTCCACACCATTCAGCCCCTAATTTTATTACTATAAGTCCAGGATTATGTTGAAGAAGAGTAAAAAAAGCATCTCGGTTTGCAATTTCACTTATAACCTGTTTTGACATTATATTTAATTATTATATTTAATATTTAATATTTAAATTTAAAATACTAAATATTAAATTATTTAATTATTTAATAGAAAGGATAAAAATGGAGTTTAAGAATTCTTGTTGTTTAAGAAGAGGAATTTTATAATATAGAAGATTTATCCAAAGCACAATTAGATATATTAAGAGAAATAAATATTGTTGGGAGATATTGTGTATTAAAGTTTTCTGATTATGTGAGTTTCGAAAACAAAAAAATCGTATTCAAAACACGAGATGATAATACCTATATAAACATTATACAGTTGATGGATATAAAAACAAGAGCGACCATTATATTTTTCCACATTTCGCCTTCTGATTTACAAATTTTGTCTTTCACTTCTTGAAGAAAAAATCCAGAAGAAGAAAAAGTAAGACCATCGTAGAAGAAATTCCAAATATTGATTTTACACTTTTTTATTTTTTTTGCTGTTAAATTTGGCGTTAGAAATTTAAAAAGGCGTAAATCTATTATAATATCTTCATCTATAACTGTAAAAAAATCGTTACTTTTTAGAAATTGTTTTGGCTATTTAACTCGGCATTTTAAATATGTGTTGCTCTCATATAAATTAATTTATATTATTCTTATTTCGGGAAATGGTATAATTATTCGTAAACCATTTTCTCTATATTTATCAAGTTTTTTTAATATTTCGTCTATAAAATTCCACGATAAAATTATAATATAATCAACTTTATTTATATTTAAATTGTCAAATGATTTAATAGGAATATGAAGACCTGGAGAAAAGTAATTTTGTTTAAAAATATTATCATCTATTATGTAATCTATCACTTTATTGGTTAATTTATATTGATGCATAAAGGTAGTTGATTTTGCCGAAGCACCATATCCTGCTATTTTTTTACCGTAAGAAACAAAACTATTTAATATATAATTAATATCTATACCACATCTAATTATTTGATTTTTCCAATTTAATAAATTATTTAAATAATGTAATTCAATATCTTTTTCCTTTTGAATTAATTTAAATATACTTTCTTCTATATTAATCATTTTATTTTTACTAAAAAAGAATTGAATAGAACCGCCTTGTATATCGTTTGTTTTAACTTTATATAGTATTAAACCATGCTTTTCACTAAATGATTGAATTGCTGTACATGTATGATAATCAATATGCTCATGATATATTGTATCAAATAATTTATTTTTAAATACTTCATAAAAATAACCTACTTCCATTATAAATTTTCCATTATCTTCTAATAATTTATATACTGTTTCAAAGACATCATTTATATTTTCTATATGAGCACAACAGTGAAATGCATAAATTAATTTAAAACTTTTATGTTTAGATTTCATTATTTCTAAAATAGATGATCCAAAAAAATCACAAGTAATTGGTAAATCATGTCTAATATTTATATTTTTAGCAGGGTCTATTCCTACTATATTAACAAACCCATTGTCTAATAAATGTTTAACACAAACTCCATCATTAGCACCTATTTCTAAAATATTATCTGTTTTACAAATATCTGATAATTTAGTAAATTCAATTACCGAATTTTTTAAATGATTTGTCATTGTATTTGATGTTGATGAAACATATAAATAATTAGAATATTGAAAATCAGGATTAACTATTTGTATTAACTGAATATGTTTACAATCTTCACATATTGCAATATCTAAAGGTATTGATTCTTGATAATTTATGTCTTTAATAAAATGATTAGCTGGAGGTGTAGGTTCTAATTTAAAAAATATATGTAATTTATATTTGTTACATAAACGACATTGTTCTCGATTTAACCATTTTTTATCTTCTTTTTTAACTTCAATTGGATTGATATTTTCTATATGGTTTTCAATATATTTTTGAGTATATTCTTTTAAAGCAAATTGCCAATGTCTCATTTTATTTGATAAATGAATAGTTTCAAGTATTTCAGTTTTACTTCTATTTGGGCCGGCATTAGGAATTTTAAATGCATTTGTAGGTACTATTAAATTTGATTGTTTATTTAAATTTTTAGAAATTTCTAATGCAATATCATAACCAGAAGCAATTCCATCATTAACTACATTATGAATACCATATTGTAAATTTATTATAATATCCTTCATTTTATTAATAAAATCTAATACATAAGTTGGTGAACCAAAAAAATCTGTTGATGCATTTATCTCATTATTTGTGTATAAATGTTTTATTACATTTTCAACAAACTTATAATGATTTTTTTGATTTCCTCCAAATAACCAACCAGTTCGTATTAAAATGGTTTTTGAATATAATAATGCAATAGATTCACTTGCAGCTTTTGTATATCCATACATTGAATTAGGGCAAGTAATAAAGTTTTCGTTAAATTTTAAATATTGATTGTTTGATGAGAATACTGCACCACTTGATATTAAAATAAACGGAATATTTAATTTTTTTGATATATTTAACATATTTGTTGTTCCATTTATATTTACATCTATAGCTTTTTTGGGATTTTCCTCTGATTCTCTTAAATTTGTTGCTGCCAAATGAATTATACATGAGATTTTGTTTAATTGAGAAATATATTTTTCTATAGATAGTTTATCACATATATTCATTATTTTTGAAGAAGGTTTATAACCAAAATTTATATGATTGCCAATCATGCCACTTCCACCTGTTATTAATGCATGATTAAATATATAATTATCCATATTTATATATAAATATTATTTTATAAAATTTTATCTCCAATTCCTTAATTTTAAAAATTCACTAAACTCCTTTTCTTGTTTAATTCCTTTTTCATCATCTCTTATAAAACGTACTTCTAATGAAATACGAGTTATATCTAAATTATAATTACTTGCACATCCATGGATTAAATAAGGAGAAAATAACAATATTTGGCCTTTATTAGGATTAGGGCGAATCATTTTTAAAGGTTGTTTACTTGCAACTATAGCATCTACTGAATATTTTTTATTATTAGATGGAAAATAAGCTCCTCCTTGAGTAATTTTTGTTAGATTTTCATTCCATTTATGACTTCCAGGTTGTATAGTCAATGAAGATAGTTCATTAGAACCAACAATTGGTAAATAAATATTTACAATATTCCTATAAAAATCTAAATACACATCTTTATGACATGGATTGAAATCGTTTTCACAAATAGAAGTTGGTCTACAAATTCTAAACCATAAATCTCCATTAAATATTTTAATTTTATAATTTAATATATTTGATAAGTATTTTTCAATATATTCACAAAATTTTTTAATATCTTTATTTATATCTTTTTTATATGGCATTGAATTTAAAATTATATTATGTTCTTCATTTGTTATAACTTTATGATAATCAGATAAATTAAATTCCTTATTTGTTATTTTAAAGATTTGAGTTTTAATTAAATTTTGTAATAAATCTTCAAAATTTTCTATGTTTAAAATAGAATATCCTTTATCATCAAAATTTGTATTTTGTAATAGATTTGTATCTTTATTTAACATTATAAAATCCTCTCCCCATTTACTATTATTCATTAATTCATGATAATGAATATATTCTTTATTTATTTCAGAATATAATTCTGTATTTGAAATATTTATATTATTATTACTAAAATCTCTTTCCATTATAATATATTCAGAAAAAAAAAGAATACTGTTTTATGTAAATTATATTATTGAATATTGAAAATATCATAAAATCAAACAGCAAAAATTACTATTAAAAAAACAATATTTATATATTTCAATTTATATATTTTTTACACCTTTTTTATTTTATTTTATTTATATTCAACAATAAATTTTTCCAATTCAACCATGTCAATATATGGTAAATTAACATGTGCTTCCCAAAAATACTTACAATAAGCCCATACAAAAGTACAATCTGTTTTATACCAATCCATATGTTCCTTCATTAAATTTTGATATAATTTATCAGGTAAAAATTGTAAACTTTGTTTTGGTAACACATAACATAATTGAACTAATTCAGAAACAGGATTTGGAATTTTTTCTTCAATAAATTCAGTATCAAAAAAAGGAATATAAGTAAGTAAATCAGTAAAAAGAGGAGGATAATTATAATTATAACACCATTTCCAATTGGGGCAACCAGTTGTATAATATTTCATTGTCCATTCCAGCCCTTCTAAATAATTAGTACAAATTTGTTTTCTTCTAGTGTCATCTATATCTAAATTAAATAAAGTTTTATAATATCTTGTTTGCCAATTTGGTTTAAATGGATTAATATATTTTTCCAAAGACCTTTCAAACATAGGAATAGATTCAAATTGTTTCCATTTATCTTCAGGTGAAATATTTCCCATTGGATTTTTTTCTTTTCTATCACGAAGTTTTGTTTCATTTTTAATAAATTCTTCTTCTGTTTCAGCCAAATTTTGCACTAATTTTCTCACATTTTTCCAATAAATTTTTTTACCATCTGTCAAGTTTTCATTTGTTAACCCAATTGTTTCCTTATATGCATTTAACATTTTATTAATACCTCCTGTTCTTATATTAACGGAAGGAAAATGAGGCATAAAATCATTACCAAGAAAAAAACATAAAAAAATATAATCATATATACGATTTTTCTGTTGAACTGTATTTAATTCTTCATTATTATTCATATCCAGAGTAATTATTTTTGCTAATTCAGGAATATCCATTAAATAAGATTCATTAGGTTCCAAATCAGTATTTATAGATTTAATAAAACTAGGTGTTTCACGAAAAAGATATATATTATTTGAAATAGGTAAATGATTAATAGAAAGCATAATTAGGTCTGCATCTAATCCAAAAATAATGGTATTTGAATTATTATGGAATTCCGGAAAATCTCTTATATATTTAAATAATTTATGTTCACCTTCGCCACATTCATTACTTCCTGAAAATATAATAGATTTTACTTTATACAAAAATGGAGTAGTAAATTTATTACGAATTTTTTCATTAAGTTTATTCATAAATAATGTACCAGGAGTAATGGCAGTTGTATTCCAAGGGTCAGGAGAATTTGTTTGTAATATAGAGCGTGAAATTTCTAATTGATATAATGATTTATAACGGCGAGAACGTTGTTGTTCTAATTTTGCCACTGGGGCTACACCATCAAATGCTATATAAACAATATTATTTGGTTTTAGTAAATTAATATATTCTTCAATTTTTAAACATACTACACGAATTATTGCATCCGCATCCGATTCAACTAGTTTTGAAAAATCAATATTATGAACAGCGTCATAAATAATAGAATTGCAATCCAAATAAAGATTATTAACTTCAAATTTATATTCAGAAATATTTTTTATTATATTAGCATGATTTTTAACAATATAAGAAAAATAACTTGGTATACCCATTTTAATTGGTTAATTAATATATTAAAATGTATTTAATATGTTAAATAAATTAATAAAAAATTATGGTAAATTATATTTATTTTTTATCTTTTTAAGCTTTTTCTATTATAAATTTTCTTTGTCTTTTTATTAGAATAATTTTTTCTATTTATATTTTTTTTAAAATTTTTTGTATTTTTTACATTTTTTTTTATTGTTTTTTCTCCTCCAATACTATTTGTAATTAAATTTGCTGTATTTGTATCTCCAGTTAAATAATAGGAAACAATTTGTGCTCCATAAGTTAAAGCTACTTTGGAAACTCCATTTATTAAATTTCCAGTAATTTGTTGTTGAGCTAAATTTTTCCCAGCTTCTGTAATTGCTGTTGTAGCTGCGTTTGTAACCATACTTTGTACATTTCCAGTTACAGATGTGGAAATTCCTTCTATTAAAGATGGAGCTAATTCAGCTGCAATATTTGCTGTTCCTTGTGAAATTGCTCCAATTATTTGAGGACCAACTTGTTGTGATATTCCTTGTGAAATAGTTTGAATCATTTCTGGGGTAGCATTAGATAATGTTTCTTTTAAACTTTCAGATATAATAGGAATAGATTGTTGAATAATTTGACTAGATAAATCAGGTGTAAGAGAATTCATAAAATTTGCCAAAACGGTTGGATTCATTAATGCAGATGCAATACTACTTGATAATAATGCTTTTATTGATTCATTATTTAATAAACTAGGCAAAATACTAATTAAATTATTTTGAGTTGTTAAAATAAATTCATTAATATAAATACTTGTACCTAAACTTTTATCAACTAAACTAATTAATTGTACAATGGAATTTGCAATAAATATTGCAATACTATTATTTTCCTTATATAATTTCAAAAATACAAATAATATATAAATTTTTCCAATTCTAGTATTCCATAAAAACATAAAAATTTTTCCAATACAAAATAAAATATAAGATATACTTGTGTATAAGAGAGAAATTATATAATATAAAATGGGATTTTTAGTTTTTAAGGATTTATTATTAAAATCGGAAAATCTATTTTTAAAACAAAATAATATATTTAATAAAAAAGTTAATTTACCAAATAAGTTTAAAAAAGTAGAGGTAGAAGCACTTGAAATTTCTTCTGGAGAAGCATTATTAGTATATAATGTAGAAATATTATTTATATCTTTGTTTATATTTTCTTTTATAGAAACTATTGATTCTTCTATTTTATCCGTTAAAATTTCTGACCCAGAAATATTTTTAAATAAAGTAGCTCCCATAGTTAAGTTTTCTACAGAATTATCATCTTCTTTCATTATTTTATCCTCTTCTAAAATTAAATTTTTATTAGATAAAGAGTTATCAAGTATAGACGATACAACTTGATTATCAGATATTAAAGTTTTATAATTTAAATATAAGGATAACACCTGTAATTCTTCAGGGGTCATATTTATAGCAGGTTTAGGATTAAATTTTAAATTTTCTAAAATTAATTTAATATGATTTGAAAATTCTTCCACTATTTTATCTTCAGATAAATTTTTAGATGGAGAAATATTAATTTTTATATTATTTTTAATATTTTTATTAGATTGGATGGTTTGTTTTAATTGAATTAAATCAAATATATCTTTATCATTAAGAGGAACAGGCAAATCTAAATCACCCTCTAATCCACCAGCTTTTTGTTTTTTATATATTTTTTTTTTACAAGTAAAATTATTTTTTCTTTTCCCACCTTTTTTTTCCAAAATATTATTTATTTTGTTAAAAAAAGTAGAAATAAATTGTTGTGAATCATAAGTCGACATTTAAATTATTATAATATTAAAATTATTTTTTATATTACAATTTTGTTATCTAAAGTATATATAAATTTTAAATATTAATTCCTTTGATTGATTTGGTAGCAAAAATCTAATTATTTAAATATATTATATTATATAAGAAAAAATATGGATAAAAAAGGATTTATGAAAAAAGAAATGAATAATAAAAATTTAAGTGATATATCATTATTAGTAGATAAAAAAATAGAATTTTTTAAAGATATAATACAAAAAACAATAATTCATGTACAAAAAAATAAATTTTTAGATATTTTAGGAATTAGTGATGTTAGTTCATGTATTGAAAAACTAGGTGAATTAAGTAATAGTATACAAGATATAATAGATGGTAAAAAAAATGAAGATGATATTATAAATAATTTACAAATAATAAATAATGAATTATCAACATTAGTAAAAAATTTTGGCACAGAAAGCCTAGAAGATTTATTAATTATATGTTTTGGAAATAATAATAAAATTACTATTAATGAGGAAGAAGAAGAAAAAATGTTTCTTTTAAAAAAATATTTTCATCCAACAAGTTATAAAGTATTAAATAAAAAAGAAGATGTCAAAAAAAAGTCGTATGATGAAACTGAAAATTTAGAAAATTTATCGTGTTCTGACGTTAGTTCATTATATAAACAATTTCATATGAAAGTTTTTGGATTAAAATTATGTATTAATAATTCTATATTAAACAAAAGTTTAATTATTTTTGGAATAGTGGATGATATTGTTGTTGATTTTTTAAATAATAAATACATTCAAAATAAAAAAAATAAAATTATTACAAAAAAACCTAATGACCCTGATTTTCAATGTGATTCCTTTAATATATTTAATTCTTCATTAATATTGAAAGATTATTTAATTTTTAATAATGAACAAGAAGTATATTGTAAATATACTGGATATTTAAGTTGTAATAATAATTTTAAACAAAAACCAATATCTCAATGTGTAAAAGAATTTATAGCAGATGATATGTTTTCAAAAAGAAATACTCTTATTCAATTACTAATTAGGTCATCTAATTATGAAAACCAATATATATCTTATTTATTATATGACCTTCTCTCTAATGATTTAAATGGAAATGTAGATACTCAAGAACAAACTATATTATTTGATAGTTTTCCCTGGAAAATAAAACAATTTTTTAAACAAGCAATGAAAAAAACTATACAATATACAAATGAATTGTCCAATTTTGATATGAATAAAATTCCATTAGAACAACAAATTTGTCTTTTAAAAGCCTCTGATTCAGTTAAAGAAAAAGCAATGATGAAATTAAAAGAAGTAAAAGCCAAATCTGAAGATTCTGGAACAAAAGCTAGACAATTTTTAGACAGTTTATTAAAAATACCATTTAATGTTTATAAAAAGGAACCAATTTTAAATGTTATGGAAAAAATTCGTAATCAATTTAAAGCTATGTATAAAACCTATAATTTGGAAAAAATATTTATTAATATTCCAATTAAAGAAAAATATACTAATTTTGAAATAATTAAATATTTAAAAATTATAAATGGAGATGAGTTATATGAAAATAAAATAGAGAAGTTAGAAAAAGTAAAAAATATTTTAGTAAGAGGGGATAAAAAAAAACTAACTAATTATATTCAATTATTAAATGAAAAAATAAACAAATATAATACAAATATTGATAAAATTAAAATTACTTCTTTAAATAAGGATAATTTAAAAAAAGAAATTAGTAAATATATTGAAATTTGTAAAAATTCAGAAGATAATAATTTATCTAAAGAAATTATAGATACCTTTTCAATTAATCCAATAATAAATAATATTGAAATTAAAAATGATATCTCAAATATTAATAATAAATTAAATGAAATTTCTTCTTATATGTCAGAAATAAGATTAATATTAGATAAATCTGTATTTGGTCATGATAAAGCTAAAAAACAAATTGAAAGAATTATTGGTCAATGGATAAATGGAGATTTGGATAAAAATACTTCCCATGTATTAGGATTTGAAGGAAATCCAGGTATTGGAAAAACTACTCTAGCAAAAGGTTTAGCTAACTGTTTAAAAGATGAAAACGGTGAGAGTAGGCCATTTTCCTTAATAGCTTTAGGTGGAGATTCTAATTCATCAACTTTAATAGGACATTCTTATACGTATGTTGGTTCCAATTATGGTTCAATAGTACAAATATTGATAGATAAAAAATGTATGAATCCAATTATTCTTTTTGATGAAGTTGATAAAATTAGTAAAACAGAACATGGAAGAGAAATAACTGGAGTTTTAACACATTTATTAGATTCAACACAAAATAGTTGTTTTCAGGATAAATATTTTTCAGGAATAGATTTAGATTTATCCAAAGCATTATTTATATTATCTTATAATGATTCAGAATCTATTGATAAAATATTATTAGATAGAATTCATCGAATTAAATTTGATAGTTTATCTATTGAAGATAAAATTATAATTGCAAATAAACATTTATTACCAGAACTTTATAAACAAATTGGATTAGAAGAGATTATATTTTTTAGTGATGAATCACTTAAATTTATTATTGAAGAATATACATTAGAACCTGGGGTTAGAAAATTAAAAGAAAAATTATTTGAAATAGTTGGTGATATTAATTTGGAAATATTAAAAAATAAATTGATAAAATATGATTTCCCAATAAATATAACCGTAGATGATATTAAAAATAAATATTTTAAAGAAAAGAGAGAAATAATTGTAAGGAAGGTACCGGAACAAAGTTTAGTTGGTTATGCTAATGGAATGTATGCAACATCAAATTCGATTGGAGGAACTCTACCTATTCATGCAAAATTTTTTCCTTCTGAAAGTTTTTTAGAATTAAAATTAACTGGATTACAACAAGATGTAATGAAAGAAAGTATGCATATTTCATTAACGGTTGCATGGAATTTAACTTGTGATGAAAGGAAAAAGGAATTAAGAAATTTATATGATGGAACAAATAATAAATACGGAATAAATATTCACCCTGGCGATGCATCTATATTAAAAGATGGACCAAGTGCAGGAGTAACTATTACTTCAGTTATATATAGTTTATTAAATAATATACCAATTAAAGCCAAATTTGGCTTAACATCAGAAATACAATTAGATGGAAGTTTAACAGCAATTGGTGGATTAAAATTTAAAATTTTAGGTTCTTTAAGAGCTGGCGTCAAAGAATTTATATATCCGAAAGAAAATAAAAAGGATTTTGAAGAATTTTATGAAAAATATAAGGATAATGAAATTTTAGAAAATATTCAATTTCATCAAGTAGACCATATTAATCAAGTTTTAGATTTAATTTTAGACAAATAAAAAAAAATAATACAAAAATGATGAAATATATTAAATTATATTTTATTTTTATATAATTTTCTTCTTTGTATTTTTCCTTTAAGGTATTTTTTTATATAATATTTAAATTATAATATAAAATATTTATATGGAATTTAGTAAAATGGAAGAAATTTGTCAAGGAAATTTAGAAAAACTGAAAGAAATACCAAAAAATAAATTTACGGAAAATCTATTTCAACAATTAATTTCTAAAATGGAATATAATTTAAATGATATTAATAAAAATATAAATATTAATTTAGATTCTTCAAATTCAGAATACATATTAAATTATTATTTATCTCAAAAAAAAAAAATTGAAAATTGTATATTATATTTAAAAAAAATAAAGTAAAATAAAGTAAAAAATATTTTTTGTTTTATGTGTTATTATTTACGTATTGTTCAATAATTTCAAAATTTACTTTATCTAAATCTTTCCAATACCATTTATGAAATATTAATTCATAAGGATTTAGAGAATTATTATAAAAACTATTTTTTCTTGTTGGATGTAAATTATTATTTAGAGAATAGTTTTTTTCATCTGTCCAATCTATATTTTGATATTTTCTTATCATACAATCAATGGTAAATCCGTTTTTTAAAATACATTTTGATAAAGCATATTCACCATTTACTATTGCATTATATTTATCTGGTTGATTACAAAATATTGTTTTTTCATTTTTTAATAATTGTAATCCTATATTATCTGTAACATAAAAATATCCTTCAATTTTTGGACCATAACCACCTGCATCTTCATGTGGTAAACATACAATAGAAGTTCCCACTAATTTTACTTTTTCATTTATTTTTTGAATAAAAATATTGCTCCAGTGATTATCTTTTAAATAATGTGGAAAAATTGGACCAAAAACTCCACTGTTTAAGAAAAAATAAAAATCATACTTTTTATTTTTATTTTCAATATATTCTAAACCAGCATTATAACCTCCAAAATCAAATCCATGATTTTCTCTTCTAATAATGGTTAAATTATTAATATCTGGAAAACAAATACTATCATCTGTATTAAAACCATTAATAACAATTATATAATCAATATTTTCTTTAAAAGATAATTCTTTTTGTATAAAAAATCTTAAATTATAATTAGCAACTTCAGTATTAAAATAGGAATAAATGACAACTGACTTCATATTCTAAAATATAGTAAAAAAAATTATTTCTTATTTAAACTAAATATATAAATTTTAATTTTATTTTATATATTTATATGAGTAATTTGAATTTAACAAACAAAATTGGAAGCTCTCTGGAAAGTCCATTATTGTTTTTTCAACCAATGAATATAATTGTATGGCTATCTTTTTTCTCTCCAATAATTATTGCTGCATTAGTTACTTCTATGTCTTTTATATTTCAAAATTTTAAAGGTCTTATTTATTTAGGATTTTTATTGGGATGTTGTATAATTAGAAATTATATTTATCAAATGTCAGGTGCACCTCCTATTAATAATGATGGGACAATTTGTACTTCTATTCAATATAGTAAATATGGAAATGCTACCTTTAGTTCTTTTGTATTTTCATTTACAATAATGTATTTATGTTTTCCAATGTTTAGTAATGGTTCCCCTAATTTTTGGATCTTTATTTCCCTTCTTTCTTATTTTTTTATTGATATATTTATAAAAATATATAAAAAATGTGTAATTCCTAAAGGAGATTTATTTTTAAATATATTATTAGGCTTATCTACTTCAGCTTTAATTATTACATTAATGTACAGTGCAGGAGCAGGAAAATATTTGTTTTTTAATGAAATATCAAGCAATAAAGATATTTGTTATCAACCAAAAAAACAGACATTTAAATGTAGTTTATATAAAAATGGTGAAATGATTAGTTCTTTGAATTAAAAATATATTTATTTTATTTAATCAATTTTCTATTGTTTCAATAGTTTCATATAAAATATTTTTTATTTCTTTTGAAATAGATAATTCCTCTGTTAGGCATATATTTTCTGTTAAAGATAAATTATCTATTGGTTTATAAATAAAGTCCTCAAGTGTTTCAATAATTTTATTTTTTGATTCTAATTCTATATCTGTATTTTCAATTTCATTTGATGATTTAATTTCACTAGGCTGTAATCTTCTAGGTATTGGAACAATTGGAATAAAAACTTTAATATATTTTTTAATAAAATTTTTAAAATCATTTATTACAAATTGTCTTTGAAAAGATTCATTAATCATTTTCATATTCCCCTTGGTCTGAAAATTACTAATAAAATTATTTATCACAAAGGATAATTTATTATTATTATAGATATTCATATTTATATAATTAAATAATCGTTTTCTTTTTTTAGCATTAACATAATTATGAAATAAATAAAAAGTATTTTTAAATTGTAATTTTGTTTTTAAATCAGATAGATTAATTTTTGCTAAAAAAATAGTTGCATCATTCGCACATTCTGGACATGGTAAATATTTACAAATTCTAGTAAATAAATTAAATAAAGTTGGATAAATAAATGCATACGTATCTTCTCTTATTTTTTCAGCTAACGTATGAAATAAAGACCATGTAGAAGGACCCCAAACTTCTGGCGGAGACATAATATATCTAATTATATAAAAAATATAAAGATATTACCCAAAATATAATATATAAATGAATAATTATATTGTGGAAGGAAATATTGATTTTTATAATGAATTATATTCATCTCTCGATATTAATGATGAAGATATAAATAATAATGAAAATTTATGCTTAATTACAAATCTTCCTCTAATAGATAAATTTATATCAATGGAATGTGGACATAAGTTTAATTATATTCCACTGTTTAATGATATTAAAAATCATAAACAAAAATTTAATGGAATGGAGGGAACATCAAGTAAATTAAATATGAATCAAATTAGATGTCCATATTGTAGAAAAAAACAAATAGGAATCTTACCTTATTATGAAGAATTTGAATTTGGTAAAATTAATGGTGTTAATTATATTAATCCAAATTATAAAGATAAACCACCATGTTATAAATATAAGCATTGTGATTTTTTAACTCTAAATCCCAATTATTGCGCTTTGGGAATTAATCCTGTTGAAAGTTCAGAATATTCAACTGCTAATTGTAAATATATTTTATGTAATCATACTTATGCTACGCAAATTAATTGTGGAATTATAGATGGTGAAAATTATGGAGATGAAAAATATTATTGTTTGTCTCATAAAAAACAAATGATAAAGCAATATAAAAAAGTAATTTTAGATAAACAAAAGGAAAATATAAAAAAAGAAAAATTAAAGATTAAAGAAGAAAAAATCAATAAAGCAAAAGAAGAAAAGTTAAAAGTAAAAGAAGGTAAAATTCCTATAGATAATGTTATTTTAGGTTTGTCTAATATTAATAATAATAATAATTTATGTATAGAATTACTTAAATCAGGAGTTAAAAAGGGAGAACAATGTAATTGTAAAATATATATGGATAATTTATGTAAAAGACATTATAATTATAAAAATAAAATAAAAGATTAAATTTTATACTAATATAAATATTATTAGGATATAATAAATTATATGGAAACAAAAGAACAATTAGTTAATAATATTAAGGAGTGGATAAAAATGGATACTGAAATATTACAACTTAAATCTCAAATTAAAGAAAAAAACAATAAGAAAAAACTTTTAACTGAAAATTTGGTTTCTGTTATGAAAACTAATCAGATTGATTGTTTTGATATAAATGGAGGAGCTTTAGTTTATAAAACAAGTAAAATTAAAAAACCAATAAATGGAAAGTCTTTATTAATTGCATTACAAAATTATTATAAAACTGATGAAAAATTGGCAGAAGAAATGACAAAATATATAATGAATAATCGTGAAGAACAAATTAAAGAAACTATTAAAAGAAAATCTGATAAATAAAAAAATAATAATGAAAAAAATAGGTTAAATATATTTATTTATTTAAGATAAATGGAAAGTAATTTAAATACTAAAGACTTTTTTTATAAAGGAGAAAATTATCTTTTTAAAGAATATAATTTCCCAACCAATGATTATAATTCTATTTATATATGTCCTTATGTTATAAATAATAATTCAAAATTTCCATTTTTAAGATTTTTATTAATAAAACAGATGTTTGATTTAGATTTTTTAGAAATTCCTATTTTTGGAAATTTGAACTCGGAAGAATTATTAGACTATTCTAAAACATTTCTTTTTAATTTATTAATTTTAAATGAAAATAAAATTTGTTTAAATGATTTTGAATTTAAAGGATATTATGAATTTAACAATAATTTATATTTATTTATTGATATTACAAAATGTGAATTAATTATTAAGGATATATATATTTCTAATAATTTATGGTTAGCACTCATAGATGAAATTTTAAATACAAAACATTTATGTAATATTCCAATTAATAATAGTATAAGTAATTTTTTTATTAATAATGATTTTTTTTGTTTTCTATTAAATAATAAAAACGAAAGTTTTGAAATTCCAATTACTGGTTATGTAGATAAAGAAGAAAATAAATTAAATTTTACATATATTTTTGGTGAATCAAGGAGTGAAATGAATAGTATGTTTGGTCCATATTATTATTTTACTAATTTTAATGAATCTTTTAAAAATAGTTATAATAATTATGTAAAAAGAGAAAAACAGGATAAACAGGATAAACAGGATAAACAGGAAAAAAAAAATAATTATTCTAAATATGGATTAGTTAGATTTGCTTTATTTACAGGATTAACAAAATATATTGAAAATCATTTTAATGATAAAATGGATGAATCTTTTATTAAACAGGAACGTTTAAATAATTTAAATTTAGACCAAAATTTAGAAATTTTAACTTCAAGGATTTCTGACTATGATGGTTTATGGGCAAAAGAAAAATATAATAGTGTTTATTTAGGAAATATAGAACTTGATAATGGAGTATATTTAAATAAATCACTAATAGTTTTAAAAGAATATGAACAACAATGTCCGTTAAGTTATCATTATATAAATAAAAAATTATATAGCGAAAATAATGTAATAAATATTTTATAAGGTACATATTAATAAATTATTTTAGAGTATTTAATAATCTAAAATAATAATATATAATGAATCCAATTACACTCATAGGATTTTCTATTATTTTTTTTTATAGTTTAATTCAAATTCTTAAATTTTATGGTGTTAATGAAGATGTATATGGAATTTATATTTTATTTTATATATTTATAATAATTTCTATATTAATTTTACCAAATCAATATCCAAAAATGTAATTTTATTTATCTTGATTTCTTTAAATTGTTTTATTATATATAAAAAAAATTGAACTAAAGAAAAGATTGTATATTATATAATATAAATCAATATGGAAAGACGTTTAAATAAAAAATTAGAGACTTATGTTACGTCCTTTAAGGATAATATTTTTGAAAAAGCAAATATTTTGGGAATAACAAAAAATGAACAAACAAATCAATTGCTTCAATTTATATATGATTATGAGAGATTATCATTTAGTAAAGAAGATTTTCAAAAAAGAAAACGTGTTAAAAATTTTGTTCCTATTTTTGACAGATGCTGTGCTAAAAGAGCTAGTAATGAACAGTGTACTAGACGAAAAAAAGAAGGTTTTGAATATTGCGGAACACATATGAAGGGTACACCACATGGAATAGTAGATACTCAAAATGAAAATAAAAATAATACACAAAAAATTGAAGTATGTGCACAAGATATTCAAGGAATAATTTACTATATAGATAAATTCAGTAATGTATACCAAGCTGAAGATATAATTAATAATAAAATAAATCCAAAAATTATTGCCAAATATGTTAAAAATGGAGAAATTTATAGTATTCCAGAATTTAATATTTAGAGTTTAAAATGGGCATTTTATATTAGAAAAGGTATAAAATAAATTTAAATATAAATTTAAATATAAAAATAAATAAATAAAAATATATGTTTTTATTTATTTTTTTTATTTATTTTTTTTATTAAAAAATTGAATTAAATAATAGGACTGTTAATAATAATATTGTATATAATATTGAAGAAATGGATTTAAACAATTTATCAAAAACAGAACTTTTAGTAAAATGCGAAGAACTAGGAATTACTAAATGTAAATCAAAAAATAAAGGACAAATAATACAATTAATTAAAAGTAATAATGAAGTTATATCAAATAAAAAACAAATGGAACTTATTATTGAAGATGTAACTGATATTGAAAAAATAGTTATTAATAACGAAATAACAAATAAATTAGAAATAAATAAATTAGAAATAAATAAATTAGAAATAAATAAATTAGAAATAAATAATCTAAATTATAACATTGTTAATGGCGATTGTCTAATTGAAATGAAAAATATAAAAGATAAATCAGTTGACATGATATTATGTGATTTACCTTATGGAATGACAAAAAATTCATGGGATATAATTATACCATTTGAAAAATTATGGTATGAATATAATAGAATTATAAAAGATAATGGTGCTATTGTTTTATTTGGTTCTCAACCATTTACATCGTTAATGATAACATCAAATTTAAATATGTTTAGATATTGTTTGGTTTGGGAAAAAAATAAGTTTTCTGACTTTTTAAATTCAAAAAGAAAACCTATGAAAACAAATGAAGATATTGCTATATTTTATAAAAAACAACCTACCTATAACCCTCAATACTGGTATTCAACTCCATACACAAGATGGAATACACAAACTGCAGTAGATAAACAAAGCAATTATGGAATACATAAAGAAAATTTTGTTGAAAGTGACGGAAAAAGATTACCTACTACAGTTTTAAAATTTAATCGTGTTGAAAGGCCAATACATCCTACCCAAAAACCAATTGATTTACTTGAATGGTTAATAAAAACATATACTAATGAAAATGATATTATTTTAGATAATTGTATGGGTGTAGGTTCAACAGGTATAGCATGTAAAAATATAAATAGAAAATTTATTGGAATTGAATTAGAATATAAATATTATGAAATTGCAAAAAGTAATATATTAAATTCCAATTAATAAATTTTTAAGAGAAAGAATAAAATGTAAAAGTTTCTCTTTATTAATAGGTTTTTTATATTTTTTATCATATACAGGTTTTGTAGATGTTCTTTTTCCATCTAACATATAAAATATATCGTCACATGAATTATCTGTTACAATATCAGTAAATAACCTTGTATTTTCATCTATAGAATTTTCTAATGAAAATATATAATTTTTAATATTATAACCAAATTTTTTAAATAATCTAAAATCATCACAAGCTCGTACATAATAACAACTATCTAAATATGCTTTACATTCAATTACTGCTATAAATTGGTTATCTTTATAAATATGTATATCAACTTGATGGTCTTTTTTTATTATTTGGTCTTTATGATTTAAAGATAATTCTTTTTTATCATTTGTTCCTTTTAAAACATAAACATTTAATTTATATAAATCCCCAATTATTTTTATAGTATCTTTACAAAAATTTTCTATGTCATCTCCTCTATCTCCACGCATTTTGCCACCACTGTAATTTTCTTCATAATTTTTACACCAATTTTCCATAATATTATTTAATCTTGTAAAACAATCATCAAAAATATTATTTGTAATTTCATCATCAATAATTATAAGTTTTTTAGACATTTTTTAATAAATATATTTATAATATTTTTATAAAAGAAATTCAATTTTTTATATTATTATTAATTTATTTAGATTGAAATTACATATTTATTATATTTGGGAAGTATATAATATGAATATTTACGGACTTTTTTTAATGTTTGTTTATTTAACAAACACTGAAACATTTAAAACCATTATTAATAATAAAATAACAAGCAATATATTTATGAAAAAAAATAAAACAACTTTTTCTTATTTATATAAACCCAAGTCTTTAAATCAAAATATATATAATGAATTTTTAAATAATGAATTTAATAAAATAATTGTTAGTATTGGTCCAGCTGGAACTGGTAAAACTTTATTTGCTTGTCAAAAAGCAATTACACAAATGAAAAACCAAGAAATTGATAAAATTGTGATTACTCGCCCAATAGTGACAATAGAAGAAGATATTGGATTTCTTCCTGGAAATATAATAAAAAAAATGGACCCATGGACTAAACCAATTTTTGATATATTTTTAGAATATTATAGCAAATCTGAATTAGACTTATTATTATATAATGGTAAAATTGAAATTTGTCCATTAGTTTTTATGAGAGGCAGAACATTTAAAAATTCATTTATTATTGCTGATGAAATGCAAAATAGTTCTCCTAATCAAATGAAAATGTTAACTACAAGATTGGGAATAAATTCTAGAATGGTTATTACTGGTGATTTAAATCAAACGGATATTTTAAAAGAAAACGGTTTAGATGATTTTATAAATAAAGTAAATTTATATAAAGAGTCTAAATTTATTAAATTTATTTCTTTTAATAATGAGGATGTTGAGAGAAGTGATATTGTTAAAGAGGTAATTAATTTATATAGTTATATTAAACCTCTAAATATTATAAAAAACTTATCTAATAGTGATGCAGCATTAATTCCAAAAAAACATATTACCAGTAATTATGATATATACTATGGACCATCCGATTTTTATTAGAAACAAAGTATATCAATTTTTTATTTTAATATAATATATAAATGTCTCTTACTTGGACTTCAAGTACTTCAGCAGCTCAAAATAGTTGGCAAAGTGTAACTTATGGAAAGAGATCATTTGTTGCTGTTGCTTCATCTGGAACTAATAGAGTAATGACAAGTTCAAATGGAACTGTTTGGAGTCCCAGACCTTCAGCACCTCAAAATAGTTGGGAAAGTGTAACTTTTGGAAATGAATTATTTGTTGCTGTTGCTTCAACTGGAACTAATAATAGAGTAATGACAAGTCCAGATGGATTTACTTGGACTTCAAGAACTTCAGCAGCTGATAATAGTTGGCGAAGTGTAACTTATGGAAATGGATTATTTGTTGCTGTTGCTTCAACTGGAAATAATAATAGAGTAATGACAAGTTCAGATGGAATTACTTGGACTTTAGGAACTTCAGCAGCTAATTTAAGTTGGCAAAGTGTAACTTTTGGAAATGATTTATTTGTTGCTGTTGCTTCAACTGGAACTAATAATAGAGTAATGACAAGTCCAAATGGAATTAATTGGTTTTCAAGAACTTCAGCAGCAAATAATAGTTGGCAAAGTGTAACTTTTGGAAAGGGATTATTTGTTGCTGTTGCTTCAACTGGAACTGATAATAGAGTAATGACAAGTCCAGATGGAATTACTTGGACTTCCAGAACTTCAGCAGCTCAAAATAGTTGGGAAAGTGTAACTTATGGAAATGGATTATTTGTTGCTGTTGCTTCATCTGGAGCTCAAAGAGTAATGTCAAGTTCAGATGGAATTACTTGGACTTTAGGAACTTCAATACCTTCTAATACTTGGCAAAGTGTAACTTATGGGAATAATTTATTTGTTGCTGTTTCTTCAGATTTAAGTAATAATTTAGTAATGAAGGGTTCAATTACTCAAGAGCCACCATATCCATGTTTCAAAGAAGGAAGTAAAATTTTAACAGAGAAAGGTAATATAGCAATAGAAAATTTGAAAAAAGGTGATTTAGTAAAAACCTTAAGAGATGGTTATAAACCAATAACATTAATAGGTAAAAGAGAAATATACCATCCATCTTCCAAAGAAAGAATAAAAGACCAATTATATCAATGCTCTCAAAACGAATACCCAGAAATATTGGAACCATTAGTAATAACAGGATGTCATTGTATTTTAGTAGAAAATTCGACTAGTGTTGTAAATGCAGAACAAATAGAAAAAGTAATAGAAATAAATGGTGATATTTATATAACAGATAATAAATTAAGATTACCAGCATGTGTAGATAAAAGAACAACAGTTTATGAAACAGCTGGAACTTATACAATATATCATATAGCACTAGAACATACTGATTATTATATGAATTATGGTATTTACGCAAATGGATTGTTAGTAGAAACATGTTCAGAAAGAAATTTAAAAGAATTATCAGGAATGGATTTATTAAGTTGAAGAAGTATATTTAGAATTATTTAGAGCAATACGTATTTTAAATGAATAATTAGATAGCAAAAAAAATATATTTAGAAAAAAAAATAATTATTAAATATATGTTTAATAATAATTTTATTAAAATAATTTTAATTATTATTTTTATAGTGTTTTTATTTTTTTCAATTAGCAATAAATTAAAACGAATGAATAAAATTGAAAATTATTTAAAAATTTAATTATATTTTTTTTTATTTATAAATATGTTTATAATTGATATATTTATATGTAAAAAATAATAAATTATATAATAACAAATAATTATTCAATTATATATTCAATTTTTCTATAATTATTTTAAAAATAAAAATATAAATATTATATATGTCAACTTTTACTTATAATGGTTTAGTTTACAAAATACTTAGCCAGACTACAGTAGAAATTGATAGGAATTTATCATATACTGGTCCTAGTGATATAGTAATACAAAATACTGTTTTAGATATTATGGGCGGTATATTTTATACAGTAGTAGGAATAACTACCAATGCATTTTATAATGGTTCTAACACCTTTAATATAACTTCTTTTGATGCATCAGCTTGTTCATCTTTTACATATTTTGGTGATAGTTCATTTGAAGGATGTAGAAATTTAAGAACAGTTTATTTTCCGTCATCCTTAACAACTATTTATAAAGATGCGTTTTATTCTTGTATAAATTTAACTACAATAATATTTCCGTCTACATTTTCTTCATTAACAAGTATAGGAAATTTTGCTTTCTCAAATGCTAAATTAACAAATTTTACTTTTCCATCTAGTTTAACAAATATAGGAAAAAATGCATTTCAAAGTAATAATTTATCAAGTGTTAATTTGCAAAATTGTAGTAGTTTATTTACTTTAAATGATTATACATTTGGAAATTGTAGACTATTATCTTCCATTTATTTACCTACAAATTTAACTACTATACTTGATTATGTATTTAATAGTTGTAGTATTTTAACAAGTATTACTTTTCCATCAACATTAAGTTCAGTTAGTATTGGCGCATTTAAAGATTGTACAACTTTAGGTAATGTAACATTTAGTGGTACAACAATTCCATCTTTTCAAATTGATAGTTTTACAAGAGTATCCGGTTCTACAGCCTATTATCAAAAAGGTACAACAAATTTATCATATTTACAAGGCTTTAATTTTTTTACTAATTATGTTGAGATAGTAGAGCCACCATATCCATGTTTCAAAGAAGGAAGTAAAATTGAAACCGATAAAGGATATATAAATATAGAAGAATTAAAAAAAGGAGATTTAGTTAAAACCTTAAGGGATGGTTATAAACCAATAACATT
>Ga0114966_10000365_pt1 | contig 44262 bp, 42 predicted proteins | sample M_130207_XF_Meta_FD_87029 | JGI IMG/M metagenome (GOLD analysis project Ga0114966, IMG submission 87029) | Freshwater microbial communities from Lake Montjoie, Canada to study carbon cycling - M_130207_XF_MetaG | ecosystem: Environmental > Aquatic > Freshwater > Lake | place: Lake Montjoie... | reverse complement strand
TCATGAGCGTCGTCGGGCATGAGTCGAAACGCAGCTACGCCCAAAAAAAGTAGGCACCCTGCCTGTAGCAGGCGGCGATGAGTAAAAGCGCACCAACGAAATCGGCATGGCGATTCCGCTGCTGGCCACCTGCGGCATCGTCGGCAGGGACATCACCGGCGATGCTCTGCTGACCCAACGAGCAATAGCCAGTTATGTGGTGGCTCGGCAGGCGCACTATCATTTCACGGTCAAGGGCAACCAACCGGGGCTGGAGAGCGAAATCGCCCTGCTGTTCCAGACGTGCGGCGACGCTGATTTCTTCGAGGTTACGCCGCCCTATCATGGCCGCATCGAGACGCGGAGCATTTGGTGCAGTACGGCGCTCAATGGCTACCTTGACTTCCCCAGCGTCGGACAGGTCTTTCGGATCGAGCGCGAAACCATCGACAAAAAGACTGGTGCGCGCAGCCGAGAGATCGCGCTGGGAATCACGAGCCGTACACCGCAAGAGGCCTCGCCGCAACGCGTGCTGGCCGTCAACCGCGGCCATTGGAGCATCGAAAGCGTTCATCACATAATCGACTGGAACTACGATGAGGATCGCAGCCAAATCCGCACGGGCTTTGGCCCGGAGAATATCACGCGCCTGCGCCGCTTTGCCGTGGGCATCCTCAAATCATTTCAGAAACCCGCGCAATCCATCGCTGAGAGGATGCGCAAACTCACGTTCAGGACGCGTCTCGTCTTCGACTACTTGCGCATGACGAAAAACTCGATCCCTAGGGAGTTCGCCCGTTGAGAACAAATTTACCGTGGCGAAAGGCCGCTCGCGCGCACCTGGCCTCCCAACCCCGTCGCAGGTTTGGCGGCCGCCCTGGTCGCGGGCCGCGCGGCGGCTTTGGGCCCGGCGGTTAACCCCGGAAATCCAAGCCCGGCCTCAACATCAAACCCGCCGTCGCCCCCCGACTTCCTCCATGAAGAGCAGCGCCTGCAAGGCTACCGCTCGCTCAATCTCCTAAACGCCTCCGGTGACCCCACCATGATGCGCTCGGGGCGCTATCACTACATCGCCCGCCAATGCATCCCCGCGCCCAAAGCCAACTGGGTCCGTGTCGTCATTGACGCCGAAAACTGGGGCTTCTGCGTCAACGTCCAACAGATCAACAGCGAACTCTTCAAATCATCCAAAGGCACCCGCTGGAAGGTCCCCGGCAGCCCCATGGGCTAGGGCGGCCTCTCCTACCTCGGAGACGATCCCGCCGCGTACCAGAAATCCTGTGAAATCAAAAGGAAGGACGATCCGAAAACCTGGAAAAAGCCCTCGAGCCCATGCTCGACCTCGAAGGTGCCCTGAAGCTCCTGGCCATCGATAAAGCCCTCATCAACAATGACGGCTTCTTGACGCGCTCCAGCGACTATTCCCTCTACCTCGACCCCGGCGGCAAGTACCACCTCATCCCCCGGGATGCCAACGAAACCCTCCGTGAAACCAAACGCCGAAATCGAACCCTTCGTCGGCGAAAGCGATGCGAACAAAACGCTCCTCACCAAACTCCTCGCCGTCCCCGCCGCCCGCTACTTAACCTACAGGCGCGACATCGCCGAAAAGTGCCTCGATTGGAAGAAGCTCGGCCCCGTCGTCAGGCAATGGCAAAAAATGATCAACCGCCATTGGAAAGCCCATACCAACAGGCTTTTTTCGACGGATATTTCGCTCCGCGCAGTTACCGAAAACAATGTCGCCCCCGGCTTTGGGCCCACCGCCCCATCTCAGCCTGAAGTCGTTCTGCGAGCAGCGAAGTAAACACTTGCTCTCCTATCCCGGAATCAAGCGATAGTCGAGACGGAGAGTTGACTTAGCAGCGCTAAACCCCTGACAATAAAGAATCTAGTTGGAATTTTAGAAACCGCCGTTCCTCTCGGTGCTTTTCCCTTAAGCAGTAGTCCTCTCTACTGGCTGCCCCACTCAAATACCCTCAAGATTCAGTACCGAATTGCCGATTTGGCTATCGATCGACGCATATGCTTTTTAATCGTCCCTCCTTTAACCGTCGGATGTTTCTGCAGACTATTGCTGCTTTAACCTCCCCCTTGCCCGCCATTTTCGCGATGAAACCGCTTCTGCGACGCGACTACCGGGCTGACGCCGTCATCCTGCTCTTCTCCCTGCCGATTTACACACGGGAAGGCGTTGGTGGCGGCTTTGCGGCCGCCCGTCTGCAGAACGATGCGGGGCAATCGGTCGAATCTTTACAATTCGCGGCCGGTTCTGACCCGGACCGAGCGCGGGGCCTGAATCGCCTCGGGTTCATCCAGGAAACCGTCACGACCGATGCCGGTGGACCCGCCGAGAGTATCTATACAGGCTTCATGACGGCATCGGAAGAGGAAAGTTTTGCCCAGGCTAAAAGCGCACTGGAAAAAAACGGCGACAAGCTCCAATACCAAGGAATTGAAGGCGCAATTCATGCGGGGGCGGCTCGTTCGCGGTCGGTCCGTTTCGAAACGCCGGCTTCCTGGAATTGGACCCGGTTTGCAGAGCTCTACCCATTTGCCGAACGGATGATCCGCCAAGCGGCACCCAAAGGGAAAGAGGTGGTTCTGTACGCCCGCAGCGCTACCCGCTCGTTCCTGTCGGCGATGATGCAGACCATTCGCGACCCGGCTGAGAAAACCGAATGCACGTTCGTCTACGGCGGCAGCGAGCATAAGCTCAGTGCAGAAAAACGTCCGGACGGAAAGGTGGCGAAGAGGCTCGCCGATCGCGGTCTCACGCTCTTTCCCGAACGCATTATTGCCGTCCATGGCAAGTTACAAGACCTACGCGGTTCCCGAGGTAGCAAGTTCCGTATCTGGTTCGAGAGAGGCTCGGATAATCCCCTCCCCTTGCGGATCGAGTTCCAGCCGAAGGCCTTCCTCGCGCTCGCCTTCGAAGCCGAACACGTCTAAAGCTTCACCCGGGTCCGGCGTCCGTTCGACTCTCCTCTGAGCCATACGAAAAGAGGAGCGTGGGGCGTCGGCGGGGGCCACGGCACGGCGATACGCAACTTCTGCCCTCCCCCGGTCGGTAGCTCGGCCACCGCCGCGCCCTCCTGCCCTTCCCAACCCACCCGCTCGATTCGTTCCAGATACTTCCCGCTCAACTCACCCCAGAATCGGCCCGCACCCGCCGACTCCTCGGTCATCACAAATCCGTGCAGCTCCGGCCGACGAATCACTGTTCCGATTGCGACCTCGGCACCTCCCGGCTCCAATTCCACCGCGACCACGCAACCTGGCTTCGCCTCCGGCCTCACCACCAGAAACCACTCCGCCGGCCCCGTCTGCTCGGCCCGCTCCATCGTCCCGCAGCGAACGGTTCGCGGCGCATCGCCGGCCAACGGCCCGCTCAACCGGACGGCCACACTGACCAACTCGCCTGCCTCAACCTCGGCATCCATGAGTTCTACCGACCCAATCTCCCGCGCCGCCCGTTGCACTGCCACCACGCTCACCGCCGCCGGCAATACCCGCACCGCTTTCGCCCAACGCAGCGGCAGATGGCGCCCACCCACCCACGCCGTCAACGACCTTTCGGCGCCCGTCGCACCCTCAGGGCGCAACCGCACCACCAACTCCTGCCGCTCTCGCACCCATTCCGCCGTTCCACCTTCGATCTCCCACCGCTCAATCTCACCCAACCTCTCCCCGTTCAGCCGCAGCCGCTGCGTCTCACCATTCTCGCGAATCACCAAGGGAAGGCTCGACAGAATGGGCCACTCCCCGTGCACCATCGCGACAAAGCTATGCTTGGCCCCGTCGGTCCGCGTCAGCAAGATTCGGTGCGCGCCCACCCGTAAACGATCCGTATCCACCTCTATCTCCAGCTCCCGCACCGCGCCTTTCCCCACCACAAAACGAGCGACCACTGCCTCGGCCAACCGGTCTGTCATCGATTCCACGGCCACCCGCGCCACAAACTGAAAGTCCGCCCCCTTCAGGCGCAGCCTTACCCGTCCTTTCCCGGCTTGTAACGCATCCGCCGAAGCCGCATCCAGACCCATCGCGGCCCACTCCGGCCAGGCGTAGACCGTCACCGCCCCGACCGCGTGCACCGGCGCCCAATCCCAGTCCCCTGCCAGCGAGTATCTGCCCGGAGGAGGCGGCTTGCTGACCACCAAAGCGCCCTCGCGCAACGAGCCAACCACCGGCACCGTGCCCCCGGCCGCGTCCACCCATCGCCAACGCTGCACCTGCCCTAGGGTTTCCGCTCCTCCCGTAAAGGCGACGGTCCCCGTCATCCCCTCCGGCCAGTGCCCCGCCTCCGCCATCGCCAACGCCGGTGCGGTGCCGCTCGGCAAGCGACGAGCCCACAGATAGGCGAAACGAACGCCGCTTCCTGCCCCCGGCTTGCCGCACAACGCGCCTTCCCGTCGCAAAGCCGACCGGAACTCCGTCCGCGGAAAAGCCACCGTTCGCAAGTTTAAAAATAACGTCGCACTCGTGGCCGCCACCGCCACGGTATTCCCCAAAAACAAGCCCGCCACCGCCGCCGCTAACCCCGCCGATTGCTGCCAACGCACCTTCGGCTCCGCCGCCAGCGGGTCGTAGGTAGCCAGCGCCGGGTTCAGTGTCCGCAGCATCGTCAAGGCTTGCTGGTCCACCGTCGCGTTCCGGTCCAAGCGCGCCCCACCCGCGCCCCCTGTCGCCAAGCCGCGTAGCGCCGCTTCCATGTTTTGCGGGTCCTGCCGCGCCATCGCATCGACTAGCTCTTCTACTTGGGTCGTCCGCGCCCCGTAGACAGCCAACTGGTTCAGCATCTCCGGATCCCGACGCAGCATCGTTTCCAATCGCCCCCCGCCCCATCCGTTTGGCCCATAGGCCACCGCCACTACTGCCACATCCGCCGGGATCTTCCATTGCTGCCGCCCCAACGCCGGCTTCCGCGCCAGCGCAATCACCGCTTGGCCTTCCTGCGGGGCCAGCAGTAGCACCACTTCGGCCTTACTCTGGTCTTCTCCCGGCGGCGGATCGCTGGGCACGTAGCTTACCGTGTCGTCTTTCTTTAGCGCATTCAGCGTCTCCAACAGGAGCCAGCGGCTCTCACCCGGTCGCTGCACCTGCAAGCGAAAATGCGCTACCGCGGCGCCGCCAGGACAAAGCGGCTCCGCCGCAGCGTAAGCAGAAGGAATCGCAGCGAGAAGAAGGAGGGTGAATATCCAAGGCACCGTAGCTCAAATGACGAAGCCCGAACCGAAAAAGTCTATTTGACCCCCGGATTCTTCACAAACTCGACCGTTCGCTCCAGCGCCGCCAAGGTCGCATCTAACAACGGTTCCGCCCTGCCGGCATGCCCTTGCGGGCCCATCACAAAGTCGTGATAACCGTTCTCATAAATCAACATCGTCACGGCCTTCCCGCCCGCCACCGCCAAATCATGAAACGGCTCGTCCACCGCCAGCAACCCGTCCTTCGTACCCACCAGCAACAACACCGGGCATTGCATCGCCGCGATGTTTCGCTTCGCTACCGCCTCATTCACTTTCCCCTCGGCCGAACCCGGCTTCCAACCTTCCACCCCGAGAAACTCCAACACCGCCGGGGCCCCCAAAACTGCTGCGTGTAACTTAGTCCGCCCAATCAAATGTGCCACTAAGTTCCCGCCCAGACTAACTCCGTAGACGCTGATCCGTTGCGGATCCACATACTTCTGCTCCCGCAGCCACTCGATCACCGCGACCCCATCGTCCACGTAAGTAGCGCCCTTGGAATCTACGACGCTCGCCATCATCGGCATCGGGTTCCGGTAATCCGACACCACTACCACATAGCCTTCTTTCAGGAACCGCTCCCACATCGGTCCGCCCGTGTCTCCCCGCACCCAGGTCACCAGCTTTTCCATCCCTCGTCCTCCTGGCGCGCCATGAAAATGCAACAGCACCGGAAAGGGCCCCGGACCCTTCGGTCGCCGAATCGCCGCCGCCACGTAGAGTCCGTCCTTTGACTTGATGTAAACCTGCTCAACCGGCGAATCCTTCTCGCTGATCGTATGGATGTAGGCCTCGTGTGGCAGCACCGCACCGCCGGGAAGATGCCTTTTCTCCGCCCATAAGGGCGTCAAGCAAAGAAGCAACGCAAGGAGTCTCATGGCACGATACCATAGCAAAGAATGCCGTCCAGGAAAAGAGCAGCGCTTGTCGTCGGGGCCTCGGGCCTCGTCGGTGCCGCCACGCTAAACCTGCTCCTCGACGCCCCCAGCCCCTCAAAAGTCATCGCCCTCCTACGCCGTTCCTCCAGCCGCAGCCACCCCAAACTCATCGAACGGGTCACCGATTTCGCCGCTCTCGAAACACTTGAGACCCCGCCCCTCGGAACCGTATTTTGCGCCCTCGGAACCACCATTCAGGTCGCAGGCTCTCAGGACGCCTTTCGCCGGATCGACTACGAACTCCCCCTCCGCCTCGCCCGCTGGGCCCAATCACGCGGGGCAACTCATTTTGTCCTGGTCTCCTCCGTCGGCGCCGACCCCGCCTCGCCGAACGGCTACCTCCGCGTCAAAGGCGAACTCGAAGACGACCTCGCCGCCCTCAACTACCCCGCTGTCGATATCTTGCAACCCAGCTTCCTCCTCGGCCCCCGCCGCGAGGCCCGCCCCTTGGAATCGATCAGCAAACTCGCTGTCCATGCCCTATCGTTCCTCCTCCTCGGCGGCCTCCGCAAGTATCGAGCCATCCGTGCCAGCGATGTCGCCGCCGCCATGGTGGCCGCCTCCCAGTCCCCCCAGCCTGGCCTACACCGCCACCTCTACGATTCCATCCTCAACTTAGCAACACACGCCAAGTAACCACCACGAGCGCGTGGCACACCATAGCGGCGCGTACGCTCCCGGTCTCTAAAAACGCCCGCCCGTAAACGTAGTGCGCAAGCGTCGCCAGCAGCGCAAAGCGCCAGTTCGGAAACTGCCGAAAAGGCAGATGCGCCGCCCCGCAAATCAGGGCCACGACCATCTGCGCCCGCCCGGAACTCCCCATCCAATCCGTAAACCACTGCAGTAACATCCCCCGAAACACAAAGTTCTCCCGCACCGCCACGAACATATAAATCCCGAAAAACGTTGCCACCGCGTTCAACAGCATCTTCTCCCACAACCACGGTCCCTGGTGCAGCCCCGTAAACCCGATCGCCCAGCCCAGCAACGCACCCACCGGCACAAACAGCAGATACCACCGCACCCCCACCACTACCTCCCGCCAGCTCGGCACAAACCCAAAGCCGACTCCCTCCTGCCCCCGCACCTCCAAAACCGCCCAAATCACAATCCGCGCCCACGCCAACTCGCCCAGTGTCGCCAGCGGCAGTTTCGCCACCGCCGAAGGGTACAAATGCTCGCTCACCTTCAGCAGCGTCAGCGCCGCGAACAGCACAGCATAACCAACGTCTACCCACCACCGCCGCGGCAGACCGATGTACCAGTACGCCAGCACCCCGCTCACGGCCAATACCAACGGGTTCGCCCCCACCAGCACCGCCGGCATCCCCACGCTCACCGCCATCATCCACGGCTTCCACCGCCGCCGCATCGCCTCATTTCCCACCGACAAAAACATCGCCGCTTCCAGGATCAACGCCGCCGTCACTAGCGCCGCCTCCCCGAAGACGATATTCTGCTTGTGCAGGTAGTAGCTCACGCCAGCCGCCAGCAGCGGCAACATCACCGCCATGCTCGCCCCAAACTCGCTCGCCCCCGCCCTGTTTTTCACTTTCCTAGTATCGCCGATCATCGCGGCCGACCCGCCCCGCGATCTCGCTAAGCGCATCGCCGAGCGAGAAACGCAATCCGAAACCGTGCGCTCGCAGTATGTGTACAAACAAAATCTCCTGATCGAGGAGTTTGACAAGCGCAACGCCATCTCCGGCAACTACGCGGAACAACGCGAAGTCATCTTCCTTCCCTCCGGAGAACGCTCCGAACGCGTCACCAAACCCGCGGTCGACCGCCTCGCTCGACTCAAGCTAACCCCCGAAGATTTCCGGGATATCCGGGAAATCCAGCCCCTCCTGCTCACCAAAGACCGCCTGTGGCTCTACCAAACCCAACCCCGGGGCGAAGAGATCATCGACGGCATCCCCTGCTGGGTCCTCGAAGTCAAACCCCGCCAACTCCTGGACGGCCAACGCCTGTTCGAAGGTCTCCTCTGGGCCACCCAAACTGATTTTTCGGTAGTCCGCTCCCAGGGCCGCGCCGTTCCCCATCTCCTCTCTCGAAAAGAAGAAAATCTTTTCCCCCTTTTCACCACAATCCGCCATCTGCAACAGAGTGGTTACTGGTTTCCCCACGTCACTCTCGCCGACGATGTCCTTCCCTTCCGGTCGGGCCCTCTCCGGCTCCGCATGAAACTTGATTTCTCCGCCTACCAACGCTTCGGCTCTGAATCCTCTGTCCAGTTCGATACCGACAAGCCATGATCCCCAACCCCGGACTCTGCTCCAATTGTGAACATCAACGCCGGATCCAAAGTGCCCGCGGAAGCCTCTTCATTCTCTGTGAAGCCGCTCTCGCCGACTCCCGTTACCCAAAATATCCTCCTCTCCCCGTTCTCCGCTGCGTCCCCTACTCACCAGCGGTCCCAGAGGGATAACATTGTTAAAACCCAACTTCTTTTCAATATCCGCCGTCTCGGAGTACAACATCGGACCTGTCATCGCCGGAACATCCACCTCGTCCCTCGCCAACGTCCCACCGCCCCGCCCTCCACCGCCGGACATAGCGTCATCTCATCCCCTTCATCTGCTCCCGAACCAGCCGATATCCCAGCACAGCCTTATAGAAGCCAGAATCGCTCACATTCTTCAAGCGTAGTACGCCCCTCCAACTCCCCACCCGATTCCTGATAAAGTCGTACCCAGCAGCCCATGCGCACCTTCCCGCTCCTCCTCCTCCCCACTCTCCTCCTCGCCCAACAGAACTGGCGATCCTGGTCCGGCTCGAACGACGGTAACCGCTTCTCCCCCCTCACCCAAGTCAACAAAGCCAACGTCAAGCAGCTCAAAGTCGCCTGGGAATACAAATCCGGCGACGCCGACCCCCGCGGCCGCACCGCCATCCAGTGCACCCCCATCATCGTCGACGGCGTCCTCTACGCCACTACCCCCACCCTCGACGCCATCGCTCTCGACGCCGCCACCGGCAAAGAACTCTGGCGCTTCACCCCGCCCGCCTCCCGCTTCCGCGGTGTAAACCGCGGCGTCATGCTCTGGGAAGAAAAGGGCGAAAAGCGCATCTTCTACGCCGCCGGCGCCCAACTCTTCGCCCTCGACGCTAAAACCGGTAAAGCCATCCCCTCCTTCGCCGCCGATGGCCGCCTCGACCTCTCCAAAGATCTCGACCGCGACCCGCCCGGCGCCTTCAACGGAGCCACCTCCCCCGGCGTCATCTACAAAGACCTCATCATCATCGGCTCCAGCGTCGGCGAAGGCCCCCGCATGGCCGCCCCCGGCCACATCCGCGCCTACGACGTCCGCACCGGCAAACGCCGCTGGATCTTCCATACCATCCCCCACCCCGGCGAGTTCGGCTACGAAACCTGGCCCAAAGACGCCTGGAAAACCGCCGGCGGCACCAACAACTGGGGCGGCATGAGCCTCGACGAAACCAAAGGCATCGTCTACGTCTCCCTCGGCTCCCCTTCCTTCGATTACTACGGCGCTGACCGCGTCGGCGACAACCTTTTCGGCAACTCCCTCGTCGCCCTCGATGCCAACACTGGCAAGCGCATTTGGCATTACCAAACCGTCCACCACGACATCTGGGACATGGACCTCCCCGTCAACGCCAACCTCATCCAATGGCGCGGCAAACCCGCTGTCGCTCAGATCACAAAGCAAGGCTACGTCTTCGTCCTGGACCGCGAAACCGGCAAGCCCCTCCTCCCCGTCGAAGAGCGCCCCTTCCCCGCCTCCACCATTGCCGGCGAGGTCACCGCCAAAACCCAGCCCATCCCCCTGAAGCCGCCGCCCTTCTCCCCCCAACGCTTCGAACCCAGCGACATCACCCCCGAAGTAAAGGCCCACTTCACCGAAATGTCGAAGGATTGGATCAACCAGGGCATGTACATCCCCGCCAGTCGCCAAGGCACCGTCATGCTCCCCGGCACCGTAGGCGGAGGCCTTTGGGGCGGCGCCGCGGCCGATCCCGCCAAGGGCATCCTGTACGTCAACTCCCAAAATCTCCCGTCCATCATGCAGATCATCGACGCCCCGGCCGGCTCTCCCTATCCCTATCAAATCGGCGGCTACCGCAAGCTGCGAGATGAAAAAGGCAACCCCGGCGTCAAACCCCCGTGGGGACAACTCACCGCCATCGACCTCAACAAGGGCGAGTTCCTCTGGCAGAAGGTCCTCGGCAAAAACGACACGACCGAGAAGGACGTCGGCACCGAAAACTTCGGCGGACCCATTCTCACCGCCGGCGGTCTTGTCTTCATCGGGGCCACGCGCGACGAAATGTTCCGCGCCTTCGACGCCGCCACCGGTGCCATTCTCTGGGAAGCCAAACTCCCCGCCGGCGGCTATGCCACCCCGGCCACTTACTCGCTCAATGGCAAGCAGTACATTGTCATCGCCTGCGGCGGCGGCGCCCGTCTAAGTACCAAGTCAGGAGATTCGTACGTTGCGTTTGCTCTGCCTTAGCCTCTTCGCCCTAGCACTTACCGGGGCGGACCAGCCCATTCCCTACAGCCACAAGACCCACCTCAAAATGGGCCTCAAGTGCAACGAGTGCCACACCATGCCGGGCAAGGGCGAACTCGCCACATACCCGGCCGAGTCCAAGTGCATGACCTGCCACACGGCCGTAAAGAAGGAGAGCCCGCATATCCAACTCCTCGCCGAATACGCCCGCAAGAAGGCTCCGGTCCCCTGGGTCCAGGTCTACAAACTACCGGAGTTTGTCTGGTTTTCGCATAAGATTCACGCGGTAGCCGATTGCGCCCGCTGCCACGGCCCGGTCGCCGAACGCGAAGTGATCACGAAGGAAAAGCCCATCACGATGGTTGCCTGCATGGCCTGCCACGACGAACACAAGGCCTCCAACGAGTGCAACCTATGCCACAACCCCGCCTAGACGGCTCGCTCCTCACTTCACCCAAATCGTGACCGGCGGATCGTATCGACTCGTGAGAAGCGGTCCACTCTGCAACCGCGTCCAGACCGCTCCGCGATCCCTCAAGTCGTTCGAAATCTCCACGTTAAGCGGCACCAATCCGCGAACACTGTCCGGAAAACCCCCGGCGTAGAGCACCTCACCTTCACCACCGATAAGCGAGTATCTGCGTAAGTTTCTGGCCAGTGCGACGCAGCTCTTCGGCCCTCGCGAAAAATTGACCAGCCCTGCTCGCCAAAACTTTTCGACCAACCGGCCCCGGCGGCGCTCCCTCTCCGACGAGCATGTGATTGTGGCGCTCGGTCTGGCCGCGCGGGCAAAACGTCGGTGCCTAAACATATGCAACGATATAGGCGCCTGCGGCACGGATGAGGGCGGTCCCGCCCGTCGGCATGATCAGTCTGTGACCTGGTCAAGTCGATTCGAGCAGACGTGGTCAATTTCTGGGGGGCGCCGAGGCGCAGTTGGACGAGAAAGCGCGATGGTGCAACCTGCTGCGGAAAATCTTCTGGTATTTCTACGGCGGATCGCCCCCGATCGCGAGCCCGATCAACCCGCTACCGGCGGGGGAACCGCCGAATTTAAGGTCATCGGCACATTCGGAAAGCCATCGTTGCCCAACTCGTGCCCGCGGCGTGGGCATCGAGGAGGTAGCGGGCCACCTTTGCATACATCGGGTGGATGGGCAGAGCGCGGGCGGTGGCACGGAATAGAGCATGGTCCGTGTCTGCCTACTCGGCAGGGGGGCCGTAGGTTTTGAGGTTGTAGCTGGCAACGGAAATGGATTGAGAGCAGCCGGCGTTCATCCGGGCACGGCGGCCTTCGACCGCAGCCCAATAGCCCTCGCCGGTTTGCATCGCCTTGACGGTACGAGCCCAGGCATCGGTATATTCGTCGCGGGAAGCTTCGTTATGCCCGAAGTCGAAGATCTGCGAGCCGGGGTTGGTGACGCCGCCGCCGACCAAGTCCATGGCGATTCCGCGTTGGCGCACGATGTGGATGAAGTTGTGGCTCTGCTTTGGGAGCAAGTGGAGAGCCGGGGCGACGGCCTCGGCGGGGGGCGAGAGAGCAACACCGAGGAGGCGAGCGACTTCGGTGGGCCGTGTTTGGCACCGAGAATCGCGGTCTTCCCGGCGGCGCTTGGGCGTTACGGACCGGGAATCTGTCCATCCGAGAGCGATTCCGCTCCGTCGACCTCAAAGTGGCAAAGGGCGGAGCATGGGCAGGGCCCGCCTCATGTGTACTACTCTTACTGGATATGGCAGAAACCGTCGGATTTATTGGACTCGGCATCATGGGCATCGGCATGGTAAAGAACCTCGCCTCAAAAGGCCAGTCCGTTCGCATCTTTAATCGAACCGCCGCCAAGGCGGAGGAACTGGCCGCCTCGATCGGCGTAGAAAAGGCCGCCTCGATCCCTGAACTCGCCGCGCAATCGTCGGTGTTGATGCTGTGCGTCACCAACTCGATCGACGTGGAAGAGTGCCTTTTTGGAGCCGAAGGGGCGGCGGCGAAACTCGCCAAGGGCAGTTTGGTGATTGATACGAGCACGATTTCGCCGAAGGTGACCGAGTCCATCGCCGCACGCCTGGCTGCGATGGGGATTGGGTTTGTGGATGCCCCTGTTTCCGGCGGCAGCGAAGGAGCGGCGCTGGGGACGCTCGCGATTATGGCGGGTGGGACGGACGCGGACTTCGAACGGGCTAAGCCGGTGCTCGAAAAAATCGGCACGCGCATTACCCATATGGGCGAGGCGGGCAAGGGCCAAGTGACTAAGCTGCTGAATCAGATTCTGGTCGTCGTCAACATGCTGGCGGTAAGCGAAGCGATGATGTTCGGGGAAGCGGCGGGACTCGACCTGCGGAAGGCGGTTGCGGCCGTGGAAGCGGGCGCGGCGGGTAGCTGGATGCTTTCCAAGCGCGCGCCGCAAATCCTCGATGACTATTGGCTGCCTGGCTTCATGATCGACCTGCAGCAGAAAGATCTCGATTTGGTATTGGAGTATTCACGCGAAATCGGCGTGCCGTTGCTGGCGACCAGCATGATCAGTCAGCTGTACGGAAGATTGCAGAAAGATGGCAAAGGGCGTTTAGGGAATCATTCGTTGATTCAGGCCCTGCAGCCGCTTTCGGCCGCCTCGAAGCGGTAGGCAAAGTCGAGCGCGGGGGCGGTGTATTGTGCCCCAAGTCAGAGTTATATTCGCGACGCAAGTCAATTCGAAGATTCAGTCCGCCGTCCGGGAGTTGGCGCGAAAAGAGGGGCGGCAACTCCAATCGCCCGTCAATGAAGCCCTAGCCGATCCGATCGAGAAGCGGAAAGATACGCGGTCCAGCCCTCAGGTGATGGCGGCTTACTTTGTCGGCCACGATTAGTTTAGCGGGCTTTATAAAAATCTCGCTCAATGATCGGGCAGGTCACGCTGGCCGACGTTCTCGCCATGCGCTGGGATCAAATGGGACGTGACGGCGGGGCGAACTGACCCTTCCTCGACGGCAACTGGCAAGAGGCTTTTGCCGCAGCGGATAGCATGCTGGAGAGCGGATGCTGGGGCAACTTCGGCAATTACACGAGGGTTGCGGGAACGGGGCGAGTTCCGCCGGAATCCACCTGCCTGATATTGGATTCGCTGGCTTTGTTGTTGAGATCGGATGGCGAGGTTCGATGCGCCAACTGGCGAGTTTTTTTGTGCTGCTTATCGACAGCGCTCAGTGGTAGGCATCGCGGCGGTTGCGGACACGAAGGACGGTGACGCCGTCATTGTGGAAGCGGACACGGTAGTCGCAACACGGAGGCGGAACTCGGGCGTGTCGATGCCTTTATCGAGAGCGTACATCTCTGCCAGAGCAGTCCCGGCCCACTCGATCTCCACGCTAGTCTGATCCGAGTCTCCGCATGGCCTCGTGGGGAGGACCGTGGTGACGAACGTGGTGACGAATGCCTTTGGCTCCATTCTTCTGGAGCCAACCCTATGCTTCGGCGACGGCTAGGTTCTCTTCGTCCGTCTCCGTCTCATCGTCGAGCGGCGCGTTGCGTAGTGCATCCGCGACGGGATCGACAATTGTTTCCAAGAACTGAACTAGGCCGAAAAGCTGCGACTTGGGCATGCCGTCACTCAATCGGTGTTCGTGTTGACGGGTATCTTTCATAGGGTAAACCCTCGGGCTTTGGGCAACCCTTCGGAAGATCGGTGGCATTCGCTTTTTCTTAGCTATTTGATCGCCGAGATGCGTTGGGGCTCGACGGCCATCACGAGGGCCATCGTAGCCCAACTCGTGCCCGCAGCGGAGATCCACTGGTCGTGGGCGTACGGGAAGCCGCCTTCGAAGTAGGGCTGTACCCAGATCGACCGGGACTTGACGAGCCAGGAGCCGTCCGCGGCCTGGGTGTCGAGGAGATAACGAACTCCTTTGGCGTAGATCGGGTGGGTCGCCGGGGTACGGGCAGCGGCGCTCAGTGCGTATAGGGCTTGACCCGTGGCGTAGGCGTCGGTGGGCAGAGTTGGCATCTGCCGCCATCCGCCGTCGGCTTGCTGGGTGCCCATCAACGCCTGGGCGGCGGCGGTAATCGCGGCGGGACGGGCGTTTGACCAGGCGAGGCCGAGCAGGTGAAAAGCTCGGTCCTGCGTGTTGACAGGGCGGGCGGCTTCGAGCCAGGCGGCGGCGCGGGCGAGAGCCTTGTTAGTGTCTGCCTTCTCGGCAGGAGGGCCGTAGGTCTTGAGGGTGTAGACGGCCAGGGCGGTGGATTGATAGTCGCCGGCGTTCATCGGGGGCCGGCGGCCTTCGACCGCAGCCCAATGGCCCTCGGCGGTTTGCATTCCCTTCATGGCACGGACGGTGGCATCGGTATATTCGTCGCGGGGAACGCCGTTGTGCCCGAAGTCGAACATCTCCCAACCAAGGCTGGGGATACCGACGACGACCAAGTCCATGACGCGTTCCGGGTTGACGGTGTGCATGCTCTGCGGAAGTTGGGGGATCTCCTTTGGGGCGGGAAGACCGCGCTGGCGGGCGATGGCGGCCGCGGCGGAAGGTAGATCCTGCGCATGGCAAGAGTTGCAGCCGCCGATGCGGATGAAGTTGTGGCTCTGCTTTTGGAGCAAGTCGAGAGCCGGGGCGACGGCTTCGGCGATGGTGGTCTCGCGATGCTTGACCGGTCGGGCGGCGGTTGGGGTTGGCGCGGGGACTCCGAGGAGGCGGGCTGCTTCGGTGGGGCCGCGCTTGGCGGCGAGCGCGGCGGCGGTTTCGTCATCGCCCTTCGCGGTGGCGTCGGCTCCTTTCGCCAGTAGGAGCTTTACGACCGAGGCGGGGATGGTGTCCGAACCGGCGGCGTAGAGGAGGGCGGAGTAGCCGCGGGCGTCTTGGACGTTGACTTCGGCACCGTGGTCAAGGAGGAGTTGGACGACTTCCAGGTTGCCGGCGGTGGCGGCATCGGCGAGGGCCGTTTCGTTCTTCTTGGTTCGGACCTTGGCGTCGGCCCCTCTGCCGAGAAGGAAGCGGACGGCTTCGGGACGGCCGGTTTGGGCGGCGGCCATGAGGGCGGTGGATCCGGCGGCGTTCCGGGCGTTGACGTCGGCCTTTCGTTCGATGAGGAGGCGCATTGCGGGGAGGCTGTTGCGAGCGGCGGCGATGAGAGGGGTCATGCCGTTCAGCATCGTGACGTTGGGATCGGCACCTTTGTCAAGGAGAAGGCGCATGGTGTTCAGCGCATTCGGCATGGTGGCAGTTTGGTAGAGCGGGGTCCGGCCGTCAGTGGATTTGGCGTTGGGATTCGCTCCGCTTTCGAGGAGAAGGCGGACTTTCGCTTCGTCGGAGATAGCCCAGAAGAGCGGAGTGGATTTGCGCTTGTTACCGGCGTGGGGGTCGGCACCTTGGGCGAGGAGACGCTTCATGGTTTCGACGTTGCCGAAGCCGGCGGCGTGGTGGAGGAGGGTGGCTCCGGCGCGGTCGTGGGCGTTGATGAGTTCGGGGTGGGCGGCGAGAAGCTTAGAGGTGGTGGCCAAATCTTTGGCGCGGACGGCCGCGATGAGTGCGGCGAGTTGGGGGTTCACCGGGACCGGGGCCGGCTCTCCGGCGACCTGGATGCGGAAGTCAGCTCCTTGGTCGATCCAGGCGCGGAGGATGCCGATTTCGTCATTGGAAAGTGGGCCGGTAGGGGGCATCTGGAGGCCACCATCGCCGTTGACAAGACGGAGAATGAGTTTGCTGCCAGCGCTGTTTCCGGGCATGATGACGGGGCCGTAATCGCCGCCGCGCATGGCGTTCTGCCGTTTATCGAGTCGGAGACCGGACTGCTGGGCGTCGTCACCGTGGCAGGCGTGACACTTCTGGGAAAGGATAGGCTGGACTTCCTTTTCGAAGTCGATTTTGTGTGTGGCGGCCGGGGGGAGCTTGGAGTCGGCGAAAGCCGAGACCGCGATGAGCAAGAGGAGAGAAGAGATGCGCATATGTGCCTACAAACTAGTGGGAGTTTGTCACAAGCGCGCGTGAAAGTAAATGGTCTCTCAGCGAAGGCTTAATGCGCGTTCTTTTACAGAATCCGCTTCTGCTTCGACGAGTTGATTAATGGCGCGAAATGCCGCCGCCCGGTTATGGTACGCGTTGGTATAGCTAGGGTTAAGGCGAATGGCGGAGGTGAAATCCGAGAGTGATTGTTTGTACTGACCCAAGCGCATGCGCGCGTAGCCACGACCATTCAAGGCCAGCGGGAAGTTGGGACGCAGTTCGATTGCGCGATCGAATTCGACGATCGCCTCCGCGAATTGACTGGCCTGCACGAGGGCCCGGGCGCGATTGTGCGCTTCGTCGGCAGGGGGTGACGCAGGTGCAGGGGGTGACGCGGGCTTCGGTGCGCTGGCTACCACCGCCGGGGCGGGCGTGGGTTCCGGCGTCTCCGGCGGCTCTGGGGGCGCGGGGGGCGGAGGGACGACCGCTTGTATGGGGCGGAGCTTTTCGCGCGTGCGCTCCAGTATGGCGCGGATCTCAGTGTTTTCAGGATCGAGTGACAGCGCCCGGCGCAGATCTGATTGCGCTTTTTCGAATTCACCGATCAAGTAGTAAGCGCTGCCTCGCGCTAGCCAAGCCTCGGGTAGCAGAGGGGCAAGCTCGATTGCCTTTGAGCGATCGGCAATTCCTTCCGCATGGCGGTCCAGCAGGTGATACGATCCACCGCGGGCAATATAGGCGAGGGGATTATACGGCTTGAGACGGATCGCTTCGGTCCGATCTTTGAGCGATTCATCGATTCGTCCGAGCTGAATCAGGGCCCCGGCGCGGGCCATGTGAAGGTTGGCATCGTTCGGCGATCGCGCAATCGCTTCGGAGAGATCTTCCACCGAAGCATCCCATTGATTCAGACGTTTCCGGGCTTCTCCGCGCAAGAAAAGGGTGCGAGACGACTTCGGCTGCAATTGCAGGCTCTGAGAAAGATCGCTGACGGCGTTGGAGAATAATCCCATTTGCCCGTGAGCGAACCCTCGCTCGGTATAGGCCTCCGCCCAGTCGGGGCGAAAGTCGATACAGCGGTTAAAGTCGTCGATGGCATCTCGCCACCGCTCCAGTTGCAAGGCGGCCTTGCCTCGTTCGAGATAGGGTTGCGGATCGTCGAGCCGTAGCCGAATGCCGGCGGTGAAATCTCCGATGGCTTCCGGGTATTGTTTTTGCTGGACGCGAGCGCGAGCCCGCCCATTGTAAGCGGCGGACGTGGCGGTTCCGGCTTCGAGCGCATTCGTGAAGTGGGCAATCGCAAGAGGCCAATGTCCCGCCGCGAGTTCAATGTTGCCAAGGGCTTGGAAGGACTCGCCGTCGGATGGTTGCAGTCGGACCGCCTCGCGAAAGTCGGCCCAGCCGCGGACGGTATCTTCCAGCAGAAGAAGGACCTTTCCGCGCTCCCGATAGGCGTCGGCCAGTTCTGGGGCGTAGAGAATGGCCGTAGTCAGCGATTCGAGGGCCTCGGAAAGGCGGTTCTTTGCCGCGGCTTCCCGTCCTAGCTCGTAGGCCTTCTGGGCTCGCTTCGGGTCCGCGGGGCCAGCAGTTGCAATCAGCGAACACACAGCAAGGAGGGCGGCGACCCGGAAGTAAAGAAGTTGCGCCATGAGCAATCCCCTACAGTATAGGGCTACTCCTTCTTCATCCCGGCCGGGTAGACCACTTTGTAGCCTTTTTTCTGCTACTCCGCGAGTCCTCTGCAACGAACCTGCCTGAAACCGTTTTGGGCAAGAATTTCCGCAGCCCTCCGGGCGCGGCCTCCACGGTTTCAACCTGCGACCAGCAGGGCGCCCTTGGGGATCTCCTGGAGTCTCGATTCCAACTGGCTGATGGGTCTGTTCGCGTAACCTTCAAGTGTGCCCAACTCTTCGATCTCCTTTGGCTCCCGCACATCGAAAAAGAAAGCTTTACCTTCTTGCCGAAAAGTTTCTTGAGCCCGTCGGCGGAGAGTGCCGTCGCTCCTGGAACGGCTTATTTTGAGCGGAGGCTGGAATCGCGGCGAAGATCGAGAACGGAAAGATTCGACCAAGTATGCTCCGGCCTATCGCTCTCAGGACAATCTGATCTGTCGGGTATCCGCCTCGAAGCCGATTACCTCCCTAGCGAGCATGCGCCATCTGTATCTGCATCCCCCTGAGTCGCTCCCGCCGTTCCCGGAAGTGGCAGCCGCGGCGTCTGCTCGCGACGGTCTCCAAGCGCTCGAGCGAACACCCTACCGCGTCGCGATCGTCGAATTGCCACTTGTTGGGATGAGCCCGGAAGCGTGGTTGACTGCGGCGCTGTCGCTCCGTCGGGAGCTGCTGGTCATTTTTGTCGGTCAGAGCGTGGCAGAGGCCGTTCGCTGTTTGCGATGTGGGGCGAGCGACTACGTCGAAACCGGAGAAAAGGCGTTGCGGCTGGCCGCCGGAATCGGACCGCCTCCGACACCCGCCCCCGACCTGTGGCGGCGCTTGCTGATTGGCGACAGCCCGGTGATGCGGCCCGTGTTGGATATGATCCGCTTGCTGGGACCTCGCCGCAGCTCTGTTCTGATTACAGGCGAAACCGGAACGGGAAAAGAGGTCGTCGCGCGAGCGATCCACGCCGCCAGCCCCCGCTCGCGGGAGGCGATGGTGTCCGTTAACTGCACGGCGCTGCCGGAGGCGTTGCTGGAGGCGGAGCTTTTCGGCCATGTGAAGGGTGCCTATACCGGGGCGTTTCAAGCCAGGAAAGGGCGGTTTGAAGAGGCGGATCGAGGTACGATCTTTCTGGACGAAGTCGGCGATATGCCGGTGGAGACCCAGGCAAAGTTACTGCGGGTGTTGCAGGAACGGGAGTTTCAGCGGTTGGGCTCCGGCGAACTGATCAAGCTTGACGTGCGGGTCGTCTCGGCGACGAACGCGAACTTGGAAGAGAAGATTGACCGGGGCAAGTTCCGGGAGGATCTTTTCTACCGGTTGAACGTCGTTCCGCTGCACCTGCCGCCACTCCGAGATCGCGCCGAGGACGTGGCGCCCTTGTTGGCCCACTTTATAGACAAGGTTTGTCGCGCCGAAGCGGTTCCAGGGAAGCGGATTTCGCCAGACGCGCTCGAGCGACTGAAGCAGTATACTTGGCCCGGAAACGTTCGTCAGCTCGAAAACACCGTGGAGAGAGCGGTGGCGATGAGCGGGGAACGCCAGATGCTGCACTATGGAGACTTCAGCCTACCGGTGAAAACGCCAATGGTGACCGCCGCGCCGGTCACCGAGCCTGTAGACGTTGCTCCCACCGAAATCGACTTCGTCGCAACCGTGCAACGCCTCGAGCGGACTCTAATTGACCAAGCGCTGCGCCGAGCGAAGGGGAACAAAAAACAGGCGGCGGATATGTTGCGACTCAAACGAACCACGCTGAATGCGAAGCTCAAAAGTCTCGAGGAGGTGGCGTAGGCCTGTTCACTTCCGAATAACTTGTTCTCGCAACCTTACCCCAGCGGTGCTAGGGTTACCTCCGGACCTGGCTCGGTCTCCGCTCCTGTAACATATGAACGCCATGCGGCCTTCTTTCCCGCCGGGCGGCGGGAAACGATCTGGTGCAAGCTCGCGCTATGCGTAAGACTTCCGTTTCCGCAGTTCGTCGACAGCAACGAAAACGATAATCATCGCCCCAATCAGCGCTTGCTGGACGTACGGATTGATCCCGAGCAGGTCGCTGCCATTCGCTAGCAGGCCCATGATAAACCCGCCAACTAAGGTCCCGATGACGGTTCCTTCGCCGCCTCTCAGCGACCCGCCACCAATCACCACCGCCGCGATTGCCTGCAACTCATATCCCTGTCCCGCTGTTGGCTGACCGGTCGAAAGCCGACTCGCCTCGATTAGGCCCGCCAGGCCGGATAGGCCGCCGCAGAGGGCGTAAATCGCCACCGTGTGGAAGTTCACCGGAATACCAGCATAGATCGCCGCGTCCGGGTTGCTCCCGATCGCAAAGACATATCTGCCTAGCCGAGTATGTTCCAGAACAAAGTGAACGATCACGGCACAGACGATCAGCACGAGCAGAACGAACGGAAACCCCAGGACGGTCCCTTCGCCTAGGTACTGAAATCCTTTGGGGACGTCATGCACCGGCATGCCATCCGAGATGATCAGGGCGAACCCGCGGAGTACGCCCATCATTCCAAGGGTGACGATGAACGGAATAATGCGGAGTTGCGTGATCAACATCCCGTTGATGAATCCGCACACGAACCCGGTTGCGATCCCGAGCAGCACGCCGATCGGGATCGGGACGCCCTTGGCCATCGCCATCGTCCCGGCGAGACCACCCAGCGCCACGATGGAGCCAACGGACAGGTCAATGCCGCTCGAAATGATGATCAACGTCATTCCCAGCGCCAAAATGTTAAACACGGCCGTTTGGCGGACGACGCTCGATAGATTCTGCGAAGTCAAAAACGAGGGGCTCGCTACGCTGAGGACAACGAATAGAATCAGCAGCGCCAGAAAAGGCAGTAAGCGCTTAATCATTGCAATGTTTCTCCAGAGGCGGGGGGCACGGTGGCTAGCCTCATAATGTCTTCTTGGGAGCAGCCACGCGGGAGCTCCCCCACCAAGTGTCCCTGGCTCATTACCAAAATCCGGTCGGCGACCTGCAGCAGTTCCGGAAGCTCAGAACTAACCATCAGAATGGCCGCGCCTTCGCGAGCGAGTTGGTCCATCACTTCGAACACTTCGACTTTGGCGCCCACGTCGATGCCGCGAGTGGGTTCGTCGAACAGGAATATGCGTGCCCCACGATTGACCCATTTCGAGATAACCACTTTTTGCTGGTTGCCACCGCTGAGACGGCCGGCCCTTTGTTTGCCGTTCTCGCACCGAATCCGGAGCCGTTCGATGGCCTTCTGGGTCGCGCGGGCTTCGTCGGCATGACGAATCACCCCGCCCGGGCTCACCGCCTCCAAGTTCGCCATCGTCACATTCCAGGCGATCGGCAACTCGCGCGCCAAGCCCGTGCGCTGGCGATCTTCCGGGATCAAGGCGACCCCGGCTGCCACCGCTTCGCGCGGGTTCCGCAACGAGACGCGCTTCCCGCATACGGTCACCGATCCCGTCTCCACCGGGTCGAGCCCGAAGATCGCGCGGCACAACTCCGAACGCCCGGCACCCATCAGTCCGCCCAAACCCACAATTTCTCCGGCGCGGATCGTCAGACTGATATGACGAAGCAACGTTTTCGTCGATAGACCGGCGACCTCCAGCAGCGGCGCACCCGGCGGCAGTGGATCCCGCCGGTAAACCGCATTTACCTCTCGGCCCACCATGAACTGAATCATCCGATCTCGCGTGAGCGTCGCCAGCGACTCGCTGTGAACGGTGGCTCCATCCCGAAGAATCGTCACTTTGTCGCCCACGCTCCGTAACTCTTCCATGCGGTGGGTGATATAAATCACCCCCGTCCCCCGCTCGCGTAACTCCCGCACAATGCGGAAAACCTCATGCGTCTCGGCTTCGGAAAGCGACGAAGTCGGCTCGTCAAAAATCAGCAAAGATGTCCCGTTCTGGATCGCTCGGCAAATCTCGACCAGTTGCTTGCCAGCTGGGCTCAACCGGCCCACCATCCAATCGGCTTGCAAACGGAAGCCGTATTGGGCAATCAGCCGGGTCGCTTCCGCCAGCATCTTGCGGCGGTTCACCGTGCCAAACGGTCCCGCTATCTCGCGGCCCAAGAAGATGTTTTCCGCCACGCTCAAGTGTGGGGCCAGCAACGATTCCTGATGCACCATCGCAATCCCCACCTGCGCGGCTTCCTTCGGATTGCTGAAGTCTACGCTTTTCCCTTGCCAGAGTATCTGGCCGCCGTCACGCTTCTGCATCCCCGCGATGATTTTCATCATCGTAGATTTACCGGCGCCATTTTCGCCCATCAAAAGATGAACTTCGCCCGCGCGCACTTCGAGGTCCCCCTGCCGTAAAGCAGTCACCCCGCCGAACCGCTTTTCGACGCCCCTCATTTCCAGCAACATAACGAACCCACCATTTTACAATGCGTTTCGAATTTATCACGCCAATTGCCGCCCCCGTAGAGAAAGTTTTTACGTTTCACGAACGCGAGGATATCTTTTCCTACCTCGTCCCCCCTTGGCAAAAGGTCCGGATGGTCAGCCGTAAGGGGGGGCTGGAGGTGGGCGCGCGCCTTATCTTCCGGGTGTTCATCGGGCCTATTCCCATCACCTGGGTGGCGGTCCACACGGCGTTTGAGCGGAATCGACTGTTCGTCGATGAGCAGGAAAGCGGCCCCTTTGCCTACTGGAAGCATCGTCATGAGTTCTCTCCGGATGGTGCCGGCATGCAACTGGCGGACCGCATCGAGTTTCGGCTGAAGGGCGGCCCCCTCGTCGATTTGCTCTTCGGTTGGCTGGTTCGCTTGCAGTTGCTCCTGATGTTTCGCCATCGTCATGCGGCCACCCAGCGCGCCTGCGAAGGGTAGCTCGCCCACCCGTCGACGAGCCTTCGTGTCTTCGTAACGGAGCACCCAGCGCGCCGGACTGGTTACTGGATGGCTATTTCGCTTGCTACTGGCCCTCATGCCTCGCCACCGCCATGCTCTCACCAAACTGGCCTGCGAAGGCTAGTTCGGCGGACCGTCGCCCCCCGGAATGTCGTCCAGGCGGTTCTCAAACTTCGTGTACTCGTGCAGAAACGACATCTTCACAATCCCGGTCGGGCCGTTACGTTGCTTGGCCAGAATCAGCTCGGCCAAACCGTGCAGCGAGGCGTCGAAGCGCTTGTAGTACTCTTCGCGAAAGACGAAAGCCACCATGTCGGCGTCCTGCTCAATCGACCCCGATTCGCGCAGGTCGCTCAGCACGGGACGGTGGTCCCCCACCCGGGTTTCACTCGCGCGGCTCAACTGCGACAGCACGAGGAAAGGGCACTGCAACTCTTTTGAAAGCAGTTTCAAACCGCGCGAGAGCGCACTCACTTCCTGGTTGCGATTCTCCACCTTGCCCTTGCTCGTCATCAGTTGGAGATAGTCGACGACCACCAGCCCCAGATCGGCCTGCGATTTCAATCGGCGCAACTCGGCGTGGATTTCCATAATGCCGATCGTCGAACTGTCGTTGATGAAGATCGGCGCTTTCACGATCTCGACCAAGCCCTTCTGCAAGCGGCGACGCTCTTCGCCGTCGAGAAACCCTTCGCGAAACTTCGTTTGCGAAACGCGCGACTGGGCGCAAACCATACGCTGCAGCAGCGACTCGTTCGACATTTCGAGCGAAAAAATCGCCACGGCGCGCGGATTGGCCGGGTTCATCGCCACATATTGGGCGATGTTAAGCGCCAGCGCCGTCTTCCCCATCGCCGGTCGAGCGGCCAGAATGATGAGTTCCCCAGGGCGGAAACCGCCCGTCATTTCGTCGAGTTTCAAAAACCCGGTGGAAGTACCGCGAATCCGTTTGGTCGGGTCCAGAAAAGCGTTGATCCCGCCTTCCGCTCGGCCTAGAATATCGCGGGTATGCAGCAGCTTGTTGGCGACGTGCGATTCGCCCAGCGCCAGCAAATCGCTTTCGGCGCTCGCCAAAATATCATCGGCGCTCTCCTGGCCGCTGATCGCCCGGTCAATCAGCGCCTGGCTACTCAGCACCAGGCGGCGACGCAACGAATGCTCCCGCACGATCCCGGCATAGCGCTCCAGGTCATACAGCTTCGGCATCCCGTCGTCGAGCGAGATGAGGTAGCTCAGTCCGCCCACCGAATCGAGTTCGCCGTGGCGCATCAGCTCATTGGCCAGGGTCACCCGGTCGATGTGATGGTTGCCTTCCGACAACTCCACCATCCGCGTAAATAGCAACTGGTGCGACTGCACCGAGAAATCGGTGGATTGAATCAGGCTGGCGATATTCAGAAACGCCGACGGGTCCACCAGGATTGCGCCCAGCAGATAGCGCTCAATGTCCAGATTAGCGGGTAGGCCTTTCTGGAGAATGAGATCGTTAGCAGCCATCTACAGAAAGTAGCGGACTTAGCCGCCCAGCGCAAAAGTCCGCCATCCTCAGGTTTTCCACAGATCCCCTATTTCAGCTTAATGTCGAGGGTCTCGAGGGTCTCGCCCCGGGCCTGTTCCAACCGCGCGGCCGACTTGTTGTATTCCAAATGGGCCACCACCGCTCGACGACGCGATTCGAGCAGCTCGTTCTGTCGTTGCAGCACAAAGAAGTTGGTCGACTCTCCCGTCTGGAACAGCCGAACCTCACTGTTCAGCTTCTCTTCGGCCGCTTTCGCCGAAGCCTCGGCAGCGGTGATCCGTTGCCGCGAAGCAACCAACCCCTGAAGAGCGTTCCGCACCTGGGCATCAATCGCCTGTTCCACGCGGGTTCGTTCCAGGCCCAACCGCTTCTCGGCGATCGCGGTTTGGACGAGCGCGGATTCTGCCGTTCGGTTCCGCAGGTTCAATTCAAACTGCATGCCCACTTGCAGGGTAGGAAAGCGCCCGGCGAAAACATTCGAAAGCGCCGTGCCATAGCCGCCGACCAGAATCCCCGGCAGCGCGCCCTGCTCCGGCGGAATCACCGCCGGCAATCCGGCTAGCGTGCTCAGCCGATTGAGCCGATCGTAGATCGGCACGTTCTGTCCAGCGAACGGATTCGCGGCGGTGCTCAAAGCACCTCCCAATCCGCTATTAGCGTAGCCGGCGACAAAGTTAACTTGAGGCTTCAATTGGTCACGATTGAACTCCTTCTCGATGTCGTTCACCGTTTTCCGCTGGCCGATCATGCGGATCTCCGGCCGTTTGGCGATGGCAGATTGCACCGCGGCACCGAGCTCTTTGGCCTCCAGTTTCCCCACCGACTCGCTGTCGGTCGGCAGGATCTCGTCGTTCCAAACCTCGCTCGCGCGGCCGTTGGCAATCAGCGTCTTCAGGTTGTTCTCCGCCGCCGTCAGAATGTCCAGGGTTGTGTAGTAAGTGTCGCGACGGCGCTCATACTCGGACTGCGCCAGCGAAAGCTCCACCGGTGCCAAGGAGCCGGCGGCGATCTGCCGCTGCGCTCGGGCCACCTGCTCTTCGCCCAGTTTGACGCCGTCCTCGGACACCTGTACGGCCTGTCTGGCCGCCACCAAATCCCAGTACCCCTGTTCGACGCGAGCGACCACATCGATCACTCGAAGCTCGAAATCCGTCTCGGAGATCCCCACCTGTCGGCTTCGAATCTTAATCTGGGCGCGCTCGCGGTCGATCACCCGATTGCGGAAAAGAGGTTGGGTATACGTGAGCAGCAGGCGCGAGTTGAGGTACGGATTCAAGCTCACGAACGGGTTATTGGTTTCGGTGCGCGAGTTGTCAAAGCTGACTCCCAGGCTCATTCCCTGCCACGGCGTCTTGCTGCGCAGGCCGACATTGTTGTTGATCAATCGCTCCGCGAGTTTCCCGGTGGCCGCCTGCAACACGGATGCCGCCGGGGTATCGCGCCGCTCGTAGCTGGGGCTGTAGGACAGCACGGGGTCGAACACCCCCTTCGCCGCGTTCAACAACTGCTGTGCGTTGGCGACGTTGGTACGCTCAATCTCGATTTCCAGGTTGTTCTTCAGCGCCGCTTCGACGCCTTCCTTCAGCGTCAGTTTACGCGTGGTCGTGCCGACGCCCACGCGTTGCTTGTTCAAACTCTCTTCCGCCTGCGCAAGCGGTGCCAGCACGGCGCAGAGCAGCAGCATAGCGGCCGTCTGTCCCGCCGTCCGCCGCCAGCGAAACAGCCCGCCGAGGCGCTTCAGCATATGCATGTTGGCCAAGTCATCAAACAGACTGTAGGAAACGGGAGTCACGAGTAAAGTCAGCAGCAAACATAGTGTCTGGCCACCGATCACGACGATCGCCACCGTGCGCCGGGTCCCCGCGCCGGCGCCCGTGCCGAACGCCAACGGGAGCATGCCAGCCACCAGCGCCGCCGTCGTCATCAGAATCGGCCGAAGTCGATCCTCACAGCCTTTCAGGATCGCCTCAAGCCGCGGCAAACCCTCCCGACGCAGCGACTTGATGTGATCCACCTGCAAAATCGAATTCTTCTTCACGATGCCAAACAGCACCAGAATACCCACCGAGCTGTAGATAATCGAAAAGTTCTCGCCCATCACGATAAGCGAAAGCAGCGCAAACGGCATCGACAGAGGCAGGCTCACCAGTATGACAATCGGGTCGATAAAGCTCTCGAACTGAGCGGCCAGGATCATGTACATGAAGAGAATCGACAGCAGAAACGCAATGACAAAACTAGCGCCCGCGCGGCCGAGTTCTTTACTCCGTCCAATCGTCCCGGTCCGAAACCCCGGAGGGAGATTCATCTCTTTCACCGCCTGATCCGCGACATTCAGCACCTCCGACAGCGACTGGCCGCCGATCACACTGGCGCTGATCAGAATCTGGCGCTGCCGGTTGCGGCGGTCAATTCCTATCGGCCCGGTACTCTCATTGAGCGAAGCCACGTTCGACAACGCCACGTTGCCCACCGTGCTCGAAGGCACGTACAGACGACTCATCGCGTCCGGCGACTGGCGAAACTCCTTGGTTACGCGCAGCCCGACGTCGTAACGGTCATCGCCTTCGCGATAGGTCGTCACCTGCTCGTCACCGGCAACCAGAGTGCGTAGCGCTGTCGCAATCGATGCTACGTTCACGTTCAAGTCAGCGGCCTTGTCCCGATTCACCGTCACGCGAACCTCCGGCTTTCCCGATTCGTAGGAGCTTTCCAGGTCCGCCACTCCCGGCGTCGCAGCCAGTTTCGCCACCAGCGTTTTGGCGTAGCGGTCAAGCTGCGCCAGGTCAGGACCCTGCAGGAAATACTGGAAGTCGCGGTTCGGTCCCGCGCCTTGAATCACCGCCGGCAGTTGGACCGCGATGATCAGCTCCTTATACTTCCGCAACTTCTCGCGAGCCATGTCCATGATCTGGAACTGGGTCTCTTTGCGCGTCACCGGCTGGGTCAACTCGATGAGCACCGTGCCGCGATCCACCTGTTGGCGCGGGTCGCTGCCGATCTGGGTCAGCAGGTTTTGCACGCCGGGGAGTTGGCGCAGATCCGCCTCCACCGCTTTCATCAACTCATTCGTTCCGGCCAGCGAAGAGCCGGCTGGCATGCGCACGGTCACTTCGAATTCAGCCTGGTCATCCTGCGGCAGGAAGTCCACCCCGAGAAACTTAAACAGTACCCCGGTCGACAACACGACGGCCACCGAAATCGTCACAATCACCCAGCGGTGCCGCATGGACCACCGCAGCATCGCCTGATAGGGAACATCCACCAGCTTGAAGATCAACGTCTGCTTGGTCGCCCCCGCATCGTGCCCTGGGCTCAGCTTCAGGAACCGGGAGCAAAGCATGGGTGTCAGCGTGAAGCTCACCACCAGCGACACCATAATGGCGAACGCCGCCGTGAATCCGAAACTCGACATGAAGCGCCCCACAATCCCGCTCATGAACGCCACTGGCAGAAATACAACCGCCAAAGAAAGCGTCGTCGCCAGCACGGCCAGGCCGATGTCGCGCGTGCCTTCAATGGCCGCTTCCATCGGCGTCATCTTCTTTTCTTCAAGAAATCGAAAAATGTTTTCGAGTACCACGATCGCGTCGTCAATCACGATTCCCACCATCAGCGTGAGCGCCAGCATGGTGATCTGATTCAGCGTAAAGCCCATCAAATTCATCAACGTGTAGGTCGAGATGATCGAGGTCGGGATGGCCACCGCGGCAATCAGCGTCGACCGCCAACTGCGCATGAATAAAAGCACCACGATTCCCGCCAGCAAACCACCCAGCACCAAATGCTCCTGGACGGCCAGGAAGGACTCTTCAATGAAGAACGACTGATCGCCGAGGTAGGCGATCTTAAAGTCAGGAGCCAACCCGGGGCGAATCTCATCGATCCGTTCCTTCACTTTCTTGATGACAGCCAGCGTGTTGGTCCCCGCTTGTTTGCGGATCTGCAACACCACTGCCTCGCTCCCATCGAGCCGCGCCAAAGTGCGCTGCTCTTTGAAGCCGTCCTCCACCGTGGCGATGTCTTTAACCCGTACCGGCCCACTTGGCGTGTTAGCGACGATCAATGTCGCGAAGTCTTCCGGACGCGTGATGCGGCCCAGGGTGCGTACGCTTAACTCGCGGTTGCCCTGGTCCAATCGACCGCCCGGGATCTCCGCGTTCTGCGACGCAATCGCCCCCCGAATCTGATCAATATTCAGGTTGTAAGCGAAAAGCTTTTGGCCATCCAGCCAAATCTGAATCGCGCGTTCCCGGTCCCCGATGAAGCGCACTTGGCCCACTCCGTCCAGCGACTCGATGCCCTTCTTTATCTGGTCGTCCACCAGCTTGGTCGTCTCGCGAAGGTCCCGGTTGGCCGAAATCACCACGTTGATGATGGGGGACGCGTCGGTCGAAACCTTCTCGACCACAGGCGGATCGGCGTCGTTGGGCAACTGCCCAAGCACGGTCGAAATCTTGTCTCGCACCTCCTGCGCGGCCACCTCGGCGTCCTTTTCCAAGGTGAACTGCACGGTCACCCGAGACAGTCCCTCGGACGAATTCGAAAACAGCTCGTCAATGCCGGAAACCGTATTCACGGCCTCTTCAATGCGCTTGGATACCTGGGTCTCAACCTCTTCGGGTGACGCGCCGCGCAGCGACGTCGTCACCGAGACAATCGGGAACTCCACCTTCGGGAATAAGTCCACGCCCAGCTTTCGATAGCCGTCCAGGCCCAACACCACCAGCATCATGATGAGCATAGTGGCAAAAACGGGCCGTTTGATGCAGATTTCAGCAAGCGTCTGCATCGGTTACTTCCTCACCTTGGTGCCATTGGTCAACATGCCTAGCTGCGTCATGGCAACTTGGTCGCCTTTCTGCACCACGTCGTTCGGCACCTCCACCCAGCCGTCGATCTCCGCGCCCGGGGTGAACGTCACGAGCTTGGCAACGCCGTTCTGAATCACGAACAGCTTGGTCAGGCCCGCTACACTATAAATCGACTGCCGCGGAACCGCTACCATCCTGGCCGCCGCCTGCGTGACCAGTCGCACTTGCACAAACATACCCGGGCGCAGTCGCGCGTCGGCCTGCACGAGCCGGGCCTCCGCCGAAAGCGTTCGCGACCGCGCATCAAGCGACGGATTCAACTGCCGCACCACCGCCGTAAACGTCGTTCCGGGCACGGCGTCGGTCGTAAACGCGATCTGCGTTCCAATCCTCACCACTCCGGCGGCCACCTCCGGAATCTCGGCTCGCAACCGCACCGGGTTCGTTTTTACCAGCCGCAACAACGGCGTGTTGTCTTTCACAAATTGCCCCACGGCCGCGATCTTCTCCCCAATCTCGCCGTCAAACGGAGCCCGCAAGATGGTGTCACCCCGCCGCTTTTGCACGATCTTCAGATCCGCTTCCAGCGCGGTAACCCCCATCCAGGAAACCCGTATTTCGTCGCGCGCCAACTCGACGCCCGCCTGACGAGCCCGATAGGCTTTCTCGAGTTCGGTGAAGCGCTCTTGCGAAACGTCCCCGCTCTTGACGAGCTTCGAAGCACTCTCATACTTGAACCTGGCGTCTTCCACCTGCGCTAGCACCTGTCGCAGGCCCGGAGTCGACTCCGGCGGCGTCATCTTACCGTTGTACGCCGGCAGCCCTAAGCGCGCCAGCGACTGGTTCAAGGCTCCCTTCGCCCGCTCGATCTGCAGGTCGTACTCGGTCGGATCGAGTTCCAACAACACCGCGCCTTTCTTCACCGACTGGCCGAAATCGTAGTAAATCTTCGCCACGCGGCCCTGCACTTCAGAGCTCAACGTCACGGTATCGTCCGGCAACAACGAGCCGGTCGCGGAAATCGAACGCTCAATCGAACGCTCCTCCGCCGCTACGGTCTTCACCGTCACCGGATCCGGTTCGGCCTTCGGTGCCGACTGGGCGGACTCATCAGACTTCTTTGCACAACCAACCGAGAGCAAGGAAAAAGTGAACAAGAGGGAAAGAAAAATACGTGTTTTCATGAAAAAATGCCGTGTAAGAAAATATCGACCAAGCCGTCGAGCGTCCGCTTTTTACTCGCGCGGACCGTTCGAAAGCCAAAATGTAACTCGAACAAGCAGTACTGCATCACGGAGCCCACAAACGCCCGGGCGGCGATCGTCGGCTCCATTTGGCGCAATTGACCCGCCGCCATGCGGCTTTTCAGATACGCGGCAACTTTGGCGTAAACCGGACCAGAGTTTCGCTCAAAACACAAATCCGCCATCGCATGACCTTCCAGGGCCGCGAACAGTACCTGACGGATGTACTCCGGATGGCGGGTGTGGAAATCGGCGATCAGGTTTGCCAGCTTCGTCAAATAGAATTGCGGGTCCTCGATCGTCGCCCACGTATCCAGAAGTTCGTGGGGATCATCCTTGCCCTTTTCTTTTTGCGTGGCGCACTCGATAATCGCCGCGTACAGATCTTCCTTGGTCCGGAAGTGCTCGTAAAGAACTGGTTCGGAAACCCCCGCCCCCCGCGCCAGTTCCCGCGTCGTAACCCCGCGAAAGCCCCGTTCGGAAAACAACGTCGACGCCGCTTCAAGAATTACTTGCCGCCGTTCGGCGCGATGGAGCTTCGGCTTCACAGTCATTAGCATTCACTAGGTTAGCAGTTGCTAGGCAACAGGCGCGCACCCACTCTGATACGCTGATGATCAAAGTGTACTCTCGGCGTCACAGAATGCTTCGGCTTTTTTTTGGTCTGGCCGATGCGGCCCTGGTCTGGTCCGCCTACGAGCTCGCCTACCAGACCCGCAGCGGTTGGCAATTAGGGCGCCTCTTTTACATCGATACCCCGGTTAAGTATCTCTTACTCCTCATGGCCGCGATCGCCTTCCTCGGCGTCGCCGGATGGTTCGGAACCTACGAGCGCCTGGAGCTAGCCCGCAAACGGGACGCCGCTAAAGAAACCCTCCGGCAGACCATTCTCGCGCTCACGCTCCTCGTTCTCGCACAATTCCTCCTCCGGCTCGATGTCAGCCGCGCCTTCCTCGGCCTCTTCGGATCCCTCTCCTTTCTCGGCTTGCTTCTCTTTCGTTGGAACGCCGGGCCACTCCTGCGCTGGTACCGGCAACGCTTCGGTGCCCAGCATTACGTCATGATCGCGGGAACCGGCGAAAGCGCCCGCCGCCTCGCCGCTCTTGTGGAAGAGGCTGAAAGCTTCGGCATGCGGGTACTGGGCTTCCTGGACGCCAGCGAGACTCCCATCGCATCAGTCGTCCAATTGAAACAGGAATACCCGGTCCATCAACTCAGCGAGCTTCCCGGTATCCTCCGGCGCCGCGTCGTCGACGAGGTGATTTTCGCCGTCCCCGCCGCCGACCTGCCGCAACTCGAAGAGACCTTTCTGCTCTGCGACGAGGAAGGCGTCCGCACCCGCATCGCCCTCGATATCTTCCCCCATGTCCACAGCGAAGCCTACCTCGATCGCCTCGGCCCCACTCCGCTGCTGACCTTCTCCGGCACCCCCCACGACGAAATCCGGCTGCTCCTAAAGCGCGCTACCGATATCTTCTTCTCGACGTTGGCCCTCGTCGTCCTCGCCCCCTTCCTGGCCTTGGTCGCTCTGGCTATCCGTCTCACCTCCGCCGGTCCCGCTATCTTTAGCCAAGTCCGCTGCGGCCTCAACGGTCGCCGCTTCCGCGTCTACAAATTCCGTTCCATGGTCGCCAATGCCGAAGCCTTGAAACACCAACTGCAGAGCAGAAACGAGCGCACGCTCGTCTTCAAAATCCGCCACGACCCCCGCCTTACCCCCATCGGCAAGTGGCTCCGGAAGTTCTCCGTCGACGAGTTGCCCCAGCTTTGGAACATCCTTATCGGTGACATGTCCATCGTCGGCCCTCGGCCCGCCATCCCGGAAGAGGTAGAACACTATAAGCGCTGGCAACGCCGCCGCCTCCGCATGCGGCCCGGCCTAACCTGCCTCTGGGCCGTCGAAGGCCGCGACACAGTAGACTTTGATGCATGGATGACTCTCGACATGACCTACATCGATAACTGGTCCCTCGCCCTCGATTGGAAAATCATCCTCCGTACTATTCCGCAAGTTCTTATTGGTAAAGGAGCTTATTAGTTCATGGAACTTATCCCCACTCAGGAAGAGGTCCTCTCCCTCCTCCGCCAAACCGGTGCTCTCCGCGAAGGTAATTTCGTCTACCCCGACGGGAACCACTCCGATCAGTTTCTGCAGATTCCCCTCGCCTTCCGCTTCTTCCAGCATTCTAAAATGCTGAGCGTCGCCCTGAGCCGAAAGGTGCGCGCCAACTCGGAGATCCGCGCCAACATCGAAAAACTCTCCATCTTCACCCCCGCCGGTGGCGGCCTCCCCATCGCCTTCGGCGTCTGCGAAGCCCTCCGCGCCAAGGAAGTCTATTGGGCCGAACGCGAAAACGAGCACGAACCACTCCGCCTCCGCCAGTTCTTCGATATCGATCCCGGCGAAAAAGTCCTCCTCGTCGATGACATCCTTCGCACCGGGGCCAAACTCTCCGAACTGAAAAAAATGGTCGAAGCCGCCGGAGCGGTGGTCGTCGGCATCGCCGTCATCGTCGCCCAACTCTCCCCCGAGTGCCCGGACTTCTCACCCATTCCCGTCTACTCCCTCGCCAAACTCGATCCGCTCTACCTGTTTGACGCTTCGAAGAACAGCCTGAAATATCCTGACCAACTCGTCGAGACCATCCGCTAATGAAACTCCTCTGGCTCCTATTTGCCCTGCCGCTGGTGGCTGCCGACTTCAAGGCAGGCTTCGGTCGCATCAACATCACCCCGACCCAGCCCATCTACCTCTCTGGCTACGCCGCCCGCAAGAAGCCCAGCGAAGGCGTCCTGCAAAAGATCTGGGCCAAAGCGTTGGCCATTGAAGACGCCAAAGGCAACCGCGCCGTTATCGTTACGACAGACCTCATCGGCTTGCCCCGCCCCGTGGCCGATCAGGTCGGCGCCGAGGTCGAGAAGCGCTACCGCCTTCGCCGCAGCCAACTCGTCCTTAACTCTTCCCATACGCATAGCGGCCCCGTCGTCCACGGCAACCTCACGTCGATGTTCGAACTCACCCCCGATCAGCGCCGCGCCATCACCGACTACACCCAAGCCCTGGCCACCCAATTGGCCGACGTCGTCGGTGCCGCCCTCGGCGATCTCCAACCCGCCCGCCTCGATATCGGCCACGGAACCGGTAGCTTCGCCATCAACCGTCGCCAAGTCACCGCCAGCGGAGTCAAGCTAGGCCTCAATCCCGCCGGCCCGGTGAACCAGGATGTGCCCGTCATTCGCGTCTCCAGCCTCAACGGCCAACTGCGCGGCGCCCTGTTCGGGTACGCCTGTCACAACACCACCCTCGGTGCCGATCTGTTCAACGTAAACGGAGACTACGCCGGCTTCGCGCAAGCCGCCTTCGAAACCGCCCACCCCAACTCCACCGCGATGTTCCTCATGCTCACCGGCGCCGATGCCAACCCCAATCCCCGCGGCACCGTCGCCCTCGCCGAGCAGCACGGCAACTCGCTCGCCAAGGAAGTCGATCGCGTCCTCGGCGGCAAGCTCGAAGCCCTCTCCGGCCCACTCCGCAGCGCCTTTCAGATGACCGAACTCGCCTTCGTCCCCCACACCCGCGAAACGTTCGAGACCGAAAGCAAAGACCCCAATTGGTTCAAGCAGCAACGCGCCGCCACCATGCTCGCCGCCTATGACCGCCGCTCCCCCGTCCGCTCGGTCGCCTATCCCGTGCAGGGCATCCGCCTCGGCAAGTCTTTAACCCTCGTCGCCCTCGGCGGCGAAGTCGTCGTCGACTATGCCCTCCGGATCCAGAAGGAGTACCCCGGCGAGCATCTCATCGTCGCCGGCTATTCAAACGACGTCATGTGCTACATCCCGTCACTGCGCGTGCTCAAAGAAGGCGGCTACGAAGCCAACGAGAGCATGATCTACTACGGTCAGCCCGGCCCCTTTGCCGAAGACGTCGAAGACCGACTCATGAAGTCGGTCTCCAGCGTCATGACCCGCATCGGGCGTAAACGCTAACGAGTCAAGTGCTTCCGCATACGCTCCACCGCTTCCATTAAATTCTCGAGCGAATTCGCGTAGCTAAATCGCAGATACCCATTCCCAAACGAACCGAACGAACCGCCGTTCAACGACGCGACCCCCGCCTCGTACAGTAACTCATCGGCCAACTGCTTCGACGTCCGCCCCGTGCCTTCAATGTTCGGGAACGCATAAAAAGCCCCCGCCGGCTTGGCGCAGCGGAACCCCGGCAGCGTATTCAGCCCATCGATGAACGCGTCCCGGCGACGCCGGAACTCCGCTACCATCGCCTGCGGCTCATCCTGCGGTCCCGTCAATGCCGCTAAACCTGCCCGCTGCGTAAAGCTCGCCGTACACGAATTCGAATTCACCATCAGCTTGTTCACCGCATCCACCAGCCACTCCGGCATCACGCCATAGCCCAGCCGCCAACCCGTCATCGCGTAGATCTTCGAAAACCCGTCGAGAATAATCGTCTTCTCCTGCATCCCGGGCAGCGAAGCGATCGACATCGGCGGGGCGTCGTAATAAATCCGCGAGTAGATCTCATCGCTCAGTACCACCAAATCCCGGTCCCGGACCAAGTCCGCGATCACTTTCAAATCCTCCGGCGGAATCACCCCGCCCGTCGGATTCTGCGGCGAATTCAAAATCACCATCTTCGTCCTCGGCGTCAGACTATCGCGGAACCGGTCCAGGTCGAAACTGAACCCGCGGCTTTCGACGAGCGGGATCGGCACCGCCCTAGCGCCCAGAAACTTCGTCATCGATTCATAAATCGGGAAGCCGGGATTCGGGTAAATCACCTCATCGCCCTCTTCGAGCAACGCCATCATCGGGAAAAACAATATCGGCTTCCCCCCGGGCACCACGCACACCTGCGACGCCTTCGCCGCGATGCCCCGCGTCTCACTCACATGCGCCGCAATGGCCTCCCGGAACTCCGGATAGCCCTGCGTCGGTCCATAGTGAGTCCATCCGTCGTCGATCGCCTTCTTACCCGCCGCCACCACGTGCGACGGCGTCTCAAAATCCGGTTCCCCGATCTCCAAATGGACAACGTGCTTGCCCTGCGCTTCCAGTGCGCGCGCCTTCAGCAACACCTCAAAGGCGGTCTCTATTAAAATGCGGTCCATCCGCGATGCGAGTTTCATCAGTCTATAGTTATACCCTTCCCAGTACCGTCACCACACTCGTGGCCCCCGTCCCGCCCAAATTCTGCGCTAACCCCAACTCCCCCTCCCCCGCCCGCAACTGCCCCACCACGTCCACAATTTGCGCCACCCCCGTCGCCCCCACCGGGTGACCTTTACTCTTCAGCCCGCCGCTCCGGTTAATCGGCCGCGCTTCGCTCACCGCATAAGCCCCACCCTCGCCCCGCGCACAGAATCCCAACTCCTCCATCGCGATAATCTCGGCAATCGTGAAACAGTCATGCACCTCCGCAAACTGAATCGCCGCCGCCGACACCCCCGCCATCCGGTACGCCGCCTCCGCTGACCGCCCCACCGCCGGCAACGCCGTCAAATCCGCCCTACCCGCCAACGCCACCTGATCCGAAGTCTGCGCAATCCCTAACACCCGAAACCGCCCCTCCGGCGCCAGCACCACCGCCGCCGCCCCGTCCGATACGAGCGAGCAATCGTAGATCGTCAACGGGGCCGCGATCACCTTCCCCGCCAACGCCTGCTCCACCGTAAGCAGCTTCCGCAAATGCGCATGCGGGTTCGCAAACCCATAACGATGGTTCTTCACCGCCACCCCCGCCATCTGCTCCCGCGTCGTCCCGTACCGCTCCATATGCCCCCGCGCAATCCGCGCAAACAGCTCTGGAAACGTGGCCTTGTCCAACTCCACATCCCCCGCCATCGCCAGGATCTCGCCCACCCGCGCCGTCGGCTGATGCGTCATCTTCTCGACGCCACACACCACCACCACATCGTAAAAGCCCGCCGCCACCGCCTGCCAAGCCTGATGAAACGCCACCCCCGAAGACGCGCACGCCGCCTCAAATCGCGTCGCCGGAATCCCCCCCAATCCGCATGCCCCCGCCACATAAGGAGCCAAATGGCTCTGCCCTGTAAAGCTCGGCCCCGCGAAGTTGCCTAGGTAAAACGCGCCCACCTGCTCGGTGGTCACCCCGGCATCCGCCATCGCCGCTTCCACCGCCGTTACCGCCAACGAACGGATTCCCTCGTCCGCAAACGCGCCGAACGCCGTCTTCCCCACCCCGATCACTGCCACCGGTCTCATATACTCAGAATACGCCGCAAATATCCTTTGCACGATTCTCGGGCTCTCGCCGTCAGTCGTCCTAGGTGATACAAACGGTTCAGGAACAGTCCCGCATGCCCGACCCCACCCGCGATTCCACTGGCGTGAACACTCCGGAGTTGGCGGAGCGGCAAAACCGCTTCGTTCAGGAAAACATGCGCCGCGTGTTCCTGATCATCTATCGCATGGTCGGCAATGTCGCGGATGCGCAGGACTTGACGCAGGAAGCCTTCATCAAAGCCCTCCAACGCGGTGACCAGTTGAAGGACCCCGAAAAAGCCGCCCACTGGCTCTCCCGGATCGCCCACAACACCGCCATCGATTTTCTCCGCCGCCACGGCCGAGTCAATTTCACCGAAATCGAGTCCCTCGCCGAACCACTCCGCGTCGCCCCTGAACGCAGCCCGGAAAGCCTGGTGCTGCGCGGGGAACAGCAACAATATCTTGAAGATGGCCTCCGCTTGCTGACCGTCAAGGAACGCACGGCGCTCCTGCTCCGCGACGTCGAAGACCTGCCCGCCGAACAAGTTGCCAAACAGTTAGGCTGTTCGATGGCCACCGTCCGCAGCCACATTGCCAACGCCCGCATCAAATTCCGCCGCTACATGGAAAGGAGAAAAGCGTGACCCCACATCCCGAACTCGCTGATCTCGCTCTCTACTCCGGCCGCGATCTGCCCCTCTTGCAACGTTGGTCCGTCGGTCGCCATCTCCGCCAATGCCCCGCCTGCCGCGTCGAAGTCGCTGCGTTCCGCTCGCTCGCCGCCGCCCCCATCGCCGACAATTTCATCCCACATATCACCTGGGAACCACTCGCCCAAGAAATGCGAGCCAACATCCGCCTCGGTCTCGAAGCCTCGGAGGCAATCGCCGCCTACCGCCGCCCCACCCCTTCCGAAGAGCGTTGGTTGAACTGGCGCGCCGCCGCCATGGTCGCCTCTCTGATGGCCGTCATCGGCTCCGGCTGGTGGTTCGCCGTCAGCGCCAAAAAGCTCGATCAGCCCCTCGCCAAGGTCGTCCAGCCGGCATCAGTCGAAGCCACCGATACCGGCGTTGAAATCAAGGACGGTAATCTCACGCTGGAACTGCGGACCCCCGCCTCCCGCGTCTCCTTCGTTTCCATCTCCACCGAAGGCACTGCCGAAACCCGCTACACAGACGCCGAAACCGGCCAAATCACGGTAAACCATGTCTATCTGGATTAAATCCGCCGTCTTGGCTCTCTTAGCGCTCTCCGCATTTGCCCAGGAGACCGTCCTGGACCCCGCGTCCTCGTTCAAAATCAACTTCCCGGCCGACTCCCCTGTCACCCTCGTCAGCTTCGACCTCGGCGGCTCCAAAGCCACCGCCCGCGGTGGTGCCGTCCTCCTCGATCTCAACTCCGGCCTCCTCCTCCGCAACGGCTCCGGCAAGCGCATCCGCGGCGTCACGCTCCTCGTCCTCGCCCAGGATTTTACACCCGGCGGTCGCGGTTCGGTCGCCGTCCCCGCCCTCGACGTCCCCCCCGGTGAAAACTTCCCGGTCCGCATCGATCTCCGGATGCTCCGGCCCCTCGTCCCCGGCAATGGACCCCTCGTCCAAGTCCTTCTTGATGGCGTCCTCTTCGACGACCTCACCTTCTTCGGCGAAAACCGCCTCAACTCCCGCCGCTCCCTCACCATCTGGGAACTCCAGGCCCGTCGCGACCGCAAACACTTCCAGCAACTCCTCGAAGCCCGCGGCCCGGACGCCCTCCAACGCGAACTCGTCGCCTCCGTCGCCCGTCTCCAAGACCGGCCCCGCCTCGACGTCCAGATCTCCCGCCGTGGCACCCTCCCTCGCGCAACCAACGCCCCGGCCACCGTCTACGAGCCCGACCGCCAAGTCCAGTTCTCCTTCCTTCGACTCCCGGACGCCCCCATCGAACTCACGAACGGCCTCGCCACCGTCTCCGGCAACGAAGCCAAAGCGCCCAGCATCGACATCCACAATCGGCAGTCCAAAGCCATCCGCCACCTCGAACTCGGCTGGGTCGTCCGCACGAAGGACGGCGCGGAGTTCCTCGCCGGAACCCTCCCCGCCGACGTCCAACTCGCCGCCAACGGCAAAATCCGCGTCGTCGATGAAGCCGCCCTTCGCCTGAACAGCCGCACCGGTTCCCGCGTCGTCATCGACAATCTAGTCGGCTTCGCCCACTCCGTCGAATTCGCTGATGGCCAACTCTGGATCCCCTCCCGCGCCGCCCTCGAAGACCCACGCTTAGCTCGCCTCATGCCCCCCTCCCCGGAAGAGCAGCGCCTCGTCGAACTCTACCGCAAGCGCGGCCTCAAAGCCCTCCTCGAAGACTTGCGAAAATAAAATCGTGGACTTCGCAACTCTCATCGGCACCTCCCCCGAGCAACTCTCCATCGCCCAGCGTCGCGCCCTCACGGGCCAGTGGGCGGCCTATCTCATCTACACCCCCCAGAACCTCGCCTTCCGCCAAATCGAAGCCATCGGCCCCACCGTCGCCGCCTGCGCCGCCCAACTCCGCCAGCGAAGCCTCAACCCCGCCGAATACGAGTTCCTGCCCTTCACCCCGGCCTACTAGCGCTTGCTCTCCAACCGCTCCGCAAACCGCTCCACGTGGATCACCGCCCGCTCGTGCATCCCGTCCCCAACCATCCCGTGCGCCGCGTGGCACTCCACCCGGTAACAAACCCGCTTCCCGTTCACCTCCAGCACCTCCGCGAAAAATCGCACCTCCGCCCCCATCGGCACCGCCGAAACGTGCCGCACGTTCACCATCGTCCCCACCGTATCATAACCCTCCGGCAGCATCGCCTTCACCGCATCCCGCGCCGTGATCTCCATCCACAGAATCATCCACGGCGTCCCCAACACCCGCGCCTTCTCATTTCCTAAAAACCGAATCGCGGTCTTATCGTCCACCGTCAAAGTCACTTCGTGTTTCGTGCCCACTGGAATCAAAAACATTACTTCCTCCCGTACACCCGTTCAATCTCCGCCCGCTCCGTCGTCGTCAGCAACCGCAGCTTCTCATTCCGCAGGATGAAAAACAGCTTCGCCGTCTCCTCTAGCTCCTCCGCCCGGTCCACCGCCTCGTCCATCGTCTTGCCCAAAGTCAAAAATCCATGGTTCCGCATCAGCACGCAGTCATGCCCCCTCGCCGCCTCCCCCACCGCCGCCGCCAACTCCGCCGACCCCGGCCGCAAGTAAGGAATCACCGCCAAAGGAACCACCCGCATCAGGTAGTAAGGAGTAAACACCGGCATCGGCGCTTCTTCATCTAGATCAGCCAAACACGACAGCGCCACCGCCCACGTCGAATGCAGATGCACCAGCGCCCGCGCCCCCGAAAACGAATTCCGATACGCCGCCAGGTGAAACGGATACTCCTTCGAAGCCTTATTTCCGTTCAGCGCCACCCCCTCCATATCGATCTCCGCCATCTTCTCCGGCGTCAACTTGCGCAGGCTGGCCCCCGTCGGCGAAATCCAAACCCGCTCGCCGTCGCTCACGCTCAAATTCCCCGTCGACCCAAACGCATACCCCCGCGCATGAAAACTCGCCGCCGCCTCGCACAGGTTCTCGATCTCTGTCTGCATCTAACTATTCTCAATCGCTTTGGCGAAAAAATTCTCTGCCCCAAAATTCCCTGACTTCAAAACCAACCGCAGCATCGGCTCCCCCATCGTCCGCAATGCCGGCACCCCCGGGTCAATCACCCGTATCACCTCCGCCGCACGAACCCCCAACGCGCTCACCACCGCCCCGCTCGTCTCCCCGCCCGCCACAATCAGCCGTCTCACCCCCTTCTCCGCCACCAACCGTCGAGCCAACTCCCCGAACAACCATTCAATCTCCGCCGCCGCCCCTTCCTGCTGCGCCCCTTTCTCCGCCGAAGAGCGCACCACCAGCGGTCGACCCTCCACCGCCAACAACCGCGCCAACTCCCCCTCCCGATCCCGCAACAACCCCACCACGTCCACCGTATGCTGCGGCGCCGAAAACACCCGCAACTGCCGCAGCGTCATCGCCGAGCAGCTACCCGCCAATACCGCCGTCGGCACGCTTTCCTCCACCACCGGCACATCGGAACCCGCCCCGCCCATCCATCCCCGCCGCCGCCAAACCCCCGGCAGCGCCACGCCCCATCCGCTCCCCCCGCACAGCAACGGCAAGTCCGCAAACGCCTCCGCTGCCAACTCCAAATCTCGATCCTCCACCGCATCCACCAGCGCCATCTCCACCCCCGCCGTCTGCAATTCCTCGGCCTGTTCCCGTAGCGACCCCCGCACCTCCCGCAGCGGCAGCAGGCCGATCTTCCGCTCCGTCTGCAACCCCAGCCAACGAACCAGATTCGCATCCGTCATCGGGTTCAACGGATGGTCCCGCAGCGGCGACTCATCCAGCAACACCCCGTTCACAAACAGGTGCCCCAAATACTGCGTCCGCCCGTTCACCGGCAACGCCGGCAAATGCACCGTAAATTTGGCCCCCGTCGCTGCCAACAGCGCCTCCGTCACCGGGCCAATATTTCCCTGCGGCGTCGAATCAAACGTCGAACAGTACTTAAAGAGTGTTTGCCGAGGCCACAGCGGTTGCACCGCCTCAAACGCCGCCACCGCCGTCGCCCGAGCCTCCCCCGCCGCCACCGACCGCGTCTTCAAACAAACGACCACCGCCTCGTACCGCCCCTTCCACCCCGCCACCGACTCCGGCACCCCGAACAGCAGCAGCGTCTTTACTCCCCGCTCGCGCAGCATCCCCGCTAAGTCCGACCCACCCGTAAAGTCATCCGCAATCGCCGCCAGTAAACATTCCATCAAAAATCTCCCACCTCGCTATAATGCCAGGAAGAATGCCGACTATCTACGACGTCGCCAAACGCGCCGGCGTCTCCACCTACACCGTCAGCTCCGTCATCAACAAATCGGCCTTCGTCAGCCCGGAACTCACCGCCCGGGTCGAGAAGGCCGTGCTCGATCTCGACTACACCCCCAACGCCGTCGCCCGCAGCCTCCAAACCCGCAACACCCAAACCATCGGCATGCTGATCCCCGACATCGGCAACCCCTTCTATGCCACCGTCGTCCAGGGCGTCGAAGATACCCTCCGCCGCGAAGGCTACTCCCTCATCCTCGGCAGCTCCTACGACCACGTCGAAGAACAAGCCCGCTACCTCGGCGTCTTCCGCTCCAAACTCATCGACGGCCTGCTCATCTACATCGCCGCCGGTGACCAGTCCGAGGTCCGCCGCATGGTCGAAGCCCGCCGCCCCGTCGTCTTCGTCGGCCGCCTCCCGCAAGGCTTCACCGCCGATTCCATCACCGCCGATAACGCCAAGGGCACCCAGCTCATCCTCGACCATCTCATCTCCAAGGGCCACCGCGACATCGCCATGCTCCTCGGCCACCATTCTCTGTCTACCGTCACCGAACGCGTCGATGGCTGGAAAAAGGCCATGCGCCGCCATCGCATTAAAGCCCGCCCCGCACTCATCTGCGAAGGCGACTGGAGCGAAGCCTCCGCCTACGCTGCCGCCAAAGATCTCCTGAAGCTCCCCGGACGCCCCACCGCCATCGTCGCCGTCAATTTCCCCATGCTCGCCGGAGCCCTCCGCGCCATCCGCGAAGCCGGCCTCCGCTGCCCCGAAGACGTCGAATGCGCCAGCTCCGACGACTACGACTGGCTCGACCTCTTCCATCCGCCGATCACGACCATCACCCAGCACAACTACTCCATCGGCGAAGAAGCCGCCCGCCTCGTCCTCCAACGCATCAAACAGCCCGACCGCGCCTTCCAGCAAATCACCATCGAACCCCAACTTCGCATCCGCGGCTGATCCGCCCACCCCGGTCGACCAACGCCCCATCGAAAATGGTCCGCATCGCAATCTTGCAATAGTATCCATCGTGCTCGCTCGCACTCTCCTCCTTCTCCTCCTCACCGCCCCCCTCTGTGCCCAGCCCCCCAAGCTCAAGCTCTGGCCCCGCCAAACAGGACGCCTTCCTCGCCGACACCTTCCTCCAAGCCTACGAAAAACTCATCCGCCGCCTCCTCTCGAGCGAACAACACGGCGTCTGCTCTGGCCGCCACTGGCTCGACGTCCTCCGCTACGCCGATCTCGACGGCAACGACGGCGGCGTCATGCCCGCCTCCGGCAGCATCGACCGCTGGCGCGATTGGATGGCCCACTCCCTCAACGAACATATCTGTCGGTCTCGGAAACCTCATCGCAACGTCTGATCGGCCTAGGTCCATGGCGTATGGCCCGAAAACCCGATCCGCCGCATCCCACGGCCAACCAAGGGTTGCATCTCCGTCCGAAACTTCGGAACTTGACCCGGCGAGTGTCCCAGAAACTCCACGGATCAAACAGGAGACGCCACAATCATGGACACAGCGCATACCTCCGGCGACGCTGAGCCACCGCGTTCCCAAGCGATTCTCCCCGATTACGCGATTCACCAAAACGACCCCGTCCGCACCAGTGAGCAATACATTTTAACTAGCCAAGGACTGCCGAAATGGAGGTGCCTAATGCCGGCGTCCGATCAGCTCCCTAAAAAAGCTCAGAAGGCGAACGCACGACCAATGGCAAGCGCCTAAATCCGACGATTTTTCCGGACCAGTATGGAGAAAGCTGTGCCTGCATCGTGCCGTGACTCGAAGATGCATGGAAGAACGACCGGTTGTCGTTCAGGATGCCAACATGTTTGAGATCATCAAAGAAGACCAGCGTACCGAATGACCTATCCGCTGTTGGTTCCGTGGCCATATAAAGCTTACGCGCTGTCGTACGTTTTACGAATACCCCATTATCATTCAGCATTCTCCACACGAAACCCGAGCAGTCATAACTCTTGTGTCCGGCGGCACCCCAAACGTAGGGTCGGCCTAAATTGTCGCTCAGCCACTCACCAAAGTGATTTGCCAGTTCATCCGGCAAAGCGGTTGCCAGGATCAGCCATGCAATCACTTTCATTTAATAGCGCTCCCAAGCAAGAGACCGAGCCCGACGAAGAGCCCGGCGAGGAACACAGCGACCGCCATGTTCCCTTTCGCAAGTTCCTTCGGGAAATCCAACTCCGGCGTCAGCCAGTCGAACAGCTTGTAAACAGCAAAAAAACCCAAGATCCCAGAACCGAGCGACATCAGGATGCTGGTCATGTAGTTGGCGAGGTTCATTGAGAGGATTGTGTCGAGGTTTTCGTCGATTGTCAATGCGCCTATTTCCGGCGGGTGTGCGACATGAAAGTGGGGAATCGACGATTCTCTTTTTTTGCGGCATGAGTCCGTGCGTATGTAGTACGCTAGGGCTGAAGGAGCCACAATCATGCTTCCCAAGTCCCTGGAATCCC
>Ga0114966_10000363_pt1 | contig 44431 bp, 43 predicted proteins | sample M_130207_XF_Meta_FD_87029 | JGI IMG/M metagenome (GOLD analysis project Ga0114966, IMG submission 87029) | Freshwater microbial communities from Lake Montjoie, Canada to study carbon cycling - M_130207_XF_MetaG | ecosystem: Environmental > Aquatic > Freshwater > Lake | place: Lake Montjoie... | reverse complement strand
TGACTTAATAAGTATTGTAGCTGGAAATGAATACCCCAGTTGGTCAACTCAATACACTAGCTTTTATGCGGACGCAAAAGGATTTTTTAGCATACAAAGTGCGTTGTCCTTGGACCCTCAAGCTGGCTTATCTGTAACTGGAGAAATCCAAGCGAACAGAGGTTGGATAGGAGGTAACGATGGTTGGTTATTTGGTAATGATGGAATTTTAATTTCTGGCTCAGGAGAAGATACTATTGGACTTGTATCTGGAAATGTTTTTTTTACAGGAGTTAGTTCACAAGTAAATATTGTATCCATTTTAATCGATGATGAATTTAATGTTTATGATCAAAATTTTTCTACAGTTTATTTAAAAATAAATAGGTCACAACTCCCCGCTGCTGTTCAAGTTGATCCAGATTTATTGTCAAACACTTTAATAACTTTAGATGGGTTTATTTCAACTTTGGTTCCATTTAATGGAAAAAAGTTTACGGTTCAATTTGTTTCAGAAAATGAATGGACCTTAGTATCAGGTACTGCAGTAGAAGGTGACCCCCTACCTGGAGATAGGATTATTCTTGCAATATTTGGTGAAGATCAGAATATAAATGAAGTACACAATAATAATTTACAAAATTTATATACCTTTACTTCTCCTTCATTTCCAACAATTAGTTTTTATGATACGACAGATGTCGGGGCAACATCCTACAGAATTTGGTCTGGGGCAAAAAATCCAGCAGATGCAAACTTTTCACTAGATTCAGATGGAAACTTAAAGGTAAATACTATATCAGTAGGGTCATCTGGATCTAGCGGTGGTATTATTTCAGTAGGCGGAAACTATAATGGTGCACCAAATCCAAGATCTGTATGGTTGTCAAATGGTCAGGCTCCACCATCTGGAACTGGTCAAATTGGCGATATCTGGATAGCTTACTAGGGTAAACATGGCTAAGGGTATTTGGGTTAAAACGGGAGCATCTACATGGTCGCAAACTTCTGAAAATAATTCTTCTAACTTTTCCATTCAAACAGAAGAAGATGTTTGGTCAAAAGCTGAAATTGTTTATGTAAAAACTGGAGAAACAACATGGACACAAGCCTGGAACAGAGTTCCTCCAGCTCCAATAATTACTGATTATGCTCCAGATGAAAGGCAAATTACTTTAACCTGGACATCTGGAAATGATGACGAGGTTCCATTTGATTTTGTAAAATGGCAATTCACTAAAGATAATGGTTCGACCTGGACAGGAGATGATACAAATAGATTTTTAAGAGAAAAAACTATAACAGGATTAAACGAAGGGGCATCTTATTATATTGGCGTTAGGATAGTTGACGGCGCTGGTAAAACTGCTCAAGCAATACAACTAATGACTACGGATAGTGTTCCACCAGATGCTCCGTATAACATAACTGTAGATTCAAGAACCCAAACATCATTAACTGTAAGTTGGGATTTTGACACTATTCCTCCTGACTACTATAGGTGGAGATTTTCTAGCAATGGAGGATCTTCTTGGGTTGATTCAACTAACTCATCATTAAGATCATACACCTTTGCGTCATTGGCTCCAGGAAGCGAATACAATCTACTTGTTAGAGTGGAAGATACAGGAGGCAATGTTGCTGACGACTCAGTTTCCGAATACACTCTTCCACCAACCCCTGGAGCTCCAACCTTGACTAACGGTAGAGATGGTTGGTCTAGTACTGATTTCGCTGTACTGCAGTCGGATATAGATGCAGCAACGGGTTCTTTAAACGATGTAACTAGAAGTATATCTTGTGCTCTTTATTACAATGGCTTGGGAAATAATCAATATTGCTATTACGAATTATTAGACTCTGCAAATAATTTGATAGATACTAGTGATAATTTTGATTTAGTTACTACATCTACTCTTTTGGAATATGAGTTTACTGGACTTATAAGAAATACTGCGTATAAAGTAAGATTAATTTCAGTAGACAATAGTGATGACGAAATAGCCGGCTCCATAAGTACTATCACTACATTAAATTATAGTTCACAAGCCATATATGATGAAAGACAAATATATACAGATAGTTGGCTTAATTTTGGTTATAACAATACAATTATTGCAAGTTCCCATTATGGAGCTTATGTTGGAGAAAATGTCGGAGACGGAGATGCCACTACAGCGTGGATATCGACTTCTTACATAGGTGTTGGAGACCCCACTACAGATACACAAATGCCTTATGTTCAAGGTGAACAGTTTGGTGGGGAATCTGGCAAAGATGGTTCAAAGTATTATACTGAATTATTAAAGATAAGAATAAGATCAGGCTATGCTCAAAGTTATTCATTACACATAGGTTTAAATAATTCTAGTGGAACTACAATTTGGCAAGGCACTAGTACAGTAATGGGCTTAAAATATTGGGGTACTTCAAGTTATGTGGGCACAGGAGCTTGGGATGAATACAACTTCCCTAACCTTACTCAGAGTTCTGGAAGAAAATATTTCATGAGACTTTATATTTGGGATAGAGACAGAGTAACAGCTGGTGGAACATTGCTCAGTGGATACAGGGCTTCTATTAGGGATATTCAGATACTTGAAAGAGAATGGTCTCCAGAAACATATCAGTCTGACACCGGTTATTATTAATCTTGATATTTCTCTAGAATTAGTATATAATAGTTTTTAACCAAGTAAAATACAGGAGAGTTTGATGCAAGAAAATGGTCTAGACATCAATATTATAATTGAAGTTTTTAAAGAAAAAGTTACACAACTAACAAATGATCTTATTGTAAAAGAAGCAATAATTAGACAGTTGAACATGAATTTAACTCTTGCATTAGAGAGTCAGACAAAAAAAGATACAAAGAAAGAAGTATAAGATGAAAGAAAAAGAAGTAGAAAATAAAGAAATTGTAGAGACAGAATCACCAAAGGAACTTTTGGTTGAGATTAAGATTAGTGAAAAAAACCTTTCTTATAGAAGTGATTTTAGCGAAGCAGAAACAATTTTTTGGATTGAGGCTGTAAAAGATTTGATTATTAAGAAGGCTTTTAGTATGGCTGGAGTAAATCCAGAAGCGTAACTTATAAAAATATATACAAATAAGTACTATTTTATTATAGTTTAATAACGGAGTAGATAATGCCACTATCAAGATATTTGCCTTTTCGCAATATAGAAGATTTCCCCAAAAATAACTTTGTAGCCAAAACAATAAGTGGAGACGAAGTAAAGACTCTCGGCACCACCATGAAGGTAGCTGCCTTGGCTTTGGGGTATCAGGGCACAAACTACTATTACACCGGCAGGAGCAACTTTGAACCTTCTCCATATGATTTTGATAGAATCATGCAGGCAGTAGATACAGATTCCTATGTTAGACAAGCTATCAATAAGTATAAAGAGCTTTTTTGGAAAGAGGGTTGGAAGATAGTTGGGGAAAACCCTGAGGCTGTCTCTTACTTATACCAAAGAATAGACTACATGGAAATGGCCATGAAAAGACCATTCTTGGATTTTTTATTAGAAGTTTCTGAACAGTTATTTAAATTTGGTAATGCTTTTATCGTAAAAGCTAGGGGTGGATTAAATGAGTTTTATCCAGATAATCTTACTCCGGTTGGGGCTAACGAACCTGTTATAGGGTATTATTTAATTCCAACTGAGCAGGTTAGAATACTTAGAGATAAGCACAACAGACCTAAAAAATATATGCAGAGAACCAACCCTCTGACCTATGCTCCAACTGATCGAGATCCAGTTTGGCCTGCAGAGAGAGTTATACATTTTCATATAGATAGAAAAACTGGTCGTGCATTTGGAACTCCTTATCTTAGCGCAACATTAGATGACATTGTTGCTCTAAGGCAAATAGAAGAAGACATCCAAAACTTAATCCACAGAGAACTTTTCCCTCTTTACAAGTATAGAATTGGAACTGCAGAACAACCAGCAGAGCCAGAAGAAATAGAAAAAGCAGCTTTAGAAATAGAAAATCTTAGAGCTGAAGGCGGCTTAATACTTCCATTTAGGCATGACATAGAAGTAATAGGTTCACAAGATGCAGTTCTAAATGCCGCACCATACCTTGAACATTTTAAGGAAAGAGTTGCAGTAGGTTTGGGTCTAGCACCTCATCACCTTGGCATGGTTATGAATGGTGGTAATAGATCTGTGACCGACAGACTAGATACAGCCCTTTATGATAAGATTAAGCAATTTCAAAAATTGTTTGCAGACCTTGTAAGAGTTCACATATTTAATGAGCTTTTATTTGAGGGTGGATTTAACCCAGTTACAAATCCAATGGAGACTGGAATATCTGACCGTTGTTATTTTAAATTTAATGAAATTGACGTAGACACTCAGGTTAAAAAAGAAGCACATATAATACAAAAGTTTACCAATTCAGTTATAACCTTAGAAGAAACTAGGCAGTTAATGGGGATGGACTCTGATGTAGATATGGAAAACTTATTCCCCGCTCTTCAAGCTCAAAATCAAATAGACATATCTAAAGCACAAGCTAAATTGAATCCAACAGCAAGTCAGCCAGGTCAAAATAAAGACAACTCCGACAAACAAACTCCAGCAACAAAGGGTCAAGTAAATCTGCCTAACAAAAGAAAAGGTCCAGGCAACGTTGTAAGACCGGCTAATCAACAGGGTAGAAAAACATCTCCTGATATTAGAAGGTCAGATCTGTCTTGGCTTTCAACAATAGAAAACCTATTGGCAGATGACAATAATGTGGTGTATACTAATGAAGATGATCATGTAGAGATACAGAAAGATGTGAATAATGACAATTGATTTTAAAACAAATATTAAGTTGCCCTACACTAATACGGAAGATGCCTTTGAGTTACTGGAAACAGTTATCAACAATGGTCAGACAAGACTTTCTTTAGAGGTTTTAATGGATGTACTAGTAGGTATGATTAATAAAATTGAAGAACTTGACGAAACCGTAAGCGCTATAGTTGAAGCACTTAGCGAAGACGAGTCAGAGGCTACTCCACAAAAAGTAGCAGAAGTAAAACTTATTGAAAGCAAAGTAGAAGAAGAAGTTAAGCCTGAAGCTAAGCCAGCTCAAAAAGTAAAAGCTGAAGAGAAAAAAGTAGACGCCGAAGAAAAATAGTTATGAAGATAATTATAGGTTGTCCAATTTATAAAAGAAATTGGATCCTTCACCATTGGATAAAATGTTTACTTAGACAATCTGTTGATATATCTAATATAGGTTTTATATTTGAAGTTTCTCCAGGCGATTATGAGACTATTCATTCTTTGCACACTTGGAAGAATCTAGATAAAAGAATACCTTTATTTGAAATAAATGAACGAGCAGATATTCCCCATTTTGAACACGCGCCCAATAGTAGGCAGTGGACAATATCCAAATATCATAATATGGTTTCATTAAGAAATTCTATTTTAGATAGAGTTAGAATACATCAGCCAGATTATTATTTTAGTCTTGATTCTGATATCTTATTAGAAAATCCTAATACAATCGAATTTTTAATTGCTCATATAAAAAATGGAGCCGATGGTGTAAGTCCACTGATGTTCATGACTCCTACTGGAACAATGTTCCCAAGTGTAATGACATGGAGATCAGAAACCGGAGACAATGCCTATAGAAAAGAAAGCTATCCATTAGGCTCTTATTTTAAATCTGACGTTATAATGGCAGCAAAAATGATGTCTAAAGATCTATACATGAATGTAGATTATGAAGTGCATCATCAAGGTGAAGATCTTGGCTGGTGTAAAAAAGCTGCAGAAAAAGGCTACGATCTATATTCAGCATCTTACATATATGCTAATCATATTATGGGACCAGAAATGTATGAACAATATTTAAAAAATGGTGATGATAGATATTTTATCACACTTGAAAACTATAATAAAGTGTGATATATTTATATAAAATTGTTTAATGTTATAAAAACAAATTACTATAGACTAAGAATAAGTTATCGAAGGAACAAAATGTCATTTGATTTTGTAGAAAATTTTACAGTAGAACTCCCAAGATTCGATTCAATGGACCTTGACTTTTCGGAGTCCTTCAATTCAAAGCACGGCCTCATCATAGAAGTTGCTGCTATTCACGAACGGACTAACTGCTAACTACAATAACTATTCAGCTGCAGAACTAGAAAAAGCACTGCAGTCTTGGGTTGAGCCTTATCCAAAGCCTATCATTCTTAATCATGATCTTAACTCGGAGCCTCTTGGTAGAATCATTGCTGCAAGAATGGATACAGAGGAAGATGGCTCCCCTTACGTTAGGTTGCAACTAGCAATCACAGATCCAGTTGCAGCGCAAAAGATAGCTGACAAAAGGTATCTTACAGGTTCTGTTGGCGGACGTGCTGGAAAAGCTGTTTGCTCAATTACTGGAGAAGACCTTGCATTAGAAGACGCTTCCGGCAGACCAAGAACCGCTAAATATAAAAGAGGGCAAGTCTACAAGGGTAAGCTTTCATATATTGACATGCAGGACATTTCATTTAAAGAATACTCTTTTGTGAATCAACCTGCAGATCAAAGATCTGGAGTAAGAAACCCTAAATCAAAAGAGGGCTCTGCTCCAATAGCTGACTCAGAAAATTGGGTAGCAAAAAGTAGCGCTTTCGTTCTTCATATGGATAATGAGGATATTATTTCAGTTGAGGAAAATGAATCAATATTTAAGAATATGAAGAAGAAAGAATCTAGGCCAGTTTACTTACATGTTAAGGGCGCATTCCTCACTGCTTTAGCCCTACAAGAGAGTGAAAATGGTAATAATAACAAATCTTCATTACTATCAGTTGAAGATTCTGTAACTAAAAATTCTGAGGAGACCCACAAGATGGATGATGTTAAAGAAAATGAAAATATCCTTGCAGTAGCAGAAGAGCTTAGCGAAGATCTTTCAAATATAGCTTCTGGAATAGTAGAAGAATCAGAAGAGACCTCTGCGAAAGACGCTCCTGAGACAAAAGCGCCAGAAGCAGAAGAATCAGTTAAGGCTGAAGAGTCAGAAAAGACTATAATAGAAGCAGAAGGCGATTCACTTGCCGTAGCTCTTCAAAAAGTTCTTAATGATACTATTGTATTTTACTTTGCAGCTCACAGAGCACATTGGAACGTTGAAGGCGAAGACTTCACCGAGTACCATGAATTGTTTTCAAATATCTATGAAGACGCAATTGGTTCAGTTGACGGAATTGCAGAAAACATGAGAAAGATTCAAGCATTCCCAGGAACACTAACTGAGTCTGTTATGAACTCTTCATTTAAAGATGACATGATAATTACTGAGGCATTGGGTTTGGCTTCCGGAATTCTTGAAAAGAACAATGCAGTTAACGCTAGCGTTATGGCAGCTTTTGCAGTTGCTAACACAGCTAACGAACAGGGTATTGCGAACTTCCTTGCTGAGCGTGATGATCAGCATAAGAAGTGGGCATGGCAACTTCGCTCTTCCCTAAAAATGGAAGTTGGCGAACCAGGAAATGAATCCTGGAAAAATATAGGATCTGCAGTAGTTTCAGAATCAGTAGAAGAACTTGCCTTAGAGGCAGTTGAATCAACGAATTCTGAAGTCGCTGAAGAAAATAAAGTAAATGAAGATTCAAAGGTAGAGCTCACTGACAATAATGTAGTCTCTGAGCAAGATGCTGATGATTCAATTAAAAAACTTCGTTTACTTGAAGAAGAAAATCAAAAGCTCAAAAGTGCACTACATCGTACTTTGGTTGAAAGAGTAGTAGACACCAAGATTACAGTTGGTGCTGAATCAGTTGAGGATAGAGAACAGCTCATCAAAGACCACGTAACAAGATCAGCAGGTTCACTTGCAGATTCATTGCGTGATCTCGTTAAGCTTCCAATCGCCAAAAAGAATATTCATGCACTAAGTGAATCAGTTCTAGTCAGTGACGTTATCTCTGAAAAGGAAGAAAACGTTCTTGAAGAGGATGAAGAAATTGTTGAAGCTCCAAAGTCAAAGGTTAATTCTGCAGAAGAATTATTTGTAGACGCTTTAATGGGCCGTCGTAAACTCTAACAACTACAATCTTAAGGAGAAACTTAAATGAGTTTAGCTAAATTTCGTAAGGTAGGTACTAAGACAGGTTCCGGCCGTTTCGTAGTATCCGAGGGTATTGCTCCAGCAGCTTACCTTCTTCCACACCCAGGTCTTCCAACCTGGTATACAGACAGTGAAGATGATCGTTTTGAGATCGTTATTCCTAAGGGAACCATTTTGTCAGTAATCGCTGATGCCAATGGTGACGCAAGAGTTGTTCCAGCTAACGGTACCAGCTCAGGCAAGGCTTGGGGTGACTACATGACCAATACGGCATGGAATCCGCTTGCAGGTGCGACCCCCGCATACAGCTCAGGCGCAACTGACAGCGTTACAGTTCCAGCAAGATCAGTTCCAATTGGTGTTGCACAGTATGATCTTTACCGTCCATTTGACAAAGGTACTTCACAGGGTGCAGGTTTCATTACTCATGGTTATGTAGAATATCCAATGGTTAGTGGAATTAATAACACCGTTGCCGTTGGTGACGTTGTTCGTTCCGACGTAATGGGTCGCCCAGTAAAGGCAGCAGCAGCGGATTTCTTAAATTCGACTGACGTTTATTCTTACCTCCAAGTTGGTAAGGTAATAGAGGTAGAAAAGTTTGCAACCAACTTTGATGATGGCTTGCTTTCCTACATGCAACTTCCTTCGGACCCAGGTGCTTTGAAGACAGTATTTGAACTTACTCGTTCAGGTTCTTTCTCAGGCAAGCTTGGTATCCGTAGCAATTTGGATGTTACCAACGTAATTGGCGCATTCCGCGTCAACTTAACAATTTAATAAAAAAAGAAAAACACTAACAGAAGGAATAATCCTAAGATGAGCAAAACAATCCAAGAGCTCCTTTCTGGTCTCCCAGCTTGGGAAGCCGCGCTGGCCGAGGACGGACACATTGACGAAGATAACAGAGTTACTATTAAGGAAGCATTTGCTTCAGCTGACGCTGCTGCACTTTTCCCCAAGGTAATCTCTCGTACTCTTAGAGAAGCAGCTGAGCCACAATTGTTGGTTACCCCACTTCTTTCAGTAGTTCGCCTAGGCAAGGGGCGCTCTTTGGAGTTCCCTGCCGTCAACGCAATCCAAGCAGCTGAGATTCCAGAAGGACAAGAATATCCAGAGCAGGCATTAGCCTTCGCAAAGCAGATTGAGGGTAAGGTATCCAAAAAGGGTGTCAAGCTTTCATTCACTGAAGAAGTTATTGCCGATTCACTATGGGACATTGTAGGTCTCCATGTAAGAGCTGCAGGACGCGCCATGGCACGTCTTAAGGAGCAAATTGCATTGAGCCGTTTCAAAGATGCTGCAACTGTTGTTTTTGACAACGACGATGCAGCCTATGATGACACAACCGGTCTTGGCATCAACGGAGCTGCCAACGATACAATTCGTTGGGATGACGTTGTTGACATGGCTGCTGTACTCATGGCTGAAAAGCATATACCAACCGATTTCATTCTTCATCCATTGATGTGGTCAGTATTCCTCAAGGATGCTATCTTCCACATGGGTGGCGCTGCATCTGCAGTCAACACCAGCTGGGGCTACCGTCCCACAAATGCTGATGCTGGACTGAATGCAAGTGCACCACTTGGTTTGAACGTAATCGTTTCTCCATTTGTTAGCTTCACAGCTAAGAGTGGCGCAACACTAGCTAAGTCGGACATCTTCTTGATCGACCGCAACGAAATTGGTACTCTCCTTGTTAAGGACGAAATGAGCACCGACCAGTTCGACGATCCAAGTCGTGACATCCGTCAGATGAAGATGAAAGAGCGTTATGACATCGTAATGCTTGGTGACGGTGAAGGAATCACTGTTGCTAAGAATGTCAACCTTGCCCGTAACTACGAAGTTCAGGTTTTCAACCAGATCTAATAGTGCGAGCTATATCCTTAGGGACGTTATAGTTACGAATCCCTAGCAAAGAGGGGCGGAAGAGTAAAATCTCCGCCCCTCTTTCGCATATTCTGTTTGGAATGATTACTATAATGAAAGAATAATAAACAGGAGAATGTTGAGTGGCTCTATTTCTAATTGATCAAGCACAAGTTAATATTTATAGTGTATCTATTAAATTCGGTAGAACTATAAAAATAAGTTCTCTTAAGAATGAAAACTTTAAATTATACAAAGATACGGCTACGCCAACTTTGGTTGCAGCTCCTTTTGTCTTGATAGATACGATAAAAGATTACAACCAAATATCTAGAATAATAACATTATACTGGAGAACGCCATTAGATAATAATCAAGATTATTACATTGACGTAGTTAACTTAATAGATTCTTCAGGTGTTATTGTAGGTTCTGAAAAAGTCAAATTTACATACAAAACTTCTTCTACTCCAAGTACTCAACTCTTTCAAACTCCAGAACTTGTACCAATTTTAATTGAAGACAAATCAATTAAAAAAGATGTAGATATTAGTTATCAAATATTGGCTAAAAATCCTAAATTTTACATAGAGTCAATAGATCCAGTTAATGGAGATTTTTATCTAGATAATAGTTATGGAAATGGTCGAGTAATAGTAACATTTAATGAAAGACCAGCTTCTAACTTTTTATCAAATAAGTATTTTAAAGCTCAAAGAAAAAAGATACAAAAATCTCCATCTAGATGGGAATCGGTTCAGGCAAGAGTTTTAATGCACTCTTGGAAACCAGAAGTGTATATCGACTTTCCATCAAATGATGCAACTCCTCTATATAACGAAGAGGAAAAAATTTATTATGAAACCGGATATAAATATAGAATAATTGTATCTAAGGATGTTGGTATCTAAAGTGTCTAATTTTATATATGGAAAAGCTAAAGAAGCATTATTGAACGGTCAATTTAATGTTTCCTCTGATACCTTAAGAGTTTTATTAGTAACACAATCTTATGTCCCAAGTCAAAATGTAGATCAATTTGTTTCTAATATATCAAACTCACACATCAAGTTAAGAACAGGTGCGTTGTCAGGCGTAACATCCACTCTTGGAGTACTTGATGCTAATAACTTAACACATTCAAACTATGATGGAACATCTTTTCATGCATTAGTTATCTATAAAGATACCGGAAGTGACAATACATCCAGACTTTTAGCATACATAGATTCTGCAACTGGAATACCATTTTTAGGAATAAATCAGATTACAGACATTACTATAAACTGGAGTAATGGCTCAAGTAAAATTATATCTTTATAAAGGTACGCAATATGGCAACTAGTTATCCAAGTTCTCTAGACAATTTTATAAATCCTACAGCAACAGATAGTTTAAGTTCTGGAGTAGTTCCTCACGCAGAGCAACACGCCAACCTTAATGATGCGCTAGAGGCCGTGCAGACTGTATTGGGAATACTTCCAGCAGGATCTTACTTAACAATTAAAGATAGAATTGCCGCATCAGAAGCTTTAAACGGATTAAGTGACGTTACTATTACTTCTGTTGCAGCAGGCAATGTCTTGCGATACAACGGCTCAAAGTGGGCCAACTATGCTGAAACTAATCTAACCGATGGGGGAAATTTCTAAAATGGCTAATACAATCAGAATTAAAAGAAGAGCGTCAGGTGCTGCCGGTGCACCGGGGTCGCTCGAAAATGCAGAACTTGCATATAACGAAGTTGATGATGTTCTCTACTATGGTAAAGGAACAGGCGGAGCAGGCGGATCTGCAACGACCACTCCAGCTATAGCTGGATCTGGTGCATTTGCTACATTAACTAGCACTCAAACAATTTCTGGAAATAAAACATTTTCTGGCACTGTAGCTCTTGGTTCTTCTGCAACCGCAACAACAAAAACAGCTAACAACAACTCTACAGCAGTAGCAACCACTGCATATGTAGATTCAGCAGTTGGTGCAGTTAGTGGATTTTCTGGATTAACATTTGCAGGTGATAGTGGAAGTAGTCAAACAATTTCAAGTGGAGATACCTTCAAGGTTTCTGGTGGAGTTGGCTTAAGTTCTGCAGCTTCTGCTATAGACACAGTTACAGTTAACCTTGACGATACAGCTGTAACTCCTGGTTCATATGGTTCAGCTACAGCAGTTTCAACCTTTACAGTAGATGCCCAAGGTCGCTTGACCGCAGCTGGAACAGCAAATATTTCAATTGCAGCAAGTGCAGTTACAGACTTTACAGAAGCAGCACAAGATGCAGTTGGAAATGCAGTTGGAACAGGCCTTACCTACACTGATGCTACAGGTGCAATTTCAGTAACGGCAAATACCTATGATGCATATGGCGCAGCATCAACAGTCGCAGGGAACCTTTCGACTCATACATCAGCGACAGAAGCACATGGTGCAACTGGTGCAGTAGTTGGAACCACGAATACTCAGACCCTTACCAATAAGACCTTAACAAGTCCAGTAATGACTAGCCCTACAATTACTGGAGCAATATTTAATGACGGTTCAGTAGTTTTTGAGGGTGCAACAGCTGATGCCCATGAAACAACTCTTGCAGTCACAGATCCAACAGCAGACCGCACGATTACTCTGCCAGATGCAACAGGTACCGTAGCACTTACTTCTGACATTACTACTCACTCATCAGCTACAACCTCAGTGCATGGTGTTACTGGAAATGTTGTTGGAACAACTGATACTCAAACACTTACCAATAAGACACTTACTAGCCCAGTAATTACTGGAGCAGTATTTAATGACGGTTCGGTGGTTTTTGAAGGTGCGACAGCTGATGCCCATGAGACAACACTTGCTGTCACAGATCCAACCGCAGATAGAACAATCACACTTCCAGATGCAACTGGTACAGTAGCTCTTACTAACAATAAGCTTTCGGCTTTTGCAGCTACTTCATCGTCAGAACTTGCTGGAATTATATCTGATGAAACTGGCACTGGTGCTCTAGTATTTGCTAATACGCCAACACTTGTAACGCCAAACATCGGTGCTGCTACTGGTACATCTCTTGTTCTTTCGGGTGACCTAACAGTTAATGGTACAACAACTACAATTAACTCAACTACAATCACGGTTGATGATAAGAACATCGAGCTTGGTTCAGTCGCAAGCCCAACAGACGCAGGTGCTGATGGTGGTGGTCTTACCCTTAAGGGCGCAACAGACAAGACCTTTAACTGGATTGACGCAACTGACGCATGGACTTCATCAGAAAATATGGACCTTGTTACCGGTAAGTCATTGCTTATTGCAGGAACTTCCGTACTTAACGCTACTACTCTTGGTTCAGGAGTAACGGCATCAAGCCTCACTTCAGTTGGAACAATCGCAACTGGAACATGGCAAGGCACTGCTGTAGGGGTTGCCTACGGTGGAACTGGTTCCACAACCGCCTCAGGAGCCCGTACAGCCCTTGGAGTAGCAATTGGCTCTGATGTACAGGCTTACAACTCTACACTCGCTGCAGTGGCTGGTGGAACGTATACTGGTGATGACAGTATTACAACTGTAGGAACTATTGCAACTGGTACCTGGAACGGTACAGTTGTCGCTGGTCAATACGGTGGTACTGGTGTTGCAAACACTGGTAAGACAATTACCCTTGGCGGTAACCTAACGACGTCGGGTGCCAATGCAGTAACTTTCACTTCAACTGGAACAACGTCCGTAACTCTTCCAACAACTGGAACTCTTGCTACTTTAGCTGGATCTGAAAGTCTTACAAATAAGACAATTGATTCTTCTAATATAGGCGCAACAACTAAAGGTACAGGCGGGTTCACTACCTTAACCTCAAACGGTGCTACAACATTTACTGCAGCAACAGCGTCTTCATCTTACACAACTGGTACTTTAGTTGTAACTGGTGGAGTTGGAATATCTGGAGCTCTTTATGGAAACAGTAGTGCCTTGGAAGGCTTTATAGTTGACGGTGGAACATTCTAGGACTATAATTAACTGACACTTTATCTATGGAGTAGAAATGACAAATCAATATAATATATTATTTGTCAACAGGTTAAATTATGGCTATTAATAGTGGAAATTCATCAGGACCAAGAAAAAATGATGTACCCAACATAGTTGGAGATAAGCCCGTTGTTGCTGATCCTAAGATCACAGCAGCGGGCTTTGACGTACGGAACTGTATCTAATACCAACTTGAATGATCCTTCTGGTGGCAATTTAACTAGACTAGATGAGATCATATCATCATCCCCTGCAGCCAATACAGTTTATCCTAGAAAAGAAGACGTAGCTTACACTAAGTATTCTCCTTATTTCCCACCGTTCTTTCCACCGTTCTTTCCACCTTATTTCCCTCCATTCTTTCCACCATTCTTTCCACCGTTCTTCCCACCATTCTTTCCACCATTCTTTCCACCGTTCTTCCCACCATTCTTCCCACCATATTTTCCACCATATTTCCCACCTTATTTCCCACCATATTTCCCACCATATTTCCCACCAGGGTTTAAGTAAAGGATAATTAGATGTCTAACACTATTAAAATAAAAAGATCTTCAACTCCGACTCAAGCTCCTACAACCCTGGATCATGGCGAGCTAGCATTAAACTATGCAGATGGAAAGTTATTTTATAAAAATAGTTCTAATACTATTGTAGAGTTTACTAGTGCTGCTAGTTTAGCTGGCACAGTTTATAACGCCACAATAGGCGATGGAACTAGTACATCATTTGTTCTTACTCATAACTTTGGTAGTAGAGACGTAAGTGTAACCGTTAGAGAGGCTGCTTCTCCATATGGTTTAATTTTAACCTCCTGGGAAGCTACTACCAGTAACACTATAACGGTTTATTTTGATTCTCCTCCTTCTGCTAGTTCAGTTAGAGTATCTGTTTACATAGCCGTAGCGGGTCTTGAGGTTGGAGCGACTGGAGCTACTGGAGCCACAGGGCCCACTGGACCTACTGGAGCTACTGGAGCTGCTGGAGCTGCTGCTACCATAGCTGTAGGTACAGTAACAACAGGAGCAGCTGGATCTTCAGTAGTCGTCACAAATGCTGGAACATCAAGCGCTGCTACCTTTAACTTTACCATACCAGCAGGTGCGACTGGAGCAACTGGCCCCACAGGGCCAACTGGGCCAACAGGACCTTCTGGGAGCATAGGTACCGTAACATTGGATGACTTGTCTGATGCTGTCATTACAAGTCCTTCAACTGCTCAAATTTTAAGATATAATGGAACCAACTGGGTCAATGCGGCAACAACTAATATTACCTCACTAGGCACGATAGTTACCGGTGTTTGGAATGGAACATTAATTGGATCGACCTACGGTGGTACAGGAGTAAATAACGGTGCTAATACTATTACCCTTGGTGGAAACTTTACAACATCTGGAGCATTTACTACTACCCTTACGGTAGGTGCTAATACCAACGTAACTCTTCCAACTTCAGGTACCCTTGCTACACTTGCAGGAACAGAAACTTTTACTAATAAAACTTTTACTAGCCCAGTAACCAATACTCCTACTCTAACACTCTCAACCACATCATCTACAACAGATGCTAGACTTTCTTGGGATAGCACCAATAAGAAATTGCAAGTTGGCAATGGAACAATATCATTAGACTTTGCTTCTTCTAATGTCGTAACTAACGCTCAAGTAGCTAGCTATACACTGGTCTTGGCGGACAAAGATAAATTAGTAGAAATGAGTAATGCTTCAGCTAATACCTTAACTGTTCCTTTAAACTCTTCTGTAGCTTTTCCCGTTGGAACGCAAATAACAATACTTCAAACAGGAGCAGGAATGACTACAATTACCGCAACTGGTGGAGTAACAATAAACGCTACCCCAGGACTTAAGCTTAGAGCACAGTGGTCTTCTGTTACTTTAATAAAAAGAGCTACAGATACTTGGGTCGCATTAGGTGACTTGCAAGCTTAATCTTTTTTAATGCACCAAAAGTTAGTAGAACACCAACGGTATCCGCTCTTTATTTCTTTGACCTGGTGAGGAAACCCATCTTTAGCTGGAAAGCATATAAACATTCCAGGTTCTGGTTTAATAAGTAAATCTTGTTCAGGGAAATAAATTTCCCCACCCTCATAATCGTTATTATAATAAAGTACCGAACTAAGGTCTCTGGATGGATATCCAGCTCCAGTTTTTAATCCAACACTTTGATTTTGAGCAGATCCATGATCTAGATGAACTGGCATTGAATCCCCAGCCTTCATTTCTACTACACTACTTACTCCCTCATCATAAACCTTGCAATCAAATGAAGTTTCCATAATATCTTTCAACACATTATAGTACTTGCCCAATAGCTCAGGAAGAACAGGGCTGCCATTCCCAGCATAAACACCATATGGTGAATAGCCAGATTCGTCAATTGTAACTGTAGTATTTTTTAGATAGAATATAATTTGTTCTAAATCTTGTTTATCTATAATATTTTTAATAACATGAATCTTATCCATTTTATCTCAATTCTGTAATCGTATAAAAAGACGGAGTAGTATATCTTTCTCCAGAAATAATTGGTTTTACCCCATGAAGGTAGTTTATGTCTCCTGGATGAGCTACCGCTAAACCTGGTTGAGGTTTAACTATTAGATCGTGGTCTGGATAATACAACTCCCCACCCTCAAAATCGTCGTTATAATAAATTAAAGAATTTATATCATATGTTGGGAATGGATTAGGTCTTCCATCATTCATCTGTTTATCAGCATGAGGCCTCTGTTCCATCCCTGGACGCCATTTTATTATCACCGGTGGTCTTGTTGACAATGCTACTTTGAAAGAATCTTCTAAGCATTTTCTCATTTTTTGAATATATTTTTCTATAATATTATAGATATCAATATTTATTCTTTGAAGTATATCCCAACTACATTGTCTATTCGCCCAGTAAGAAGCGTCATATACGCAAGTGCCATCGTCGGCATACTGATTCTCGCCTGCGTCCATCCATTCTGAAATTGTAGGTAAAAACTTTTGTATAACTTTAAGATCTTCTAGGTCAACAAAATTTTTGTATAATTTTATGTTATCAATATCCTTGCCAAAGTGTCCTGGCTGTATTAGGGATTTGTCCATTTTGCGGCTCCAACCTGGTTTGATTTACTTTGCACTATGTGATATATTATAGCAGAACTAAAAGTCAAGTACACTAAGGAAAAAATGGAAATTTATAACGTAGAAGATCCTAAGTTTGGAATCATCTTGTATAGAGACGTAATGTCAGATGAGCTAAATATTATTGGTAGACTAGAGGAAACCCTTAAGGATAGTGACCATGAATATTTTAAATGGAATGTTGCTACCGTTGGGTACAACACACCTATGCCCGATTATAGAGATTGCGTTGACCTTAAAGTAGGCCCAGCTCATTGGCCTAATTTGCCGGAAGAGCTAAAAGAAATTAAAAATATCTACGATGATACAGACGCAATATTAAAAAAGTGTCTAGCAGATTATGAAGCTAGATATAATTTTAAAATGGAATTTATGGAATCTATCAACTTTGTAAGATACGAAGTTGGACAACATTTTTCAGTTCACACAGATCACGGTTTTTCATACACGTGTACCCTTTCTTCCTTAGTATATCTGAATGATGATTATGAAGGTGGAGAACTCTGGTTTCCTTATATCAATCTAAAGTTTAAACCAAAAAAAGGAGATGTGCTGTTTTTTCCATCAACTTATATATTTGCCCATGGAGCGATGCCCGTGACTGAAGGTACTAAGTATTCAGCAGTTACAATGTTTGATTATAAAGACAACAATAAAGAATATCATCAAATAGCAAACTCTCAAGATGAAACTAAAGAAGAATCTGGAGTTACCCTTAAAAAACTTTAAGATGACTAGAATAACCCTAACTAAGACTCATCAAAATCCGCCAGACATAAAGCAGTCTAGACTTAAAAGAGACTGGATGGATGAAACTTACAAGAAGCATGCTTACAAGTGCCTTCCAATGACAGCAGCTAATGTTAACGGTTGGGAGTTAGTTTTACAACAGGATGTAGTAGTTCAATGGGATGGCGGGAATACTACACCTAGAGTTCTAGAGGGTGAGTTGTTGAATGGAAGACCAGTGGTAATACCTTCTATAATAGGAATAATTTCTTTTGCCACAGGATGGGCCATCAATACTGAAGATGGTTATGACACGTGGATAACAGGTTCTCCTAATTATTTTATAGATGGAGCTGTTCCATTGTCCGCTACTATACCAAGCTCTTGGTGGCCTGATGAATTTAACATGAACTGGAAGATAACCAAGATTGGTGAACCAGTTAGATTTGAAGCAGGAATGCCATTTATGTTTTTTAATATTTACAAGAATGATCTCCTAGAAAATGCAGAAGTAGTAGTTGAAAATCTTTGGGATAAACCAGAATTAATGGCTAAACGTCAATCATACGGGGACGCAAAAATGAAGAAACTTCATGAGCAGCCTTGGACTTGGATGAACGGAATCAGAACTGGCTTGGATGAAAATGGAAATGCAATAGGGCCAAAGCATGATGGACTATTAAACCTTGTTGATCCAACAAAATGACTAGAGTCCTAGGCTGCAAATTCTAGTAAATTTAAGTACTATATTAAAATAAGTTTTCACGCAAAGGAAAAATAATGATCTTTAACAATATAGAAAAAAGCGCAAAAATAGAAATATTACAAGAAAATATTCTAAAATATGAAAAAAAAGTATATACAGGTCTAGCAGAGCTAGGAATTAATCCAGACAGTTTTGATGAAACCTCATTTGAAGTGGAAGATTCATCAGTTGATCCAACAGATTTAAGGACTATAAGCACACGACAAAATCTAAAAAAAGCTCTTGATTCACTAGAAAATTTAAATAATCAAATATCCTTATTAGAAGAATAATATATGAAATTTACTCTATCTTCTGAAGAAAAAAAAGAAGCATACCAGTTGGTAAAAGCAGAACTTGAAAAAGCCTTAATCTTGAGGCTGTCGGTGTTGGGTATCGATCCAGAAGAATTTGACGAAGACAGCTTTACGCCTGCTGAAAACAGCACAGCGCAAAATGATATTTATGATATAATTTGTAAGATAAAAGATATAGACATTAAGATATCTTCCTTATAATCGGAGTGTAAATGCAGTATAAAGCAATTGAAGAATATAATCCGTCTAACTATGCCTGTTATGCCGTAACGTCTATTAAAGAGCAATTTACGTTAAATACAGTTCACCCTGCCGGATTGCAGCAATATATAAACTATGACATATATGACATTGGCAGTAAGACCTTAATAGCTTTTACTAAAATTAATATTTATAAGACTGATTTTGTATATAGAGTTGTTTCACAAAATTATACAGAAGATATACAATTTGAAAACTATGAATTTATTGAAGACGTACTAAGTGATTCTTATGATAAAAATAAAAACGGTTTTATGATAATGCAATCTGTAAGCAATTACCAAGAAGCACAAGGCGGAGTTTCTTCTCCGGTGGATGATTCTAGAAGATGTGATCTTGAGGATTACGCTGCAGTTGGATTCTTGGATATGAATAAAGAAGGTGCATCAGGTATGTGTGATCAAAGTCAGCTTGGTGGCGAACACGTACAGGGGTGGACGGTTTTTTTATCCTCAATGTCTAATATCTACATAGTAAAAGTAGAGTATTTTAACGAACTTAATGATAGAAATTATAAAGACTGGCCTATTCGTGTTTACTACTGCAGAACTTTTGCTCATGCTGTAAAAATGGCATATGAATGGAATTTACTAAATCAAGATCCATGGAACTCTGAGAGCAATATTGCGGTTAGATGCAATCAAGCATTCACAGACTGGGCAATTCCGCAAGATGCATTAGATGAACTAGCAGAATCTCAGCCTGATACTGTTTTGTCTCTATATCTAAGTGGTGATGAAGATCCAAGAAAGTCTATAGAAGAAAACTCAATTGTTCCAGAAAAATTTAAGAAATGGTTTATGTCAAAATTAAGATATAGAACATTAGGTTCTTTATTTCAGAACTATCCAGAAGATTTGGATATTCCAAGTTCTATGATAGAAAAAGAAAAAACATTTTTTGAAACTGAAATATATAAATTTTGTATTGAAAATGAATTAGATATACTTTCAACTACTTCTGTAGATATTCTGGACAAAGCGTACTGTAGCGGTCCTTCTTATAAAGAAAAAAATAATACTATTACTGATATTATAGGCAAAAATATCTACTTGCAAGATAGAGAATTGATTAAGCAGTATCGAGAAATTAAAAAAACACCACACCCAGCCTATGAGGGTTAGCTGTATAATTGGCATTAATTTTTATGATAGTAAAAGATAACTACCTAGACAAAGATCTATATGACGAAGTGCTAAAAGATAGTTTATTTTTTCCTCAATCAATGGGAAATGAAGACAAGATAGCTGCTCATCTAATGATGTATCACGAAGAATCTTCTAGCTGTTACTCTCCATTTATGTTTTGGGATGGCTGGTGGAGAAGTCCAGCAGATACATTAAAAAAACAAGTTATAAAACAAATTTGGTCAGAAAATATGGAGTGGCCACATGACGACATAGTTGGTTTTGAGTATTGGACCAGATCATACACTCCCGGTCAGTACATAGATGTTCACGTAGATGAAGATACTTTTCTGTATAAAGAAAATAAAATGTTTCAAGGTCCTGTTTCTGGGTGCATTTACTACGGCATAGAAAATGAAGATGGTGGTTTTTTAGAAATCCATAAAAATAAATTAACAAATGGCAGTAAAGAATCTTTAGATAAAATTAAAGATCAAGAATACCTATCGCCAATAGAAGATAGAGAAAGAATAGCGTATAAGGGAAATAGGCTGATAATTTTTGATGCCGGCCACCTAGTACACGGTACAACACCTGCTAAATCTGGGATTAGGCAAGTCTTAGTCGTAAACGTTTGGCACAAAGACAATCCGCCTTTAGCCCTTTCTACTGGTGGTTTTTTTTACGAATAAAAATATTATTGTGTGATATAATTATCTTATGACCCAAATAATTAATTCATTAAACATACTAGGGAAGTGGACACTAGCTGTAAATACTCCATTTGGTGAAGAGCAATATATGTTAAATATAGAAACAACAAATTCTTTTTTTTCTGGATCAGTGTCTCACGAAAAAGGATCTTCAACATTCGATAACGCTACGTTCGAGCACAATACTTTTCATTGTTCCTTAGAAACAGAATTTCCGATTAAAACAACTATATCAATAACTGCAGATTTAATAGAAGATAATAAAATATCTGGAGTGCTAGAGATAGATCAATATCTAGTAACTTCTTTTGTTGGAGTTAAATAATGTCTTTTTATGATTTTTCAGTCTCTTCAATACATGGGAGAGAAAACTATCTTTCTGAGTTCAAAGGTAAAATAACTTTAGTAGTAAATATAGCTAGTAAATATGGCTATCAACCACAGTGTTCAAAATTATGGTCTTACGCAAGAACATGTAGACAACTTGGCCAATTACAGTCAGTGCATGAAGAATTTAGCGATAGAGGTTTTTCCGTATTAGCATTTCCTTGCAATCAGTTTGGATCAATGGATCCTGGAACCAATGAACAAATAGCAGATTTTATTAACCACAATTATCCTTTTGTTACTTTTCCTATTTTTGAAAAAGTTGAAGTAAATGGAAAAAATGAACACGAAGCTTTTGCATTTCTTAAAGGTTATGAAAAAAGAGCTTATTCAGACTTTGCAGCAGACAGTAGTGAAAAAGCTCAAAAAGGACAAAATTTAGCAGGTCAAGCATTGGCAAGAATTTCTCATAACTATGAAAAGTTTTTAGTTAGCAGAGATGGAATAATGATATCTAGGTTTAATTGGCAAGATATGCCATTAGACGAAACTCCTAGAATCCAAGGCGCTGGGTGGACTATCAGAGAAGCTATAGATGAGGTATTGGGATGATGGAAGATAGTAGTTCTTTTTTTCAAAAAGATGAATCAAGAATGAGTTCCACTGCATATCCAGTATCTCCTCATTTTGATGAAACAACCATAAAAGAAATAGCAGATTTTGAAGCAGAAGAATTAGCACCTGGCATAGTGGTGGTTAGAAATGCTTTTAAAATAGACCAGGATTTAGTCCTTGACTACATAGACTCAAGAGCCGAAGAAGCACATAAGAATAGATGGTCATACAAAGAAATAGATGGCGTTACATATGGGATTAATGAAGACGGATTTAAATATAGGATGGAAGATGTTCCAGCAGCTCCTGTAAGAATATTAGATCCGGTAAATCCTAAGACTGAAAAAGAAATAAAAGATTTTTTCATTTATTTAGAAGATCAAATATATAAGGGCTTGATTAAATACATAGATTACTACCCACTGATGATTGGTTCTATTTGGTGGAAAACTAGAGGCCATGTTCTTAGATATGGAGATGGCGGGATACTAGGATGTCATGCTGATAATGACACAAATTACAAAGTAACCAATGGCGTTAGGTATATGCCAAAAGGAATGGTTGCGTCTAGACAAACTTGTGGAGCCTTAGTATACCTAAATGATTGCGTTGATGACGAAAGTGAATTAAACGGTAAAAATTTTACAGGTGGACATTTAAGATTCGTTCATTTGGCAGTTTCTTACAAGCCACAAAAGGGAGATATTATATTCTTTCCAACAAACTATGTTGCAGCGCATGACGTTGGAAGAATGGGAAATGGAGTTAGGTACTCATACCTTACATTTTTTGGACAGGGCTCATCTGACATACCTGCAAATGTAGTAATATCTGAACCGTCAGAAAGTTTTGAGTGGTGTCCTCCTGTATGGTTTAATAATATCTATGATGATTATGAGATGTACTGCAGAACTCCTTATTCCAGATGGGAAAAAAGAGCAGGAGAATTTGGATTAGAAGCTGGATGGAATCCAGTTTATCAGGGTAGAGAAATCACTCAGTATGCACAAAGTCATGACGTTGTTGAGCTGAATAAAGAGCAAGATTCACAACCGTCAAATGATCTTCTTCCAGAAGGGCCATGCGGAACAGAACCTAGGTTGATATAGTGTTTGAGATAAAAGAAGAAAATATAGAAATACATGATATGGGAATTGTTCTTTTTAAGAACGTACTTCCAATGGACAAACATGGTTATATATTAGACTTTGCAAGATCTTTAAGATTAAAGGCTTTAGAAGATGATTTCACTTTCATTAATGATGATCTAGGAAATCCACAGTATGCAATCAACAGAAGTGGACATAGATACAGTCTAGAAGATGTAGACATAGCGTGCAATCATATCATGAATTTTATGCATGAAGGTTTGGACAAAAAATACTTTGACTTTTTTAAGGCTTGCGAAGACGTTCTTTACTCGTGCATGCTTAGGTACGTAGAGATGTTTCCTATGGTACTGACCTGCTTATGGTGGAGAACTCAAGGTCATATAGTGGGATATGGAAAAGGCGGGCGATTTGGAAAGCACTGTGACAATGATGTCAATTATCAACCAGGAGCAGAACCAGATCAACAGCTAGCAATAAGAAATGTTTTAGGTGGGCTAATTTATTTTAATAATTCAGCTTCTTCTTATAGCCAAGTAAGAAGTAATAATGATTACATTGGTGGAGAAATAGTTTTTCCATACGCAAAATTTACATATTCTCCAAAAGCAGGAGATGTATTAATGTTTCCCTCTAATTATCTTGGTACCCACAAGGTTTTGGAATGTAAAGAAGGCGAAAGATATGCTTACGTTGGTTACTTTGCACAGGGATCTAACGATCCAGCGAGAGGAATAAATGTAAGACAACCTTCAGAGGTGATGGATAGCGGTCAAGTATGGATGCCGAACATAGTGGAAGACTATCTAGCATCAATAAAAAAGAGGCACTCTAAAACAGATATGGAGACATTGGCCTTGTTGACTGAGGCAGCAAACAGACCGATGACTAGCAACAATACTAATAAGGAAATTGGTATAATATGATCTTCAACAAAGTAGAACCTAAACACTTAGGTGGTGGAGTAGTGGTGTTTGAAGGCTGTCTCGATTTAGATTGGGAGAATCTAATTAAGAGATCAAATGATCTAATAGAAGAAGAGTGGAACGAAATGTACTCTTCTGGCATAGACCCTGAAACTGGTAAAGAAATATACATAAATAAAAGTGGATACTTTTTTAATAAAGAAAGTATTGACCTCATGCCAAAGAGAGCTAGTGCGATTCATTACAAGGATAATGAAGATCTACGTGATCTCTTTTCTTTTATAGAGTTAGCAAAAGACAAATGCTTACTGCAGTACTTTGAGCTATTTCCATTAGCTTACAAATGCGTATGGTGGAAAGTTAAGGGTCACATATTGCAGTATCCAAAAGATGTTTATCTTGGTTCGCATTCAGATATCAGTGGCGATTATATATATGGAATCTTAGAACCTCAAGATCAATTGGCGTTAAGAAATGTTGTTACAAGTCTAGTTTACTTTAATGATTCAGTTGATAATAAAGAAGATTTAGACGGGCAAAATTACATTGGTGGACATCACTACTTTAACTATCTGGACATAGATTACTCTCCTAAGAAGGGTGATATAATATTCTTTCCATCCAACTACATGGCAGCCCATGAGGTCAAGCCGGTAAAAGAAGGTTTTAGATACAGCTATCTTGGATGGTATAGTCAAGGAACTCCAAATCCTGCAGTTCACGAATATGTAGCAGATCCTTTAAAAGAACCTGAATTGTCGAAAAAGGCAACAAACGTTTATATGACCACGCTTAGAGAAGATCTAAAAAAACATCTATTAGAATCTGGGTACAAAGAAGATTCTCCTCAGTTTTATATTACAAAATCAAATTATTAAGGAACCTTATGAAATCTAAACATGTTGGAATGGGCGTAGTAATATGCGAAGATGTAATTGACATAGATCAGGATTTTCTTTTTGAATACATTAATTGGATTCGAAAGAATCAAGAAGACACTTTTGTCTATATAGAGGAAGATGGTGTAGAGTACGCTGTTAATAAAACTGGTTTTAAATTTAAACTAGAAGACGTTAAGCAGGCACCACAAAGATTTTTGGACACAAAAGGAAAACAGTTAGATTGTCCTGTTCCTCAAGAATATATTAATTTCATAGATTCACTAGAGAATGCATTGTATGACGCTCTTGTAGAATATTGCTGCTATTTCCCCGATGCTGCAACAACTTCTTGGTGGAGACCAAATGGACACATTGCAGGATATGAAAATGGGCAAAGAATAGGTCAGCACTGTGATGATCAAGTTCCTCATGAGTGGGGAAAGCCAACAGGTAATCAGGTCTCTATGCACAATAGTTCAAGTATTAATTTATATTTAAATAATTGCGTAGACTCACAAGATCAGCTGAATAAGTTTAATTATACTGGTGGACAAATTCATTTTCCAAATATTCCATATGTTTGGAAACCAAAGGCTGGATCAGTTGCGATATACCCATCTAGTTATATCGGTAGGCATGAGGTCTATCCTGTCGATTTAGGGCAGCGTTATGCTTTTTTGAGCATAGCCTGTTACGGCACCTCTTTCGACAGAGAGGAAATAGTTGGGCAGCAGAATGAGCAAAAACAGTGGATGCCAGAGTTAATAAAAGATGTTAATAATAGGATTGGTAAAAAGAATTTTCAACTTTAAATCGTTACTATAATAAGGAACAAGGAGGGGTGCAGATGAGTCTTTTATACAATGCCAGTTTGTCTTACAATGCCCCATCTATTGCATTTAACGGAAACATAGGTGTTTCTCCTTCTAGTATTATAAATCTAATTGGAATTGGCACTCCAACTATAAGTTTTACTACAGTGAGTGACAATTCTAACTCGACTACAATTGGGGTTATTTCTCTTGATTTTGCTCCAACTGGACAAATTTCTTTAGAAGTTTTAGGCACCTCTAGGACAGCTACTGTTAGTCTACAGCAAGTTTAGGTTTATATAGTATATTATTGCGTTACTATTGTGCGTAAACCGTTATCTTTGGAGATTATATGACTGTTGGAAATATTCTTATAAATGACACTATAAGGATTAGAGTTAGATTTATAGATACAGATCCAATTACTGGAGATGAAATTGAGGTTTCTCCAACTTCAGTTGCAGTTAACGTATTTAATTCTAAAGATGTTTCTGTAGAGACGGGAAACGCACAGGCTGTATCTGGATCGACTTCTTCATATTATTATGACTTCACTCCAGATTTACCTGATAATTATAGAATAACTTTTATAGGAACCTTTGCAGACGCGACCTCTATAACAGTTAGTCAACAGATTTATGTAAGTAGTCCAACTGATGAATACCAACCAGTTATAACACTAAGAGCGGATGAAACAATAACCTTTGCTCCAGATGTCGAACCACTTTACCTTAATCCAGAAGAGATTCTTAATTTTTACCCAGATGCAACGTTGTTGGAAATAGGAGAAATTATACACTATTACTCCATAGAAGTTAAGCAGATAAATTCCTATTTAGACACCATCACCGGTGCCGACATACCGTTCAATGCATTAGAATATATTAAAGCAGCCACTTCATGTGAGCTTTCAAGAACTTATGCTCACGGATCGCCAGACGATGAAATGTCTGTACAACTTGGTGATTTGACAGTCGTGCACAAGCCAATATCAAGAACTCAAATAGATAGATCTTCTGCTACTACCTGGTGTCAGCTTGCTGCCGTAATTAGAAGAGAAATGTTAACTCATAAAACCGGCCCTAGAAATGTTATGTGGAAAGGTTTACCAACTAGAAAAATTACTAGATATAATAGAAACGTTGACCCACAGACTGGTAAATCTGTTTACTTAATCAATAGAGAGTTGTACGCCCAAAGTGATAACGTAAGTGCAATTGACGACCCAATGCCGGTAAGAGGTATAAGAAGTTATGATTAATCTTGAAAGATCATTTAATAACATTCTTAAAAATTGGGGATACGACGTCTACATACAGAGAAAATTGGCTAACGGAAATTATTCAAACGATTTAGAAAGAGTTACAACAAGAAGTGTATTCCCTGGGGGAAATACATTGGCACACTCAGCTCAAGAAGAGATTGAAGGCATTGTAGTAGATAGCGATGTAACATATTTTTTTGAAGGAAATGTAAATCCACAAGAAGGCGACAGGGTATATGAAAATTGGCCAAATGATGGCAATATTCAGGTTTTTTATATTATAGATACATCTGTTCCACTAAGGGGTAGAAGAGGTAAGATAGTATACTGGAGAACCGGAGCTACCAGAGATAAATAGGTTATTATGTTAATTGTTTCTAAATATCAAAATATAACTTTTAGGCTGCTGTTTGCTGCCGATGGTGAAGTCTACGACCCAACACTGCAGGATCCGATACAGGACGTTATAGTGTCCATTGTAAGAGGTAACGCACTAGCAGGTAGCGTAATATCTACGCCGATATCATACTTAAACAGTCATGCTACGCCAGATCCTGAAATCTATATAGAAAAAAATGAAAATTCAGAATTTATATTTCATTATAAAGTCTCAGGTCATTTATTCCCAGGGAATTATACAGTAATAGCAAAAACAATAAAAGATGGATTGACATTAACTATTGAGGTTGGCTTTCAAGTTAAGGATTCTAAATATGAATTATCGCCGACTAGTCCAACAACAAACAAATCAAGTTCCATTACCTACAGACCATCATATAGAGACTTAGATTCCTACAATACGGGCAGTATCCTCCTATTGGGTCACGCTAATAACATGGTTCTTAATGATCCAATTAAAATTAAATCTATACAAAATGCTATAGATTTAATTGGGGCGGACACAAAGAGTCCTCTTCTAAGAGGGGTTCTAGACGCATATGACGCAGGAGCTAGAGATATATTTATTTGTGCTGTAGCACCAATGTCTGAATACGTTTCTGATTTAAACGAAAGAAATGTTCCATATTCTTATTTTAACATCAATGATGCAACACCTGCTTACAAAACATTTTATCAAAAATATTATGAAAGACTTGAAACAACTTATTCAATAATTAAAGAATTAGATTTTATAGACATAGTAGTGCCACTTGAAACATCTATTATAAAGACTGGATCTGTTGATTTTTTGACACAGCTAACGGATTACTGTGAGGCATTTCATAATGGTACTGGATTTGTTCAAATGGGAATAATCGGCTCTAGGACAAATGGTGTTTCTGTGTCTGATATAGATTTGATTAAATCAAATTCTAATTTAGTTAATAAATATACTACCTATAATTACAAAGGTGAAATAACTGGGGATAAAGGTAGATATGTTATTCCGATATACGGAGAGGCAACATTCTCACACACGTTTTTAAATACAACATATGTTGGATCTATAGCAGCGGCATTCGCTGGCATGCTTGCTTCCGCCGACTTAAATATGGGGATAGTTAGAAAAAGAATACCTGGGGCAATGGCCTTGTTTGGGGTAGATCTAACAAATGCTGAAATTAATCAATTAGAAGAAATAGGCATAAATACTATATATAGAGGCAAAAGAGCTAGAAGAGGGAATTCTTTTGAAGTTTATATTTCTAATGATTATACTTTATCAAATTTAAATTCTGTTTTTTCTAAATCCCCTCAGTTAAGATTAGCGGCCTACATAGCGAGTGAGGTTAGAATATTTGCGGACGACGCCATTGGACACATGGGGTATGATATTGTTTCTGATAAAATATCAACAATGTTGATTTCCTTGAAGAAGAAACAAATAATCTCAGATTTTGAATTTAAAATAACTCCATCTTTAGTCACGAAGGGTAATATAATGGTGGAGATTAGTGTTATCTCTTCATTGGGATTGAGGAAAATAGACTTAGCACTATCTGCTGGACCGGGAGCATAATATGACACAATGGAGATGGCAAAAAGGTTTTCCTAAATTTGGTTTAGTGAATTCTTATTCTGCAGTAAAATTTGGAGAACCACTTCAAGCCGATGGCAACTTAAGCTACTTAGAATTTATAGCTGCAGTAAAAACACTGTGGGAACAATCTTATCCAAAGTATCCAATTAAACCATCAGCCAGTAACGATTCAGCATTTACTTGGTATAACCCAGATGCAGTCGACCCAATAACCGGTGAAAAAATAGGGGCATGGGAAAGAACTGATGGTGTTATGGTCTATTCTTTAGAGTTAAGAAAGGCACATTCAGTAGAGCCTAAACCTAGAATGAGATATAGCTACCCTAAAGATAAAGTTGTAATATACGGTCAAAAGTTTCAAAACGTTGTTTCATTTACAGCTGTTACTCACATTAGTTCTAATTACGATCAAGACCCCAATACAATGGGTGGGGATCAAGATAATGCCTATTTGGCAGATTCTTTAATAGAAGCTTTTGAAGATTTTATGTTGGAATATACTCCGGTGTTTAAGAGGTTAGGCGCAGCAGAATTAGTATATGCAAGAAGGCTTTCTGACACTGAGCTAGAAAGAAATTCCAAGGACCTACATAGGAGGTCTGTAACATATATGTTGACTACGGAAAAGTTGTATGGCGCAGAGGTCGACAATATAGAAAAAGTTGCTATAGATGTAAGAACCTATATGGCTGTTGAGCAGGAGTTGTTGGAGTCTGCAACCCCTGACTATTCTAATATAGAATTAAATATTATAGACTTAAAACAAACAGCTACTCCAGATATGTAAATAATTCTATAAAAAAATAGCCTAACTATATTATCCTCGTTATTTTTATAAGTTGGTTGTTACTATTAGATGAGATTAACCCAAAAACGATTAGTCGGAGGTTCAAAGTAAGATGGCTATACCTGGCGTAACAACCCTAATTAGAGATCGCTTTTACAGCATTTCTCGTCAAGATACCCCAAGCGGGCCAAAGATCGTAGCTATTGCCAAAAGAGCAGCCGGCGCGACCAATGCAAGTAATACACAAGATCTTGACATTAAACAAGCTACTACAGAAAAAGACGTCATTGACGTTTTTGGAGAAGGTAGTGATCTTCATAAAGCGTTCCTGGAACTAGTTTCTTCAGGAGCACAAAGAATATTTTTAGTACCACTTCCAGCTGACACTGTCTTCAGTGACACTAGTGGAACTATAACAAGCTCAACATATGGCGGAACAGCTGCAGAATTACTTTCTGCTGCGTTCGCTGCAGCTGAGTCTGTTTTACCGGACATCATCGTACCCTGGGGTAGAGGTGGCAATAGTACCGACTGGAATGGCTCAGCAACACCAAACGCAAATAGTATTGGTTTTGTAGCTAACAACTCGGCAACATTCGGAAATAGTTGGGTAAAAAAGATTGGTGAAAAAGTTAAGGAAATATCTGAGAACAGTCACCCATGTATTGCCGTAATGGGCATTGCTCCATATGATAATAATAATAATGAGTCAATGACCCCAGCTCAAGTGAGTACTCACCTCGGCCTTTCTGCTCTTACAAGTAAGGAAGCAGCAGCAATGAAAGAATTCGGTCCATACGTTGTTGTAGTAGCTACGGAGTTAAAGCCAGTTGGATATTCTTCAAATGGTGTTGATTTTGGTTATTCAAACGGAGCATGTGCAACAGCAGCGGGTATGAGTAGACTTTCTTCATATTCAGCCATTACAAACAAACCAGTATACAATGTGCAGTCACTGCGCTATGTACCAACAAGAACTCTTCAGGAGACTTTAGCTGGTAAAGGTGTTAATACTGTAGTGTTAAACTTTAATAAGATTGCAGTATTTGGTGATGGAGTAACATTTGGAGCAGCAGATTCAGACTTTATAAGATTGTCTACTAAGAGAATTGTTGATGAAGCAGCCAACTTGATCCGTCAAGCTACACAAAAATTTATTGGAGAAGCGTCAACCGTCCAGATGAGAAACTCTATGGAAACGGCGATTTCTTCAGCACTTCGAGGAATGCAGCTATTAGGAGCTATATTGGAAAGTGACTATAATATTAGTTATATTCCAAATGAAAATAAAGCGATTGTAGACCTCGTTATCACACCAGCATTTGAACTCAAGATGATTCAAGTGCAAATAGCCATTAACGTATAATTAACCGATTGGAGGGTAATAAAAAATGGCCGAAAATTCACAAGTCAATAAGTACCTAAATACTTACACCACATTCTCTGGTGCTGACATCGTAGCTACCTTTGGTGGAATTGAAATTGGAGCTTTGTCTGGAATTACATTTTCAGTAACAAGAGAAAAAGCACCAATTTATACAATGGGCTCACCAAACCCACGTTCCTTCTCAAGAGGTAAGCGCGGTATCGCTGGATCATTAATATTTACAGTGTTTGATCGTCCCGCACTGTATACAATGTTGGACAGAACCTATGCTGCCGGTGGCAACATGAACTTCTACACAAGAGCTCACAACACCCTTCCAGGTGATGCAGGCACATTGGGCAGAGGTATTCCTGGTTTGGCTTCAGACAACAATCCAAAGGGATGGACAAAAGACGTAGTAAAGAAAGTCCCTTACTACGCTGACCAGATTCCTCCATTCGACATTACAATTACTTTTGTAAACGAATATGGTAATGCAGCAGCAAGATCAATCTATGGTTGCGAACTTCTCAATGAGGGTTCAGGCGCATCGATGGACGATATTGTTATTGAAGAAACAATGACCTATGTGGCTAGAGAGCTTGGTCCAATGTATACAATTAACGTTGATAGAAACAACGATGCTACATTGACCGATCCAACTAGAAACGGTCTAGATTCAACCATAATTCGTCCTTAATTTTTAATAAAGTAGTTAGATAATAGTGCACGGGGGTATCTTCGTGCACTATTATTATTTTATAGGAGAAACTAAATGCCAGTCATAAATTCCCAAGCAGTACCTAATACAAATGCGGAAAATTCTGCAAGTTCTTGGGATCCACTTCTTGCCAATATGTCCTATTCTGGTGCAGATATTACAGCAACAATGGTTATACCAATAATAGGCGTTGATGGAAAAATAAATAGTACTGGTGATGTAATAGAGTTGGGCGAACTACAAACCGTATCCTATTCCATACACAGAGAAAACTCTCCAATAAGAACTCTTGGGCATTCTAATGTTAGGGGTTTTGTTAAAGGGTCTAGGACAATAGCTGGTTCTTTAATTTTCACAGTGTTTAATGAGTATGCATTTTATAAAATAAAACAGTATAGATCATATCTTGGCGATCAAAAAGGATTTTTTGCACCTTTGGCCGATATGCTTCCACCGTTTGATCTTGTATTTTCATTCTTCAATGAATATGGAGTAGCTTCTAAAATGAAGATATTTGGAGTTACTATAGTTGACGAAGGTCAAACGATGTCTATTGATGACCTTATTACAGAACAGACCTACACCTATATGGCCAGGGGAATACAGCCCTTAGTTCATGTGGTCGGCGATAAAGAAAAAGAAAATATGACATCAGAATATCAAACTTTAGTTAACCAAATAAATAAAAATATATTTGGAGATAATACTGAAGGTCAAGTTTCTACCCTGTATAATAACTTTGTAGAAGATACATATTAAGAGTTAACGGAGAATAAGTTGACAGCTGAGAGGTATAATCCACTTTCTGCTTCGCTAGATGAAGTTTGGGCTGGTGGAAATCAGTACAATGATAGGGATCAAAGATTTAGTAATTATTATGATTACTACTTCTCTGGCGAAGATGTTAAAGTTTATATAGATGGTTTATTTGAGCCTAAACATGAATTAGATATTGTATCTTTTGCCTATAATGTTAGACAAGAAAAACAACCATTGTATGGTTTTTGGTCTTATAATTTTGATACAGTTCTTTTAGGAACAAGAATAATTAGCGGAGAGTTTACAGTCTACACCAGGCATCCAAGAAGGATGACTGACTTATTAGAAGAGGCAGCTAAAGTTAGATCAAACAGTGCATCTTTAAAAGCTGAAAAGAATAACGTTATTTCTAGTCTCAGGCCTGGAAACTATAGAACCGCAAATGCAGAAGGTAAAATTGTAACCCAAACAGCGCAAGATGATAAAAATATAGAAAAGTATTGGGCCTATTCTCAATTGGATAGAATTACATCTGATCCGTTTACCCAAAACGTTGTAGATTCAAGTCATAATATTTTTAGTGCCCATCCCCCATTCAATTTTGTAGTACTTTATGGAGCACAAGAGGCTTCATTGAGTCCTAATAGTTATTCATCTTCAGTGGAAGATAAATCTGTAGATAACTTGGACAGAATGATGGTTACAGATACTAACGAAAGACTATTAAAAATCGGAAGTATTGTTAGTCCAATGAAAGTTATCTTACAGGAAGTCCATCTAACATCAATGTCTACAATGTATTCAGCTGGTGGGCAACCTATAGCAGAAAATTATCAATTTATGGCTAGGGACTATTATCTTACTGAAGCTGATCTTGGGTTTATCAAAAAGTTAACATCTACAGTCACTTCAGAGTCTGAAGAATCAAAGCGCAACCCAGCCGTAGAAGGTTATGGAACAAATCAATCTTAATAATTGATATTAAATATAATTAAATGTATAATGTAAAGTGATCATTAATGTTCAAGGAGATAAAATGGCAAACCAAAGAAAAGTAGTTATTTCTTCAAATGAAGAATTAGCAGAAGAATTAGAAGTAGACGAAGTAAGTACAATTTCGCAAGAAGATATCATTGACGAAGCGGAAGAAGAAATCAACAGAGTAGAAGATCTTCCAGACGACGAAGAGATATGGAAAGACGGTCCAACTGCTGGAATGATCAAGAGATGGAAAGAGCAGTTTGGTGAAGTTTATGTTACTTCAATTACTTTTGACAAACACATTGCATGGCGCACACTTACTCGCTTAGAGTATAAGAATGTTGTCAAAAAGATGGAGCAACTGATACAAGCCGGTCAGCTGTCTTCGGCTGAAGCAAATATGTGGAACGAAGAAGCTATATCTGAACTGTGCATATTGTACCCACAGTATGAACGAGTGGACATGAATGGCATCATGGCCGGCGTACCATCGCTTATCGCACAAGAAGTACTTGAAGCTTCTGGCTTCGTAGCGCTGGAAGTCCGTCAACTCTAACAAGAATATGGAACCAGATAAACTTCATGAGATAAAGAAAAAATATGGTTCCATATTTACTGTCACCATTAAGGGACAAGATATTGTATTCAGAGAACTAACCTTCAACGAATATGATGAAATAGTTGAATACCAAAATTCAGAAGATTATACATCCATTGATGCAGAAGACCTTGTCATAAAGTATGCTGTCGTATATCCGGAAGATTTTTCCGTAGACAAATTACCTCCTGGTATAGTATCTTCTTTAGCAAAACAGATAGTCGATGTATCGGGGTTTTATTCAGCTAGATTAGCTAAAAATATCTTACAAGAAAAAAGAGATAGTGCAGGTGAGGTTAGAAACCTCATGAAAGCTTTTGTCTTGGCTACTATTAATTCATACTCTCCCGAAAAATTAGACGAAATGACGTTCTCACAATTAGCTGAAAAAGTTGCTTTATCTGAAAAGATTATAGAAATACAACAAAGCATATACGGAATAGAACCAACAAATGTGACGTTGCAACTAATAGATCCAGAAGAAGAAAAGATCAAAGAACAGCAAGCTGCAGCACGTCATGACCTCTCTAAGAAAGAGGGAGAAGCTCAGTATAGTGACCCAATTGCCAAGAAGCTTTGGGGAGCAGGTTAATATCAACTAGGAGCAATCTTGAATAGGGACCGTGGACCAATAGACAACTTAGGCTATGGTGTAACCTCTAGAGACATGCCATATGCAGATGGCGAGACTGAGGGCCCATCTCCAGATTCTGGTGTCTTATCTAAAAGGCTAGACGGCCACCCCATAATGCGTTTCGTAGCCCACACAGGCGCTTCTATAGCTGTTGCTGGCGTTATGACCGCAGTGTTTAAAAAGCGGTGGATTAAAGCTAGCTAAAAAGTTAGATGACACACTTAGTACTACTTCAATACGAGAAATAACTCAGATAAGAAAACACCTTGATGAACTGCAAGGCGTTAAGAGACACATAGATGGGGTTGCAGATCCATACGAAAGATTGACCTATAGTGTTGGCGACGATATAACAAGTGGTTATGATGGCGCAAATAGTGAAATATATAGATACAGCTATCTAACTGGCGATGAATTAAATCAAGCGTCAAGAGGCTTAGTCAATGAACCTCCTGCTGTTTGGGGTCTTAAAGAAGACATTCAAAAAAGAATGGTTAGAGCCGGCAGAAGAATGCCGTATGAACTACCTGCTTTGTATGTAGCCCAAAGAGGTGTTAGCGATAAGCTATTTGGTGAGGGGGAAAACAGAAGCAAAGTTAATTGGTACAACCCAGTAGATGTTGTGTCCGACTTTGTTAAAACCTCAACGGTTAACATGTTGACCATGATTGCTCCTTTTGAAGCAGGTGGATCAGCAGTTGGAGCATCAAGAAAATCTTTGAATACATTTAAGTATTCAATGGATAGCTTAAAAAGTTTAAGTCCAGTAAAACAAAAGGCGACAAAAGGATTTGTTGACTTAACTGAATTATTAAGTGAGGTCGGACACGACCTTTCAAGCATAAGTAACAAAATACTAAAAAAAACTACGCAGACCTCTGCAGCATTTAATGCCGGAGCAAATGCACTATCAGAGCAACCAAGATTTGTTGACTCTTTAAATCAAGCTAAGCATGGAGTTAAAGAAGCCAGGTCAAGGTCTATAGCAGCTGCTGAATCCCCCCTCAGAAGGGCTACAGGCATGGCTAAGGCTATGGCATTCGGTATCGATGATGGATATGGTGCATTAGACGCAATACCTGCATTTAGAGGGTTAACTCAAGCTGTTAAAAAGGGTGCACAAGAATTTAAGTTATTTGGTCAAGGATACGATGCGCTACAAAGTTCCATAAAGTATACGGAGATAATGTCTAGGGCTGGAACCCCAGAAGCAAGAGCTGGTATCAACAGAGCCATGGATACAATCCAAGCTCAATACTCCAGTAGAATCTCTAAACTGGCAGGTCAGGTTGCAGTCCTTGGTGGTGGTGGACCTGGAGACAAAAGTTTTAATAGATCAGACTTCTTTTTAGGTCAACAACAGTTTGAGTATAAAAAACTTTTAGCAAAAAGACTAGAAGGAAAAGGACTATCTGCCGATGAAGCAGACAATTTTGCAAAGAATATAAAAGTAAATATTCCAATGGGTCCTGGTTCTGACCCTACAAATATCGTATCAATAGGTCGTAGAGAAATAAATGCAAAGGGTGAAGATTACTACAGTCAGCTACTTCAAAGATATACTGGAATAAAAGGTGGAGATAAGTTTGTAGAAAATGTTACCACTATAGCTGGAACTTCTTCTAGTCCACAGCAATTTATGGAGCAAGTTTTAAGAGATACTAACTCTCAATTTGTTTCTAAAGAATTTCAAAGAGGTGTAAGAAATAAGATTTCAAATCAATGGAATCAGTTTTATAGAAACGATTTAGCAGACGTCGCAAGTACATTTCTAAAGCCACAAAAAGCTCAGTTCCAAGATTTTGTTGGACCACTTGGTGCACAAAAACAACAATTTTTACAAAGAAAAACAGCACAAGTTCTTGGAATCAAACTTAAAGAAGAAAATGGAAGATTAGTTTCTGACGCAGTTGTTAAAAAACAATTAGCACAAAGAGGTTATAACGCTCAAAACTTTAATCAATTAAGAGATTTCTTGATTGATAGAAGAAAGATGACAGCGGGATTAACTAATGGTGGTTTTAACCTATTTGGCTTGAAACCGATGTTGATCGACGAAGCTATATCTTCTGGAAGATTTGACCGAGTTGGCTCTGATCAAAAGAAAATAATAACGCACCTTGCCGGAAGAATGGCTATAAATGATCCGGTTTCTAAGAGTATTGGATTTAATACATTAGAAGGAGTTTATAAAACTAGATCCGGACAAGTGTTAGATTTTGGATCAATTAAAAAATCTGTTACAGGCTTAGCTGATTTCTTCGCTTCAGAATTTCACATTCCAATTATTAAATTAAATCCAGCAGATCTTTTTGGCTATAGGTCATTTTCCGACATGGCAAGAAGGGGTCCTTTACAATATTCACCTGGAATGTCCGTTCAACCATTTGGAGATTTAGCTAGAACTAAATCTGATTTTCACATGTGGCACACTACAGGTGGATTCTTAGGAACTAAGGGTAAGCTAACTAGTTATAATACGGACAATATTTCTGGTGCAGTTTTTGGCAAAACCTTACAAGGAACATATAGGCCAGTTCCAACTAATAGCACGGAAATGTTCAGCCGCCATGCAAGACTTTCTTCGGGCATGGAAGGGCAAACTCCTTATGATATCAGTGGTCAATCTGGTTCAAGATTCTTAGATAGAGTTCTTGGGAACAGCCAAAGAGCTCGTGGTTTCAAGAATGCTATGGACATTGATGCCGAACAGCCAAACTCTATTTTTGGTTTAGTATCTAGATTCGTTGGAAGAAATAGAGATGTTAATAATCCAAAGATAATGAGTCAACTTTTAACTGGTGAAGAAGTTGCGTATAGACAGGGTGGCGTCAATAAAAGAATTCGACTAGATATAAGTGGTGGAAATTTTAGCGTAGTTGATGAAGCAGGAAGTGCCGTATCTGGTTTTGATGAAGCTGCATTACTGAGAGCCTATAATACAGTAAGAAAAGATACTTTCCATTCTGGTTTTTCAACTTCCTTTATGCGAAGAGCAGAAGAGTTAAACGCTAGCTTATTTGTTCGTGGTAAAAAAATATCTAGCATGTCAACACCTCAAGAAATCACGCAATATTTAGATGATTTAGAATCACAATTACCAGGCTTAGCAAATAGATTAAGAGCTGGTGGAGAAATAGATCCTTCTGTTATAGCTAAATCATATTCTAGAATTAGAGCACTACGTAAAGAAGCTGATCTATTGTCTAGGTCTGCTCTTTCTGGCAGGGCTCCATCTATAAATACAAGATTAGATGAAATTAAATCTGAAACTTTTAGATTTATATCACAAACCAATGCAATGTTAACTGGTAATACAAATCAGTTATTCATAGATATGCAAACTGTAATTCAACAGTTGAAGGCAACTGTGCCAGCCTCAGAGTTTGCAGAAGCACAGGCGGCTGCACTGTCTACATTATTTAATGTTAATGCTTTCCAAACTTACAAGCAAGGTGCAGAGTTACTTGTTAACGCTAAAAACGCTGCAATAAGTTTAGTCCAACAAACAACAGCTAGTAGGTCGGCATCTGCAGCGAGCGAATTGTTTGCCCCTTATACTAAGGGAACAATGGGCCTCATGTCTACTAACTTGAGAAAACCATTTTCTTCATTCTTGCCAATGGGTAAAAGAATGTTTGGTACTGCTCCACATATGTTGGACGATCTTTCTGTTGACCCACTTGGTTCTGGTCAGGGAATCACATTTGTTCCAACTTTTGGTACTGTCTTTGGTAGAGATCCAAAAGCAGCAATTCAAAGTGCATTAGGAATTAATACATATAAGAATCCAGAAGGATACTCCGGTGCATCTGTCCCTATGTCACAAGGTGTAGAAAGATTAAATAAGTATTTTGGAACTTTTGGTTTACAATTAGACGTTTCTAAATACAATGGTCCGTTAGACCTTTACGCCAGAGGAATGGTTGGCAAGAGAGTATTGCCATTGTACGCAGCAGGGACAACGGCGTTAACCGTAGATAGAACCATTGGGGGAGTGGCTGGAGGTAAAGATGAAAATGGTGAAAGAGTTTATTCTCCATACTTTACCACGAAAGCTGCAAGAGGTGTAGTAGAAATACAGTCCCTGTTAGCTGGCATTGCACCTGGTGGAATGACTGGTGAAGAAAAGAAAGAACAACTTCTTGAAGGTGATGTTCCTATTCGTCAAGGCCGTTTTTGGCCATTGGGTAATACTCCTTTTAAGGGTGGAAAGATTCAATACTATCGCCCCTCATGGTATAGAAAGCTTGAAGCTGGAGCAATGTTTACTTCCGACACTTATGGAAGTCCGGCTGAAAAATTCTTATTCTACAATGACATTTCACCATTGAGGCCATTGGATCCCTACAGATTTGAAAGAAAGCATTACGCAGATAGACCATATCCAGTTACTGGTGAATACTTTAGTGGCCCATTTGGTCCATTAACGTCAGTAATGAACGCCACCTTAGGAAAAGTTCTTAAGCCTCAGTCATTAATGCATGAACAAGAATTAATGCAAGGGCTAGGTTCCTATGTCCCAGCTGGACAATTTGGAGCATATAATGCCCAAGGTTACAATCAACCACAAGTGACAGCCGATGCAATAAGATCCGGTTTTTCTGAATACGGTATTAAACCAGGTGCACCAGGTGCAGGTATGGTTTCTGGAATTGGATCAGCAACCGGCACAAGTGCTGGTGGGGGTATGATAAGCAATACAAATGCAGGATATGCTTCTGCAGGCAGTTACTCCCTAGGTACAGCTAGAACCAGCGTACAGGGCACTATAGCGGGCCTGAACGCCCCATTGATGCAAATGTCCTATGGGCCACCTAAACAGCGTGGAGTGATGCAACCAGGCCTTATACCGGCAGGTGCTCCATTGTCCCCATCCTCTATGTCATTTCAGGCCGGGGAAATAGGTTATAGAAGTCAAGAAATGTTAGGTATTTATGGATTTGGTTTTGCTTCACTTAGGGAGAAGTTTGGATTTGGATCTAATGATTTTCAGCCAGATAAAGCAGTATTGCAGTCAGCCTCAAAGGGCTATGGAACAAGTAGGGCATTCTGGGATTTAAACCTTGGAGGTTTGGGCGACGTTCCACTATCAGCACAAGGTGCGTTGGGAAACCTTGAAGTATCTGAAATCGTAAGAAGATTCATTCCAAAAGACAGGACAGGAGTAGATTACGTTAACCCAATAGCCAACACTATGGGTAAACAATATCCATTTTTACCAGGTGCGGAATACTTTACTAATTTTAAAACAGGTGATCCTTTTACTAAGGTTCCAGAAGGTGAACTTCGTTTACCTGGAATTGGATACGAAAGATTTAACCAAGTATATTCAGATCAAACTGGAAGATATGGAATATTAAATCAATTAGACATATTAGGTGACGTAGCGCCATATTCTGAACAATTTAAAAAGATTAATAAATTAGCTGACACGATGATAACTGATCCGGGTCAAAAAGTAAAACTTCAGACCATCAGAGAGCAAGTTGCAAATACAACTAAAAAGTATGACTTTAGTAATTATGAATATAGAGACTCTTCTCCTCAGGAAAAAGGTTTACATCCATATGTTTATAAAGCTAAACAATTTGGCGAATATTTAGCACATAGAGATACACTAGCAAACACTAAGTTCATGCAAAAAAGAACCGCTGTAGAAGACTGGGAAAGAAGAAACGTATATGGTTCAACTTTCCCTGAATGGCAAAGACCAGTCGAGAGTTTTATTTCTCCAATGATTGATAAAGCTACTCAGAGAAGTCCGCTAGTAGCAGCATCAAGTTTAGCTGTTGCGGGATCATTATTTGGCAGAACTACTAGGGGTAAGTTCTTTGGATCACTAGTTGGTGCAGCAACAGGTTTTACCTCTTCAGCAATAGCTCAAACTTCGCAAGCTCTTTCTGGGGAAAGATATATCCCAATGGAAAGAAAAAAAGAATTAGCGCTTGAAGAATATACGGATATATTAACTTACGTAAAAAATACTAGACTATCTTCAATGGCTCAAAAAGCAGGAGATTCAGGTGCAGCTAATCAATATAGGCAAGCTGCGCAAAGAACCATGTATGGTGCAGACATTTATGGAGCCCCAATAGATACTTTGTCTTTAGCTATTCCTAAAAGAAAAAGAGAACACTTTAGGGAAATGATCGAAGCACCTGTTCAGGATCGCAAAAGAATCTTGTCTACAGCTGGAAGATTAGAAAGAAGAATCTATGAAGCTGCATGGGGAATGGAAGTAGAAAAAAGACCAGACCTAGAGGAATATTTCACTAGACACGAACTGCCAGATGCATCTTGGGAAGGATGGCACCCCAACACTAATATGGATCATGTTAAAGTTAAGATAGGTCAATCTATGGGTATAGAGATGTCACAGATGGGTTACTATCCTCAACAGATAAAAGAATCAAACTTGGCCAATGTTTCTTATCCTCAATTTAATAAGCAACAAGATAAGACAGATATGCTTCAAAAGTTAAGGAACGTATTAAGTAGCAAAGGCCTAAGTGGAATAATTACTCCAGTCATGAATCCATATGGTTCTGACAGCATAGATGTTTCTGCAGGAATTAGATAGATATGAATATTTTAGATTTATTTGGTGGTGACGTAAACAAATTGATGACAGCATCTGAGATAGCGATGCGTCGAACTGAATTTGGTAGATCTGGAGTTATCAGCCATGAACTAGACCCATCAGGCACAGCTCTAAAATTTAGAAATAGGGCAACTAATATTGCATATGATGACATCTCTGAAGCTTTTGTAGAAGCTAGTTCTATGAACATAACTCAGTTTGAAAGAATAATTCCTGGACCCGGATATGTTGGAGACCTTACGAATAATCCACGTAGAGCACAAATGGGCATTATCCTACAGTCAATGCAAGACAGGTTTAATCAATTGAAATCTGGAGCAGATGCAGAGTTCTTAGATTTTCTAAGTAGATCTGGAATAAATGAAGATGATTTATCTTTTAATATTATAGCAAGTCAAAGTACTAGGGGTAAAAAAAGTGGTGAGTTTTTAAGAAATATAGAAAGTAAAATAGGCGGATACATACCCTTTGCTGATGACGAAGGAATAGACTTATTGCAACTCTCCGTTGGAGGAAAAACTTTAAGTAAAAAAGAAATGCATCTTTTAATGTCACATTTAGGCAACGACATACTTAACACTTCAAAACTTGCAAAAGTTTTTGGAGCAGGTGGAACCTCAAGAGATATCGAAGAGTATTTAGCTAAAATTGGTAAAAGAGTTAGAGGCCTTATGTCGGACAGAGACATAACTTTTGCTGCAGAAGATATAGCTACGTATTTGGGTAATCAAGATATGTTTGGAAGGTTCCTAGGGGGAACTGATCCTGACATAGCAAGTAAGGTTGGGGTTGTAATAGAAGAAGGTCTAGATGTATTTAAAAAACACTTTGACATGCAAGCAAGAGGAACGGTATTAAGAACTAAAGGCGGAAAATCCGTTACGCATATAGGTCAGATAATGGAAAATGTAGATAGTCAATCAATTATTGAATCTGGCATTAGAGCAGTATCAACAAGTAAATCGATAGATGATGTAATGACCAGTCTAGACGCTGGGGGCTTTAAGGACCTAGTTGAGAGTGCTTCTACTAGTAAGGAATTAGATGATTCAGTTAAGGCCAAATTTGGACCTGGATCAGAAGAGTATAAAATATTTAAATCAATTATGGATTCCGCAGAAAAAGAATTTGATGGTACAGCTGTCTTAAATAAAAAACTTCTAGAAGGCGCAAAAAACGATTTAGCAAATAAAATATCAAGAATAGAAAGCGATATAGCATCTGGAGTTGGGGACACTAACGCACTTAGGTATCAACTATCTCAACTTAAACAGCAAAGACAAATACTTACTAATGCTTCAAACCTAGAGCAAATAACAGGTAGAGGGCAAGTTGGCGAATATGGAGTTAAGACAGCCTTTGAATCTGTAGATATGCTGGCAGCACATGGTATAGACTTTAAAAATGTAGGCTATATAATTGGTAGGTCTGGACTTAAAGAGGATTTAAGCTTAGCATCTGGTACAAATATGATATCCTTAAGTGGACTTGGATCACCTAGGGATCTGGTATATGCAGACCCTGTTAGCGTAGCATTCCATCCAGAAGTATTTGCTTCACCTGCAGAAATAGAAAATATAAAAGCTTATCAAGCTGAAATAATGTCTGATTTTAGCAAAGCAGTTGAAACAAATGATCTTCCTAAGAACATAAGAAATATGTTGGAAAAAACAGTTGCCGAAGATTTTTCTTCTCTTCCGCAATCAATGCAAATTAGTAGACTAAGAAACCAAGAATATGCTAGGCAGATATTACAACTACACCAGTCTGGAGTGGGGCCAAGAGAGTCTCCACAAATGATGAACATGTTGCATTCTTTATTCGCAAGTGAAGCATATACAGTAAGAACCAAGACAAATGCCGCAGGAGATGTTATGAACTTGTTCATGCCTGTAAGCCCGGGTATGTCAAGATTTGCAGTAAGCTCAGAAACAGCAGCTGCAAGTATGAGTGGAGTTAATCCAATATTAGACAGATATGTAGGTTCTGTTGAGGGAAGAAAAGGCTTTTCAAGCATAATGTTTGATTTAAATGGAACTAGAGAAACCGCAGATCTAATGAAATTTAGGGTCAATAATCATAAGATGCTACTATACGCAGGTGCAGTAAAAGAATACTTCAATGCTCTTGGTGGATTTGACTTAGACGATAAAGGCTTACCTAAGTTAATGACTGCATCATACAAAGATGCAAGTGGAAAAACCGTTAGAGATTTAATGTTTGGCATCATTAGACAGCCATCAGCTTCTCAAGAAATAGTATATGGAAGTGCAGCATTAGACGACGTGGAAACATTAAGGTACTTTTTTGGCAAGAAGAACGATGGAGCAAGGTCATTCCTTTCTACATTGGATAATATGAAATCTGGTGACGATGTAATGGAAGACCTTTTTAGGATATTAAATAGTCATGGAAAAGAAACTTTTACAAGATCAGAAGAAGAAGTTAAAGATGCAATTATTAAAGTTTACTCTAGATTAAGTAGTGAAGGTAAAGCAACTCTAGTAGAGGCAGATGAAAAGACTCTTCAAAATATAGCTAAATATGGTTCTTCACCACTTAGATACACAGATGACACAACTAGAGAAGGCCTATATAGAGTAAAACAAGCAGAACTAGATGACGCCGTATCTAGTGGATTAATGAGCGTAGAAAAAAAACGAGATACATTTGTCAGAAAAGAAATGCAAAGGCTACTTCCAGAATATAAAGATGATATTGACTCAGTATTGTACAAAGAACTTTTAAATGTAAGAAACGATCAAGATCTAAGGGATGTAATAAGTAGAAATACAGCAGGTGCAGATATGCCCGTGGGCTTAAAATCAATTTTGTCTCAGTCTATATTTAATTTTACAGAACAAGTAGCAAAAAATGAAAAAGATATTCTTGGTGTTTATATCAACAGATCTATGGCAGTTGGCTCTACATTAAATCAAATGGAAGATTTTGCAAAGATGCTAGACACATCAGATCTAGACATTTTTAGAGAAATTCAAATTGGTTTAGGAACTCAAGAATTTGCCATTGACCGTGCAGTTAACTTT
>Ga0114966_10000362_pt1 | contig 44433 bp, 38 predicted proteins | sample M_130207_XF_Meta_FD_87029 | JGI IMG/M metagenome (GOLD analysis project Ga0114966, IMG submission 87029) | Freshwater microbial communities from Lake Montjoie, Canada to study carbon cycling - M_130207_XF_MetaG | ecosystem: Environmental > Aquatic > Freshwater > Lake | place: Lake Montjoie... | reverse complement strand
TTAGAATGGACTGGAACTGATATTGAAGTTGTTGATGGTGATGTTATCATCTGGGGTAAGTTCAAAGTCGATTTTTAATTTCTCTCTAACTAAAACTTCTATCGAATTAAGTATATAAATATAAATTAAATATATTTAAATGATAATAAATCTTAAATCTGAAACTGAATTATCTGGTTTCTATGTTGTATATGAAGGTTCAACTAATCTTGAGAAAAAAGGTTGGTTTGGTATCTCTCACTTAATGGAACATTTAATGTGTAAAAACTTTGATCATCTTCAAGAAGATTTTGACAGAGATGGTATTGATTGGAATGCTTACACAAGTTCAAATGAAATCGTTTTCTACCTAACAGGATTAGAAGATAAAGTTAATAAATGGAAAGGTGAGTTCATGGACTTACTTGGTGAATTCAATGTTACTAAAGAACAATTTGAGAATGAAAGAAACATTGTACTTGAAGAGTATATGGATTGTTTCAACGACCAAACTCAAACACATATGTTAAATCTTTCTCGTAAGTTATTTAATGACTACGATCCAATTGGATTAAAAGAAGATTTAGAAAACTTAAAGTATATGGATTGTTTGAATTACTTTGAACTTCAATATTCAAAACCATCAAAAGTAATAAATGTTTCTAAAGGTAAAAAGTATAAAAATCCTACTTTAGATTTTGCTGAAAGAACAATCGTTAAAGATTTAGTATTTGGAAATCATAAAGTTGATTTAGAATTAGGAAACGAGTTCAAAGATAAAACATCAATCGCTATTTTATCACCAGTAATTACTGAAGATTTCGCTTATGTTCACTTTATCAATGCAATGTTATCATTAGGATTAAAATCTCCTTTATATCAAGAAATTCGTGAGAAAAAAGGTTTAGTTTATTATGTTCACTGTTATCAGTCTAGAATGAATAATCAAGGTCTTAATTCAATCTCAACACAAACTTCTAACAAAAACTATAATGCTGTAGTTGAGTCTGTAAAAGAAGTAATAACTAATCCTAGTAAATTTTTAACAAAAGAAAGATTTAATCTTATTAAAGATTATTACAAAGTAAGAATGGAAAAAGATGAGATTTTAAGATATAAAAATGTTAATCAATGGATTAATCCTACTAAATGGAGTGTGTATGATATCTTAGATGAAGTTAATTTGAAAAAAATTAAAGAAGTTTACAAAAAATATTATAACTTTGATAACTTTTATATTTCTAATGATAAAAAAGAATTTAAACAATAACAATTAAAAAACATATAATTATATGAAAACTAAAACAACAAAAAAATCAACAATTATGAAATCTGAAAAACCGATCTCTAAAGAGACACCAGTAAGAGCAACAAGAACAAGAGCTACTAAAGTAGTTTCTTCAATTCAAACAGAAATGACTAAATTAGAAACTGCTTTTATGGCAGCAATGACCGGTCAAATGAAGTTCAAAGAAGTTAAATCTATCTTCCGCGAAATTCATAAAGGAATTAAAAGTTCTACAAAGAAGCAAAAAAACTAATATCTTAGATGCTAGTACCATATTTGGGAGAAAAGTCTAAATTTGCTAATTTTATAATACCAAACATACCTAAAAATATTTCTACTTATGTGGAACCATTTGGTGGAATGTTTGGTATTTTTTTTGCATTAGATTTTACTAAGTTTAATGATGTTAAATTTATCTACAATGATAAAAACAACTTGAATTATCTTCTTTTTAAGAATCTTCAAAATGATAACTTTATTGACTTAGTTAATTCTACAGAAGTAGATGAAGACTATTATAGAGGTTGTTTGAAAAATATGATAACTGAAAAAGATGAAATGTTGCTTTCGCTTTATTGGTTAGTAATTTTGACTTGCTCTTCTCCATATGAAATAGGTAAAGATTCTTGGAGAAGTAATGTTGAGTTTGGAATATTCAAGATGAAGTATAAAGCTTATCAATATCATCTGAGTAAAATTAATGGAATTTATAACTTAGATTATAAAGATATAATCAATAAGTATGATTCCGAATCAACATTTTTTTATGTGGATCCACCTTATAAGGGTAAAGAAGAGTATTATATTAATCACGATTTCAGTAAAGAAACTCACAAAGAGTTATCAGATTTTCTTAATAGTATCAAAGGTAAATTTTTATTAAGTTATTATTACTTTGATGGAATTGAAGAACTTTATCCTAATTGTAGATTTGATTCTAAAATAACAATAATGGGAACAGAGTTAATAATTATGAATTATTAAATTAATATATACATTATAAAAAAATCATAATTATGAAATATATTAAATTATTTGAAAACTTTTTAAATGAAGCAAAAGAACCTAGAGATGAAGTAGATCATAAAGTTCTTCGTAAATATTTGCGCTCATTAAATAAAGTATCTTCTAACGGTGGGTCTGTTGGTGATAAAGAAGCTTACAATATTCTTATTAAATCAAAAGGTAAAAAATTAGCTTTAGGAGATTTTATGGATTTTGAAAAACCATCCACTGGAGAGATGGACGAACTGGCTGAAACACTAAAAAAACTAGAAATAGGAATATATGATGAATCTTGGGTAAATTTTATGGATCATCCACAAAAAATCATAGGGGTAGATAAATATTTTATTAGCAAAAATTTTATAACATTAGATCAATTAAAAAAAATGCCTGATGTTGCATCTACTATAGCCAATAATATAAAATCCGATCCTACTACTTGGAATCAAAAAATATATAATGAAATAGGAGCGGGAAAAAAACTTACTAATGGTGAATTAGGTGATGTGATAAGAGCACTATCATTAGGTGGTAAATAATGTTGTAAGAATATTGTAATAAAGAATAGATGAAGAAGTATGTTAATTATCGCCCACAGCTTCGCCCCTTCAGCCCCTTCTATTAAAATATAAATTAAAAAAAATATAAATTATGAAACATATTAAATTATTTGAAAATTTCACAGGAAATGAGGGTTTATTGAAATCTATAAAAGGATTAGGATTAAATGACCAAGATGCCACAAAAAGGTATGATGAATTTATTAAATATTTTGATGCTTTATTAGATCCAAAGAATAGAAAGATGAAACAAGGTGGAGGTGATGTATATCAAAATCAAAAAATACAATGGTACTTAGTAGATTCAACAAGTTCAGACCCTAATGAAATTCCTCGCTTAGGATATTTAACATCAAATAATGAATATTATTTTAGTGATATTATACTTAAATGGATTCAAACTAACATAAAGTCAGGGATTAATGGTGAGCAAGCAACTCCATTGATAGTTAGTTATTTTAAAGAAAAAGAAATTGATGAAAAAGTAGCAGATGAGGTTCAACAATTTCAAAAAATATCTACGGTTCATGCTGATTCATTTAAAAAAGAAGTAAAATAAAGTTTAAGAATTAAAAAATTCAAATAACAAAAAACCCACTTTAGAGTGGGTTTTTTTATGTCTTATAAATTCCTGGTTCATCAGATTCATCTAAGAAGTTTCCTATATTCACCATAACTTCATCATTTCCTAAATGATGTGTTGAATCTACATCAATATTTGATAACTCACCAACAGAATAAACACACCATACTATTTTACAAAGTTAAATAAGTAAAGTTTAATAACAAAGAAAGTCTTAATAAATAATATATACATAAAAGAATTCAATCAATAAATGGCAACATTTTCACTGACTAACTCAGGGACAAAAGAAATAAGCAATTTAATATCAACAAAACCAATGTTGATATCAAAAGCTGAGCTTTTATTATTGGGATCCAATATAAAATTAGTTGGATATGATCCTGTATTAGGTTTGAATTCAACAATTAATAGATCATTTAGTCCAAGACTAATTAACTGGGTTGAGCCATATGAAATAAAAGGTATTCTTAAAAGTCTTTTTTATACTGAAATAAACTCAGAATTAAAAGTAGGTGATAGAGTTTTTATTGTTAATGGTAACTATGATAGTGATTTATTAATTGAATCTGATAAATATAAAAAGGGAAGAGATGGTTATAAAGTTCTTTATATAGACAATTGTAAAGTTGTTCTTGATATAAACTACACCGGAGTTTTACCTTATAAAGAAGATATAATAGATAATTTTATTAAAGTTTACTATATTAGAAATCAACAAGAATTTTTACACGCTAACAGACAAGTAACCACTAGAAATGGTGTTTTTGATTATAAATTCAATCGTTATCAAAATACGATATCTTTTATTGACCAAGATCACACAACATTTACTGTATCAGGTGCTCGTTGGGGTATTAATGGTGGTGTTATAGGATCACCTGGTTTTTTTGTTAGAAATGGAAGAACACAAAGTTGGACTAATATTACTACTCCATTTACTAACACAACTAACATAACAGCTTCTTATTCATACGCTTTATCACCAACATATTATAATAATGATAGAATTAAAATAATGAATGGTGACTTTACTTATAATGGTAAACAGTATAAGGAAGGATTTGTTTATAAATGGATTGTTGGTCCTACTCAATCAGATTGGGTTGTTGATGTTACTTATTTTCAACCACTTTTAAGTAAAAATAACTTTAGAGATGGTAACTTTGATGGCATATGGAACACAGGTATATTCGGTAGACAAAATAAACAAATAACTTGGGAAGGTGATAAATCTACTTGGAACACAGGTACTTTATTAAACACAACTTGGAAAAAAGGAACTTTTAATTCACTTTATAGTTTGGTTGATAGTTATTTTTCAGGAATAGATGAATATGGACTTCCTTATCAAAAATCAAATTCATATAATAATGGCGGAAAAGGTCTTAATTATATAATAAACTCAAATATAGAAACATCCACAATAAATAACGGAAGTATCATAAAAACTATAATTGGCTTCCAATCTACTACATATTCTGTAGTTGAGAAATACATAACTGGATCATCAAGTGAGTATTCAAATATAATTACAGCCAATTTTGATACTTGTGAATTAAATAACTCAAATATATCTAATTCTGAATTAAAAAATATAAGAGCTAATAATACTTTATTTGAAGGTGTTAAATCTACAAATTCTTATTTTAAGAATTCTGTTTTTCATAACTCAACTTACAATAGTGATAATATAATTAAAATATTAGGATATGATGAAATAAATGCATCAGAACACCCAACATTATCATCTCAAAATTCATCTATATCTGGAACTGTTCAAAAAGTTTATAAATTCTATATAACAGAGACATCATATAATAGATTAAAAACAGGTGATAAATTTTATATTAAAGGATTAAAAATAAATGACAATAGTAAAAACGTAATTAATTTTTTTGATAAAAAGTTTAAAATAAATGCTTGGTCTGAATATGTTGAGGATTACGATGTTTATAATGACTCCTTCTTTAAAAGAGGTATTGAATTTTCAGCTTTCTTGTCAACTCCTGAAGAAAATTCTTATTTATTTAAAACTATTACAGTTGGTTCTACTGTGGCAACCTCATTGATTCCTATTACAAATACTAACAAACTTTATTCAATTGATATTTGGGCTAAACTTTATGATGTAGATTATCCATCTATAACAAATCTACCATCTTTAATTGGAAGTCATGTTATCAATTTTAATACTTCGGAGATTCCATCAAATAATCCCGGTACTGGGTTAATATCATTAGGCAGTATAATTGATATATCAAATGCTTATATAATAGACTCTGATTTTGACAGTGGTTTATTTGAAAATTCACAATGGAATAGCGGAAATCATATAAATTATAATAATGATTCAAATATTACAATACAAAACTCTATTGGAGGTCAATATAATCTTTCTGTTGCTACTCAAAGTGGATACTTAATAGCAACTTCTTCTTTTGATAAATTCTTCCCTGAAGATGATTTAGATTACTTGTCAGTAGGAAGTGTTGTTTTCTTAGATGCGGTAGATTATAATAATGGTTTATCTGCTTCAAGACTACCAGATGCTTACAAAGTTATATCAAAATCAGATGTTTCTGTTGCTTCTAATCAATTTGGAGTTTATGAGTTACAAGAGATAATGCCCGGATCATCGAGTCAAATTATTGGAATGACAGCTGGTTATTTCTACACAAAAAATGCTAAGAATAGATATAATTATATAAAAAGTTTAAAAATAAACAAGTCTAATATAAAATCCGGTATATTTAAAAGACCTTATATAAAAGAATCTATAATACAATCCGATACATATGACTCTTCTGATAAAGAATATACCAACTTAAATAAACTAAGAAGTTTAGTAGTCACAGATTCAATATATTCAAATAAGTCAAATATTTTATCTTCTGCTACTTATTTATATTCATCATTTGTAAAAGGAACAGATGTTTGGCGTGATGGTATTATACAAAATTCTATATGGATAAGTGGTACTTTCTCAAGTGGTGTTATAAAAGAATCAACTTGGGTTAATGGATCATTTGTAAATGGTTCTTTTCATGGATCAAGAAGTTTTGATGCTAATCCAACAACTTACTTTCCTTTATATAGTTCAAATAGAATAAGATCATATTATAAAGATGGTTTAACACTTGGTAATATTTACACATCATCAGCAACCGTATCTAATGACAGATATTCTTGGCAAGATGGTAATTTTATCAACGGTGAATTTTATAAGAGTGATTGGGAGGGTGGTACTTTTTCAGGTGGTAGATTCTGGAATTCTAAATGGTATAATGGATTATTTGAAAATGGTTTAATAGGAAGTAAACAAGTTTCTACATCAGATACAAAGTTCTATAATGGAACTGTTAGTTTTGCTAACGTAGAAAATGCAACTTTATATGCTGAAGACACATCATTAAATAAAAATATCAATGCTAATATAGAATGGAATGATGGTTATTTCAATAATGGTGTTTTTGGATCAAATATATCACAAACTGCTTCAAACTCGGCAATTTGGAACGATGGAACATTTAATGGTGGTCAATTTATAAGTAATGGAAGATGGAAAAAAGGAACATTCAATAATGGTTTATTTATCTCTGGATACGGATGGACACAAAGTGATTCATTAACACAAAGTAACTATGGTTGGGAAAGTGGAACATTCAACAATGGTAAATTTGGTAATGCAAATGGATTAACCAACTCAACTTGGTATACAGGTGAATTTCATGGAGGTATCTTTAGCGGTAGAGTTTGGAATAATGGTATTTTCTTACAAGGAGAACTACAAGGAAGTGGTGTGAGTACAATAGGTGGTTTGACTTGTGGTAGTGCATCTGTTTTTGTTGATTCATTTAGTCATTCATATTGGGGTCTTTGGAGAAGTGGAATATTTACAGATATAAAAGATAAATTTATAAGTGACCAAGCAATATATACAATTCCAACAAGAGCAAGATTTGAAAAACGTAGAGGATTAATAGCTAAATTTAAAAATGGTTTATGGTTAGGTGGAACATTTAGTCATCCAGGTGGTGAAATGTCTAAATCAGTTTGGTTAGATGGGGCTTTTGAAAGAGGTACATTTATTGAAAGTTCTTTTAATCCCTATGTTAAGAGAAATGGATCAACACAATCATCATTTAATTTAAATGATAATACTTGTTATTGGAAAAATGGAGATTTAGAAAGTAGTGATTTTTACATATCTAGATGGAAAAATGGTAACTTTAATTTAGGAACAGCAACTGGTATGATTTGGGAAAATGGAGTTTGTAAATATATGAATGCGTTTAATATATTCTGGGAAAAAGGATTATGGAGAAATGGTAACTGGTATGGATCATCATTTGAGTTTGATGGATTAGTAACTAGTGATTATGTTAAACAAATACTATTTAGAGGTATGTCTTGGAGTGGAACGGCTTCAACTCATGTTTGGAATATATTTTTAAATACTGAAGAAAAAGAAACTCAGGTAGTAAGTGCTGCTGCTGCTGCGCCAGCTTATTCACTTTTAGCACCACCACCATCACCATAATTATTCGGCAATGAGAATTTAAGAAAATGAGTAAGTAAAAGAATAAAAAAAATAATAAATTAATATATAAAAATATGGCACTAGCTCCAGTACCCCAACTAACGAGATGGAACACATCGGATAACACAATTAATGGTGATTGGATTCTTTCAACTAATAGAATGAATGTTAATAGTGGAAGGTCTAACGCAGTTACCTATAACTTGACTTACATATCATCGGCATATTCTTGGAAAGCAAATAAGACTTACCAATTTAAAACAACCACTGTTTCATTTTACGCAACTGCCTCTAGATTCTCTATAACACCACCATGGGTCGATCAACTTGGTTTTAATCAAGCAAATGGAACCACTGCATCTACATCACCAGGTTCTAATAATCAATATTTTTATCACTACTCAAGTCCAAATTCTGATGTTTATGAATCAACGTATGCAACATATAGAGCTAGCGCATCATTTAATTCAGCTACTGGTATTTTAGGATTAACTGCAACTGAAATTGACTTTGGAATACAAGGTTTTTCTTACTATAAATTAGCTCCATATGAGTTAACCAATCCAAGTTTTCTAGGCACATCTCAAAGTCATGTATCACTTGGTTGGTTGTATAATAAAGACCAAGATGTGTATTTTTGGTATGATTCTTCTACTAATAAAAAATATCCAGTTGGTGGTACAAATGGATTAAAAAGTGCTAAATCTGGATTCAGAAGAAATAACTACATATCCAAATTTATACAATATAGTAATTTTAATATAACTTTTAATTATCAAAATATTTCAAATCATCCAGTAAATATTTACTTATCTACAACATTACCATCAAACAATCCTGAAGTTTTTTCACCACCTGTGGGAAGTATATTATTAGGAACTTTAACTCAAAGTGTTTCAACATCTGGAGCAACATCATTAACATCTTCTATTTCTCAAGCTTTTTATGGTTTAAGAGGGAATAAATATATTTATTTTGTTGGTCCTTATGTAGGAGCAACAACTTCAGCAACATATAGTGGAGTTTATATATCAAATATAAAAGTTGAAGGTGGTTATCACTCAGGTAATAATAGACAATATTTATTAACAAATTCTGCAGTATACTCTAATCCAACAACTTTATCACCTATAGGATTAACAGGAGCTACATACTCAGCAAATGTTGGTCAAGGAAATTCAGTCAATAATACAGTCAGTACTATTTTTTCAAAAATAGGAAATGGTACATTCAAATCAGGAATTTGGGAAAATGGAGTTTGGAATAGTGGATGGAGAGTTGATGATGGGATGTATGAGTTTTATGATGTTTTTCAACACTTTTCTTATAATAGATTAAAAAAATGGAGAGTGCAAATACAAGGTCCTACATCATCTGTTTCTAAATTTGAAATAGGCGATAATATCTCAATTGGTAATATTGTTGCTATTGATATAAATGACGATAGAAGATTACTTAAAAATTATTTTACAATAATTAATAAAACAGATGATACAATAATAGTAGAATTTGACAATAACTTTCCTTTAAGAAGAATTAAAAGAGATTCTGAAAATCACAGAATATATGTAACTAAAAATGTTTGGTTATCAGGTGGATTCCTAAATGGATATTTCAAAGGTATTTGGAATTATGGATTATTCAAAGGATATCCATTAATTACTGAAATGTATGATTCACATTGGATAGATGGTGTATTTGATGGTGGTCACTTCAATACGGTTAAATATCCCTCAATTACTTTTTCAGATACTTTATACTATGGTGATTCTGATAATATAGGATATGTTGGATTAACATTTTCATCTAAGCATAATTTAGTTGCGAATGATATAATCACTATTGATAAAAATCCAATTTTCAACGAGTACACGGTCGGTGGTTTAATAAATGATCAATATAACGGAGAACATACTGTTAAATACATAATAAATGATTACCATGTTGTAATAGACCAAGAGTGGGGATCGAATACATCTAATGAGAGTGGTACTGCTTCTGTTAATAAGTCTAAAGGTGTTATACAAAAAATGTCATTTAAGTCAAATAATAAATCTAGAATTACTTCTATTCAATCAGATCAAAGTGCTAATGTATTTACATTTAACTCTTGGATTGATGTTAATTATGATGATTCAAGCGCTGTTAATATACAAAAACCACAAACTTTAATAAACGAGGTATCAAATAAATCTTATTCAGAGAATAATTTATATGGTTATCCAACACTAGATGTCTTAGAAAGTGATTCAATATTTAGAGATAGTTTTTCAACAACTGTTAGAAAGTATAGACTAGGTACAAAATATAAAATTTTTGCAGATTATATTGGTGATAGTGGAAATTTTGAAGAGTATTTTACACAAACTGCAAAAGCAGATAAAGTAAATGAATTTATATCCAAAGGTTGGACGTTCTCAACATATACAGCTAGTAATATAGCATTTAGTCGAACTGAGGACAATGGTATATACCCATTAATAGGGCAAGAACTTAGAATTAAAGCAACAAAGGGTGGTGGAATTTTAGATATAACACCATTCAGCGAAGAAGAAGTATTAAATAAAACATATGCTGCTATAGAAAAAAGTAGATATACCAAAATTGAATTTGACCTAATAACATTTTCCAATACAGGGAATTATGGTGCTTACTTTGGTTCTTCTGATAAAAACATTTACAATGAAATTGCTATTCCTGCTTTCTTTGAACCATCAGGGGATGAGGCATCAGCAGGTTCTGTAAATTTAACAGATTATTACTATTATTGGTTTTATGGAGCAAATGAACCTTTTTATAATTTAGCTCCTAGTTTACACTTTAATAACTTAAATGTTATGAAAAGAGATGTATATTACCCACCGATTCCAGGTGAAGGTATTACTGAATCAGATGGAACTGGTGAATCTGGTACATATTCTACATATGTACCAGCTACATTCTTACCAATAAATAAGAATGTAAACCATTTAAACACTAAAAAAATAAATAAAAAAGAATATTTTTTTAATAAAAGAAACTTATCAATGGTTTTTCATGGGTACTATTCTCAAAATTCATTGGTTGCTGAATATATAATTGATAATTTACACTTTTATGAAGTAGATATGATACCATTCTTTCAATACTTTACAGAAGATACTATAAATAAAGGTGTTGAAATTCCATTCCAAGGAATATCACCATTTATTGATTATTCAAATGCTAATTTCAACTTTATAGATAATATTGCTATAGGACTTGATAGTATTCAAACTCAAAATTCTAATACCGCAGTTAGTGGTATTGGTGGTGGAATTGGTGGTGGAGTTTCCGGGGGAATTGGTGGGAATATAGGAGTAATATATGAACAAGCTGCGCCTAATAATCTTCTTCTGTTAGTTCAGGGGCCTTCAGATATTAGACTAAAAACTAATATAAATAAAATTGGAGTATCTAATAATGGAATTAATATTTATGAATTTAGATTTATAAATCAACCTAATGATTTATATCAAGGTGTTATTGCACAAGAGTTAATTGGAACAGAATTTGAATCAGCTACTAGAATTGAATCAGATGGTTACTACCATGTTGATTACTCAAAATTAGATGTTGAGTTTAAGAAAATTAATTAAGATTTTTTTAATAAAAGATATCCAACCATACCAGCAACATCCTTAGAACAATTACCCATTGATTCCATTTTAGTTTCATTACCGGTTAGTTTAATACCTGATAGTTTTTGTTTACCTAGGATTCGTTTTTCACCATTACACTTTTTACAAGGTGTTAAACCTATTTTACCTTTACCGTTACAGAAATTACAAGAATCACCTTTATAGTCTTTACCAGAACCTTCACAAAAGTCACAACCGTCATCAGCATCAAATGTTCTTAGAACATTACCATGATTATCTTTAATTACAATTTTAGCTGAAAGGTCTTTACCAGTACCATCACAAGTTTTACATTTAACCCATCTTTCATATTCTAAAGTACCGTCAAATGTTTCATCTATATTCATATAGATATCTAGTACTTCATTCTTCTTAAAATTATCAAGATTTGTTTTTTCTTTTTGATAGTCAAAATCAATCTTAATATCAAACAATTCAAAATATTCGTTGTAACTATTACCAAACTTACTTTTCATATCATAATCTTTTCTTTGTTCACCACAAAGAACATCATATGCTTCTGTCATTTCACTAAATATAATAGGATTTCCCCCTTTATCGGGGTGATTAGTAAACGATAGTTTATAATAAACTTTTTTTATTGATTTTTCATCAGATATATTATTAACACCAAGAATGGCATAATAGTTTTTACTTAAATTCATAGAATCCTATTTCTTTTAGTTTTTCTTTCATTTCGGTCTTACTTTTTGTTTCACCAACAATATCACAAACTTGTTTTGAAATACCATCAGACTCTATTATAAGAGCATCTGGTTTTGTTATATAACTAATTAGATAGTCTAAGCCTTCTTTAGCAGCCATTTCTAAGTTTTCTCTTTTTATAAATCTTTTATTGAAGCTCATCTAATATTTTATTAATTTTTTTCTCTCTTAAAATTGATTTGTTTGTCATTTCAAACTGACCTTTTTCATCTTTATATCCACAATCATTACAAATATTTTGTGATGGGATAGTTGACTTAGAACCACCAATTGGTATAAAGAACTTCCAAGTTATATTTTTACTTTTACAATTAGGACATCCCGATAAATCTTCTATCGGTTTTATAAAACCAGAATTTTGTAATTTTCCTAAATCATAAGTTTTGTTATTTTGTCTAGGAAACAAACTAAGTAACTTATTAATCATTACTTCTATACTTCTTCTGAACATAAGATGCTCTTAAAATCTCAGCTCTTCTTTTAACAGATTTCTTAGTAAATTCTTTTCTTTCTCTCAACTCTTTAATAGCTTTAGTTTTGTCCCATTTTCTTTTAAGAACTTTCAAAGCTTTTTCTAAAGTTTGTTTTCCTTCTACTTTTACAATTAACATATATTTATTTAAATTATTTTATTATACAATAAATAGGACAATGATCCGATACTTTTCTTGCAGTTTTCAATTCTTTGAATTCTGAAAAGAAGTTTATAACATCACTACTCTTTAAAATTATATTAGATGATATGAAAAAGTTGTCATATTCCATATTCAATTTTTCCCCAGCTTCTCCTTCTTTCATCTTTAATGATGTTTTCTTTCCTATTAAAGTTGGTTTAGCCCATTTCTTAACACCATCAAATCCCGGACTAGCTTGTGATAAGTTTAAGTCACCCATAAATATGATTCTTTTACCTTTATATGTTTCACCCAAAGAAGCTAAATGAGCCGCTTCAACAGCTGGATTTTTATCAGTTGGTACTAAGTGTAAATTAAATAAATAATACTCATTTTTCTTAAATATAAATACTGCTCTAAATGGTTCCCTATTTAATTTATCTTGTAAGGTTTTTTCTAAACCTGATTCTTTTAATTTAACTCTTGATTTCTTATATAAGTAAGCATATCTTTCAGAACCTGGACCAGTTGTTGGATCAGATACTACATAATCCCAAGATGTTCCTGTTCTATCTAAAAGACCATCTAATTTTGCTACTGCTTGTGCTCCAAACTCCGATGTAGAAACTTCTTGAATAACTACGATATCATGTGATTTAACTTTTGAACAGATATATTTCATAACACTATCAGATTCTGATTTCGATCTTCCAAAATTTTGAATATTCCAAGATATTACATTTAGGTAGGCGGTGTCAATAACCTGTGAATATCCGACTACCGAAAATAAACACATTAAAATTAATAATTTAATTTTCTTCATAAAGCTTATTTTTTTTATACTTTATATATTTAATATATAACCTTATAAATAAAATTAAATTTTTAATATGTTAAAAAGATATTCAGACTTCATTAATGAGTCATTGGAACTAATATTAGAATCTGATGTGGTTTTCTCTGATAAATTTAGAAAAGCACTTACTAAAATAGATCATCCAATTTCTAAAGCCCTATTAGATACTGAAAATAAAGACATTACTACACAATCAAATTATTTTGATATAGATTTAAGTAAGAATGATAAAATATCATTTACACCAGATAGAAAGGCACAAGAAATACTTGGCGATGCTAAAGAAACTGTTAGATTCGTCGGATCTGGTGGTGGTTGGTTAAAACACTCTGAGTCTAATAAAGAATTATTTGATAAACTAGGATATGTACCTGAAGGTGAAGTTTATACACCAAACTCAACTGAAATAGGTGAAGTTATTAAAAAAGTAACTTCTGAATCATCAGGTAAAACTTATGCTTGGGTTAAATTTTCAGATGGACAAGGTGTTTATAATGTAGAGAAGTTAATAAGTGCTGATGAGAAGTTAAAACAAGTATGGTCTAAAAATAGACAAGAAATTGGAGTAGGTAGAGGAGTAAGAGCTCTTTTAAAAGCTGCCGCTGTTACTACATTTACTGATAGAGATCTTGAATTATTTGTAAATCTTTACAAAGCAACTATTGATAAATTAAATGATAAGTTTTCTTTCTTTGAAGAAGTAAAAGGATCTGATATATCTTATTGGTATCATAATAATAACTATTATCAAAGATCTGGTACTTTAGGTTCATCTTGTATGGCTGGTGTTCCAAATAGTTGGTTAGAAATTTATACTGCCAATCCTGAACAAGTTAGTTTAGTTATATTCAAATCACAAGATGATCCAGATAAAATAACGGGAAGAGCTTTACTTTGGACTCTAACTGATGGTAAAAAATTCTTGGATAGAATCTATGCAATAAATGATTCAGATGTTCAATTATTTAGAGATTATGCAAAAGAAAATGGTTGGTATTCTAAATACTATAACAATAGTAGTGATGATAATAAAGCTTATGCTCCAGATGGTTCAAATGTTAATTTAGATTTAACTGTAAATTTAGTAAAGAAAAGTTATAATAACTATCCTTACTTAGATACTTTGAAATATTTTCAAGAAGGAAGAGGGATATTAAGTAGTGAACAAAAAGGGGATTATATAACATTAGAAGATACAGGTGGTGGTAATTCATCATCTTGTCAAAATTGTGGTGGATCTGGTGAAGTTGAATGTGGCGATTGTGATGGTGGAGGTGAGATTACTTGTGGGGAATGTTCAGGAAATGGAGAAGTTTCTTGTAATGACTGTTCTGGATCGGGTGATATTGATTGTAGTAACTGTGATGGAACTGGTGAAATCGAAGACGAAGGAGAAGATGGTGAAACTACTACTAAAGAATGTCCAGATTGTGATGGTAGAGGAAATAATAGTTGTGAAGATTGTAATGGAAATGGAGAAATAGAATGTTCTGATTGTGACGGACGAGGCAATGTTGAATGTGAATATTGTGGTGGTCGAGGTAATACTAATTGTTACGATTGTAACTAAATATATTAAAAGAAAAACCTCTGAGAAATCAGAGAGTTTTTATATTCATAACTTTTTAATCTTCTATATCTCCGTAACCTAAATCAACTTCTTCTATAGAAGAGAAAATCTCTTTATTAATCTTTAATATTCTATCAAACATCTCTTGATTCAAAATAGCATGATGGACAACAAAGATATTGATGTTATAATCATTTGCAAACGATTTTAAGAGAGCCAAAATAGAATCTATACCTTCGATATCAATTGAAGAGAAAACCTCATCTAAGAAGAGTATATTGATATGACGCTTAGTTCTAATTAACTTTAAGTAAGCAATTAAGATACTAATGTTAACTTTCTTTGTTTCACCGGTTGATAAAGAATCATGTTCAATTGGTGAACCTAATTGTTTAATCTCAGCAGTAAAAGTCTCATCTAATCTTACTTCAAATGGTAAACTCATCTTTTTAATATTCTCAGCAATAAAGTGATTTATTGGTTTTATAATACCAGAGATGATAGATTTCTTAACACCATCTTCTCCAAAGATTCGATTCATCTCTTTGTAGTAAATATCCTTTTCTTTACAAACGGTGATATTATCTTTACTTACTATTTTCTTATCTTCAAGTTCTTCAATTGTATTTTGAAACTCTTGAATATTAACAGAAGGAGTTGTATTGACTGGTACAGTTTGACTAGCTTTCTTTTGAACTAGTTTATCAATATCTGATTTGTAACTCTTTAATAAATAACTTAAATCATTAAAAGCAGTTGTTGTAGATTCAGATAAAGATTTTAATTTAACTTGTCTTTCTTTAACTTTAGTAATATTGGCCTCAATCTCAAGTTTGATATTTTCAAAACCTAATTTCTTTTCAACAAAAGAATCTCTTAACGCAACAAAGTGATCAGAATTAAAATCTGTTCTACAAGTGGGACATTTACCAGAGTCATATAAGTCAATTTCTCGTTGTACATTTTTAATGTCATTTTGTGTATTAATATATTGTTTCTTTTCATTATCCAATTCATTGTTTAGTTCAGTTTCTTTTTCTTTGATTTTATCAATTTTATCTCTTAAAGATTTATAATCATCTTTCTTAGAGTTCATTTCACCAGTGATTCTATCAATCTCAGCTTGAATATCTTCTTTTTCTCTTTCTAAAGCCAATCTAGCTTCTTCTTTTTGTCTTTCAATAGCTTTATCAATAGACCTTTGAATAGATAAAATTGAATCATCTAAAGTTCTAATTTCAGCATCAAAAGAAGCCGCTCTAACTTTATTATTTTTAGCGATATCTTTTAAGATACCATTTAATATATTGATAACTTCTAAATTAAATAACTTATCTAATAGTAATTGTTTTTCTTCGTTTGATAATGAAATAAAATTTTTAAAGTCGTTTATTGACATAGAAATAAAAGATTTGAAAGTTTCGATATCCATACCGATATACTTTTCAATCTTTTCATCAACATTACCTTTGCCGGCTCTTTCGTTGACTACTCCATTCTCGGTAAGTTCTAAGACACCAGGTGAAATACCTCGTTTAATTTCAACGTCAGTACCTAAAGAATTAAATTTAATTCTATTAAGTAGTTCACCGTTAATTCTGTTTGGGAGTGTGGATAAAGTAGCCCATTTCTTTTTACGACCTCTAACTTTACCATAAAGTGTGTAATCGAAAGAATCTAACAAAGATGATTTACCTGCTCCGTTATTTCCAACAAGAAGAATCAATTCTCCTTTTTCTGTATTTAATTTTAAGACTTGTTCGTTATTACCATAACTTTTGAATCCTCTAATTCCTAATTCACTAATAAGCATTAATTATTGACTATTTTTAATTTATATTCAATAACTATGATTTAGTTTAATTTATAACTCATCTTCTTTAGAGTCTATATCATCTTCATCATCATCGTAATCATCTGATTCTATTTCGTCATCGTCATAATCTTCTTCTGAGTCTATATCATCATCATCTACTTCTTCACCTTCAGTTGATTCATCATCTTCTACATAGATTGTAAAATCTACTTCATCTAATCGATTGATAATCTCGTTATAAGGTACAACCTTTTTAAGTATTGAAATAAGTAAATCTCTATATCCATCCCAAAGTTCGATTTTCATGCCTAATTCTTGTTCTATACTTTCATCAACAGTTAAAGATAGCATTTCATTTGAATAATAAATAGTTCCTTCAGTAAATTCTCCTTTATACCCTATAGAAAGCAAAACAAGAACACCATTCTCGTATTTACCAAGATAGTCTATTATATCAGCAGTCATTAAAATTTCGTCAGACATTTAATATTAAATTTTTTCTCCTAAGATAAATTCTATTTTTTTGAATTTATCATCAGTATCAGTAAAAATGATTTGAATTTTATCAACATCTACAAATTCCTTTGCTTCTCCTGATACTTCATTTACCATTACATCTTTTTTGTAGATAACATCAATTCCTGGTTCTTCACCTAAAAATCTACGCATATCTTCTTTGATTTTTGGTAGTTTCCAATCATCATTTTTAAAATCAATCTTAGAGACATAATCTCTAATTGCTATTTCTTTCATTGAGCTCATATTCGAAAGTTTATTTTTTATTTATATTCTATTTATTAAAATAGTTTACCTGTCTCTAAATAGTATGTATTATGAGTTGTTATCATTTCTATAGTCTCATGTGATAATTCACATTTATTCATAAATGATTTCACATCTTCATCAGTTAAATCAAACTACTCACCATTTATCTTTTTACTTTTAAATGTTCTATGTAGTTGGGATTCTATTTTTGTTCCCCATTTTGACTTAAAAGAATTTATAAGATATAAATCCGAACCATTTCCGGTTTTTAACTCTTTAATTCTTTTAGAAACTTCTCTTCTTGTATAACCTATTTTATACAATCTTCTTCCTTCAAATTCAGCACATATTAAGTAGATATTAAACATAGAGTATATATTACTCTAACATGTTTTCATCATCTCTTAAATACTACCCTTGGTGTTTTCATAAAACAAAAAACTTTTCTTGTTATAGAAAAGTTTTAATTTTTAGTTTAGTAGTTAAAGTTTAAGAACTCATACTCTTTTATTAGTAATTCTTTAACTTTCTCAAAGTTTTCATCAGATAAAGCATAATACTTTTTATCAAACCAACCAATCATTTGATTGATAATAACATCTTCTGCTTCACCATTTCCTGAAGTAGAATAAAAATCTGGATCTTCCTCATCTGGAATCCATTGTTTGATTTCTTTTTCTAACATATTCTGGACTTTATCTTGTGAATATTCTTCTTTAATTTTAGCAATAGCAAACTCAGGATCTTGTTGATCTTGACTCTCGTTATATTTCTTTAAGTATTTCATCTTCTTATTTTAATTTTAAATGTAAGTATAACCAAAAAGAATTTGGTTTAACACTTATTAAAACTTTACTTCCCCATCTTTTAGTAAGTAACCAAGTAGTAAAGTTATTTTTAACATTCATTAATTCACCTTCATCAATTTTACCATTATCCCATCTACCAACACCAAAGTAACCAAATGAAATAACTCTATCTTTTAACATAGGTGATAATTTCTTTTCATGATATCCTGGGTTAAATGTTAACATATCTGTTTTAATCTTACCTAATGTAATAACATCAGCTAAAGTTAAATTAACTAATTCTTTCTTTAATGAAGAAGCTGATTTAGATTCTATTTGACAAATCCACTTAATAACAGATTGTGATAATCTAAATTGACCAATTGGTTTTAACACATCATAATGAACACCGTATTCAAAGTTACCATCACATTTAATACCAAAGTAAAGATCTGTTTCGTTCTTTTGATAATCAATAATATCTAAATATCTAGTTAAAGATTTAAATCTTGAAAATACTTGTTTAACATCTTCTGATTGTAAATTAGGATAATGATAAAATAATAAGAATCCATCAGGACATTTTTCCCAAGATGGTTGAACTTCTTTTTGACCTAAAGAAGTTAAAGATTTTAAGAAAGAAATGAATATACCTTTTCCAGCAACTGTAATTTCAGATTCTGTTAAAGGTTCTAAATCTGTAGAAACTAAAAACTGAGGTTCTTTTTCCTCAATACCGTTTTCTAAATAGTGGTCTATTTGAGCTTTTATCTCTTGTTTAGTTTTATCATCTAAGATATTAATAGCATTTGATAAGTCAATAGAATGGTCAGAATCTTTTGTATAACGAGCTATAATGTTTCTAACATACTCATCATCCATTAGGGATTCAATCCACTCACCAAGTGAATTAAAACCATTGAGATTTTCTTTTATAAATTCTAAATATCTTTTAATCATATTGTATATATTAAAATTTGTTTACTTAAATTAACTAGCAGTCAACGTAACATAGTCAACCATTGGTCCATGATTACCATTCCAATAACCAGTATCGATACCTGAAATATTAACTTGAATACTTGCTATATTATTAAAAGTTGCTGGAATTTCACTTCTATTTAATGTTAATGTGACATCGGTAAAATACTGTGGAGCATTTTGCTGACCAGATGCTGGTGTTCTCTTAGTAAAAATAGTTGTACCGGCAGCATTTTTAAATAAAACCTCAAACGCATATTTATCAATTTGAGTATATGTAGCGGCATCACCTTTTTCTCTATGTTTAATATTAACAACAGCGGTAAATGTATTAGCGCCGGATATAATACCAGACACACTAACTGATTGACTTACGGTTGTATTAGCATATGTGAAATATAAAATTGAACTTAACACAGCTGGTTTATTTGCTGAAGTATAAGAATAAGTTGTAAATCCTACACTTGATGTCCAATTGGTTGTACCACTATCAAAACTAGGATTTAATAATAATTGAGTTGTTTGAAGTGGGTTATATGTAGATTTTAACAAATTATAGTTTGAAAGAATTTGAGCAGATGTCAAAGGACCATCCCATATTCTCCAAACACCTATATAACCTTTAAAATAATTATTAGCACCTCCAAGATAATTTGTAGCAAAACCAGGTCTACCTAAAGATAAATAAGTATTTGTTGGATTTGCCTTGATGCCAGTATTACTACCAACAGAAACACCATTGATATATTCAGTTAGTGTAGTTCCATCATATGTAATCACTATATTATACCATGTATTAGATGAAAATGTTGGACCTGTAATATAATTAGGTGTAAAACTAATTGGATCAAATAATCCTACATTAATTTTATTTGAAACAAAACCAATTTGAACATCATTCCAATCTGTAGTTGTAACAGGTTGACCTGTTTCCAATAGAAGAGAACTATTTGATGAAGTACCTGGACGAGCCCAAACTTCATAAGTAAATCCTGTGTTTAAAACATCACCAAAACCATTTGTTGGATATATGTAGTCATTAACACCATCTAAAGAAAGAACAGTAGTTCCATTTGATAAAGACGCAGTAGCAATTGTGCCATAAAGAGTAGCATCATTATTATAAGCGGATTGGTCATTCCAAGTCACTCCAGATAATCCAATAATTGATTGTAAATCTAAAATTAAATTAGTTTGGTCTGAAATTTTTTTGAATAGATTTGATAAAGGTCCTGAGAAATTACTAATTCTTGATAACATATTAACTAAATGAATTTATTTGACCTAACACTTGAGTAGGAATACCACTATTTGTATAGATAAAACTAAATCCAATTATATCAACTTTATTAGCACTACCTGATGCAGTTCCACCAGCCCATTTAACAGTAGAAGAAGTTCCATTAATCTTCAGGGTTGTAGGTATGTAAGCAGTTCCACCTTGAGCAATAACAACAGTTGTGGTTATTGTTCTAAAATTTGTAGTAGGTACATTTATAAAGTTAGCTGTATAATTCTGTGATGCCGTTCCATGATACCAAATATTACCAGAAGAAAAGTCATAAGTCACCGTTGAAGCAGTAGCACCTGCTGGTGTTGAGTTTATAACCTCTGTTACTTCTGTAAATGTTGATTGTCCATTAACAACTAAATTACCACTTAATGTTAAATCAGTTGAAGGAGATGTACCAGATGTACCAGCAGATCCTGATGATCCACTTGAACCAGAAGAACCCGATCCAGTTAATTCAATCATTGTTAAGGTTGGTCCATCAGCTTCTCCGAAGTTCATAGTACCACCTATAGAGCTAACAGTTCTCATACTATATGAATAAGTTCCAGAACTTGGATTGTCTATATAGGTTACACAGTATGGTATATTCAAGTTTGAACCATTCTCAGCATGTACAATCTTACCAATTGGCGTTGAATTACGATATAACTGTAATCTTACATAAGATGTAGCGCCACTTGGATTAGCATCACCGGTAACTGTAACATGTACAGGGCCTCCTGTAGTAGATATAGTTCCACTAATAATAGTCGTACCTATAGTAGTTACTCCATTTACTATTGATCCTAATACTTGAACATAGTTTTGAGGAGCTGTTGGAGTAGTACCACTTGTACCACTTGACCCGGATGTACCGTGACCACTTAAACTATTCCAAACGACTCCTGTTCTACCATTACCATCATTAAATGAGAAGAATGTTCCAGTCGATGCGTATGCTCTTAATTTATAAGTTGTTGACCCCGTTGTTGTTACAATATATTTTCCTGTGCCTGTACTAGATCCGTTAAACGCTCCGGTATGATAATATGATAATACTTCAGAATTTGGAAGTATATTATTTGCGTTATCTGTCAAGCAAAATTCTCCAGCATAAGCTAAGACATTTGTATTCTGAGATCTCATAAAATATGTAATCTCAAAAGTACCAGCTATTGGTATTGTAAATGAAAGAATATCAACTGGAGTAGAACTGGTAACTGGAATTTGTATAGTTGATTGATATACAGAACCAGTTGTAATTACTGAACCAATTGGTGTAGTACCTGATGTGCCACTTGATCCTGAAGTACCACTTGATCCACTTGATCCTGAAGTACCACTTGATCCACTTAGTCCTGAAGTACCACTTGATCCACTCTTACCTGATGTACCACTTGACCCACTTAATCCTGATACACCACTTGATCCAGATGATCCTGAAGTACCACTATCACCTCTAGGTCCAGCTATTTGACCCATATCAACCCATCCATCAGAATTAGAAGCAGAGGAAGAAGGATTATAAATCCATAAATTTCCAGTATCTTGTACTAAATATGTACTTAAATTTATAGGTTCTGGAACTGAATAACTACCACCAATAGAAGTTGTTAGACCATATATAGAATTATAAACTCCTAATACGGTTAATGTCTCTCCAGCAGGACCGTCATTACCATCAACACCAGATGTACCTGATGATCCACTTGATCCATCAATACCTGAAGTTCCTGATGATCCACTTGATCCATTAATACCTGAAGTTCCTGATGATCCACTTGATCCATTAATACCTGAAGTTCCTGATGATCCACTTTTACCTGAAGTTCCTGATGATCCACTTGTACCATTAATACCTGAAGTTCCTGATGATCCATAGAAATTACCATCAACGCCTGAAGTTCCACTTTTACCTGAGGTTCCTGAAGAAGATATACTATCAATATAATTTTTAATTTGAACATCAATTAGTGTTGGAGTCTTTTCTAAAAGTGTATCAAGTTGTGATTGAAATAAACTTAAAGCTGTTTTAGACTCATTAATTGAAGAAAATGGAATAGATATTGTTTTACCACTCTTAAAAGAAATTTCTAATACATTATTTGAAACTCTTGTAGTACCTACAGAAAATGGGTTTATTGTATAAACCACAGAACCAGTATTATCCAACACTTGAATATTATTATCACTTATTGATATTGGTCTCAAAAATCTATTGTAAATAAAAATCATTTTTCTTTTTAATTTTTTTTAAACAGTTATATCAAGGTTTACTATTACACCATCTAAATAATTATGAGCTATATCAGAGAAATCAAATGTTACTGAATATGTACCTGGGTTTAGTATATTATCAATATTACCAGCTGTTCCAGAAATAATTAAGTTAGAAGGTAAGAAACTCATGTATCCATCTCTATTGTCTTCAATATAATCAACTAATAAGTAAATCAATTCAGACTTGTCTATAACACCACCTGGTGCCCAAGAATATGTTGTACCATAAGTTAATAATGATATTGAAGTTGAGAAAGTGTTACCATAACTTGTATCATAAGGAACACCAGCAGTAGCGCCATTAAATGCAATGTATTCAGCACCGATCATATCATAGAAATGAAGAATAGGGTCAAGACTATCACTAACCGGACTTAAAGTATCTATATTAGTACTTGGATGTTCTAAAATATAATTTAATAATGAATGAGCTTGAAAAGTATCATTTTCAGTTAAGAATTGTAAGAATATAATACCTAAACTTGAATCATCTATAATTAAAATTTGACCGCTTCTTTCAATTGAATTAATATCACTCAATCTAATATAAATTAAAGGTTTAACTGGAGAACTCTTATCATTAATAACAAGTGATTCGCCAATAACATGACTGTGAATATCAGTATAATTAAGATTAACAAATGTTGTACCTGATTGATTAGCTGTATCAGTAAATATTGAATAGCTATCATCAATAACACCAACCATAACATCTATATAAACAGGATACTTTATACTAGGATTTGTAAGATATAATTGAGGAATTCTATTAGTTGAATTACCTGTTAAAACCATCATATCAGAAAAATGATTAACTCTTGTTAAATCATCATAATAACTCCAATTAACATAATTATCAGCTTCTATTACAGATTTACCATCATAAGCAACTTTCATACAAAGGAATGTGGCATTATCACCAAGACCTAAATGATTTAATAAGTAATTTATTTGACCAGTTTTAAGTATTATTCTGCTCTTTAATATTTGTTTATAGGGTATTCTTAAATCTGATAATATTAGTCTCTCTCTGGTGTTTGAACCATCAACAGCAATAAAATCTCCACCATTAGTTTTGATAAACTGACTTTTTGTACCAAATAAATTTGCTCCACATCCTATTGACATAATGTATCTTTTTATTTTAACTTATATATTAAAATCAAAAGATGCATTATTTTATATCTTCGATATCAATGTGGTATTTTTCAGTTAATGAAGTATTTGAAGTTGAAATTCTAGTAATACTAATTTTTTTACCTTTATTCAAACTAAAATAAGGAGTATTTGATAGTAAAGTAGAAGAAGTACCATGTAAATAAAATGGTTGAGAAGCCGAAGATCCATAAGCAACTAAATCTGGATTGCTATCTGCATTTAAGTAAATATATGAACTAGTTGAGCCACCTAATGAATCAACCTTATATTGTCCAGAGAAATCAAATACAGAAGATGTTCCTACATAAAAATTATTAAGTGTGAATACATCACCTGGTTTTATAGAGTTATTTATAATTGTAGTATTTCCTGATAATGGAATCTCAAGTATATCACCAGTTGTATATTGAATAGTTTTACTAAAATCAATATCAAAATTGAAATCTTTCCATAAATAAGCAGAATTAGGAAGCGAATTAATAGTATTAAAGAATACAGGCAAATCAATATCTCCTAATAATAAAACTTCTGAAGTATTTATTGAAGTTGCTGCAGTTGTTGCTACTGTACTATTTATATAAATATCTAATTTTTTATTTTGAGAAGCTAAATTAGATCCTTTAATATAAATATCTAACTTTTGTTTATAATCTAAATCTCTATCAAGAACAACAGTCAATCTATCATTATTTGGTAAAGTTAAATCAACTTCATCATTATTATCAATAATTAATAAGAAATTTTTATTAATTGGAACCGATAAGTTTAATGGAATAACACCAGTAGATTGGTATAAGTTAGTAGTTTTAACACTATCAATTCTTGTATAATTTGTTTCTTGGTTAAACATAGAAACAGTGTTTGGTGTGCCTGGATTAGTAACAACAGAAATACTATCACTACTAATAAATTGCATAGTAGAGTATAATTTTAATAAACCTTCTAAATTTGAAATCTTAGCATTTATAGTAGCTAAATCTGTTTGAGTGTAAAGTAATTGTTTTAATGATATAATCTCATCTTTTACATTACCTTGTTCAGCAATTATATTTAAGAAGCTATCATTAGTAGAAGCTAATCTACTCATAGCTTGATTAAATAAATTCATACTAAATAATGAATTTATTGCTTCTGGGTTATATGATTGTTGTGGATTATCATTTGATATATTGAAATTCAAATTCAAACTAAAAGCATATGATGTACCATCTTGTAGTCCATTAGAAACTAATTTTTTATAAACTGGAAATCTAACACCAATCTCATCATCAATTGGATTGTTATCTGGATTATCTAAGAAAGATATACCATATAAGTTACTTTTAGAAATTTGATTACCATTAGCATCTGGCTTTTGAACCGTATAATACCATAAAATAGCATTAAATTCAAAATCTTCAGGTGGATTATTATTAACTTCTAAAGCATTAAATTGATCAAAATTAGTTAAAACTTTATTAAAAATATTCATTTTAACATAGTGACTACTATTAAAGTCTAATGAAATACCATCTACTGTAGACCCATTAACAATTGGATTGTTAATATCACCATTAACACCATAATAATTACCACTTCTTCTAATTGAATCACCTGTAGCTGTTTCATATGTAAAATCAGGAGTATCAAATTGTGCAAAATAAGAACCTGGATAATTTTGAGGAGAACTTACTAACGGTGAGTTAAATAATTCAGCTCCCATAACTTCAGATTGATATTGACTTGGTAATATAGGGAATGTTAAATTTGGTTTATAATTAACATCTAACATTGTTCTAAATAAGATATCAGGTGTTTGTCCAGTATGATCTGGTATATGAGCATAAACCTCAGTATAATTTCTATTAGCTTCTTGAACATTACTAACACCAGTTACTTCACCAACATATTGAACTAATCTATGATAAACCAATTCGGCTTGTCCTGTTGTTTCAAATTCTTGTGATATTGTTGTAAGAATATCAACTACAACTTTTTGACCAGTTGTTGCATTATCTGGAGTTATGTATAATACATTTGTTTGAATTCCTTCAGGGGTATCAGAACCATCCATATCTGTACTATAACCGCCATTGGTGTTTATAGTAGTATTACTAACATCATATATTTTAATTTTATCACCAACTCTAAAGTTGGTTTTACCTGAAAATTCTATTTCAAGATACTGTGAATAAGCAGCAACAGCACTTGAATCGTATGAAATAGTGTCCCAAGGAATAATTTCTCTTTCTTTCCATAAATACTCTGGGAAATAATTATCATCATTAATATTATTTCTTTGAAACTCAGTCATACTACTAAAATACTCATCTTCAGGAATAGCTGGTTCAAGGTCAATTAAATTTAATTTCTTACACCATTTGAAAAATACTTTTTCAGTTGGTGTTTCTAAAGCATTTGTATCGTAATAATATTTAGTATTATTTAGTCTACTTTCTCTAATAACAACTTCTTGATTTGCTACATAATTTCTTAATGATTCTATTAGTTGCTCTTTATAATCCGCAGGAGGTGTTGCAACTGGTGATTTACTAAAACTATTGTCAAAATCAAATAAAATTCGATTTGACATTGTTCCAGCTGTTAAATTTTGTTTAGGTAAATCCAATAGAACAAACTTTGAAAAATACATTCTATAGTTTGAATTTTGGTAAGCTGCTGATATATCCTCAGCTGCGCCTGGGAACGCATAAAACGAAGTACCATTTGCTTTTAGAAACTTATAAAGAGGTGTAGACGCCATTTATTAATCAATTATTTTATAATCTATATATAATTATTTACATCTTCTGTTTCTTTGAAAAAAGCAAACAAACAATATTTAATAAATATAATAATTATGATAGGACATATATATTATGGAATTGGGTTATTAGTTGCCTTTTCGATACTTTCAATAATTTTAAGATTTAGAAAGATATACTCTACTAAGGAGTGGGCTGAAAAATATGAAAAAGTAACTGGTAAAAAACCAATTAGAAAAGATTACAGAAATAAAGAAGAACATTCAGTCTCAGAAACATCAGGTATTTTATCTTCAATAGAACTCATCTGGATTATTGGTGGATTTATAACAAATAGTTGGTATGTATTTGGATCAATTTTAGTGATTTCATTTTTATTAAATCTTATTATCAAACCAATAAAATTTACATTTTTTCATAAATACATATCATTATCTTTTTTAATACTCAAATTTTCTGTATATTTGTACCTAATAATAAATCATTTTCATCTACATCTTGATACTTGGTCTATTATTAAACAATATATATGGTAATAATTCACGGAGAATGTCGTTCAGGCAAAACAGCCAAGGCTTTAAGCCTTCTTAATAAGAAAAGAAAGTCTATGTACTTTGTACTAGACTCTGATAAATCTATTTTAAAATTAAAAAGAGAAAATTTAGATGTAAGATTTATTACAAATTGTTTTCAAATAGATATTGAATATGAATTAATGTCAAATGGTGGAATGATTAAAAATTCTATCTCACAAGTAGTAATAGATCCAATAAACTTTATTATAAGAAAGAAAAAAGAAACTATTATTGATGTTATTGAGAAACTAAGAAGTATAGAAAGTATTTATAAAGTAGAAATAATTTTAGTTATGAATGATTTGTTTCATTATCCAGAAGAAAGATTGAGTAAACTTGAAGATGTTGTCTTAGTTAAAACCAAAAATATAGACTTTTTAAATTTTAGAGGAAAAGCCCCGGAAAAGAAAAGAACTAAAGTGTCTTAACTACTTCAATAACAGCTCTTTCAGTACCACTTATGATATAATCATATAATCCTAAAGTATTAGATTCACTTGGCACCTCATCAAAATATTTAACATCATTCAATAATTCATCAATATCATTCCTGAACTTTAAGTAAAATTCATAGATATCTGAATCATTTATAAATCCTTCAATCTTAGTGTCTTCTGGTGATTTAACAAATTTATCTTTAAATGATTCAAAATCGCCACCACTTTTTTCAATAGTTTTTTCAATCATAGATTTAACTTCGTCTTTTAACTCTGTATATTTATTATCAGATTGAGGCTTAACAACTTCTTGAGTTTCTGTTTCAGGCGTTTCTACCTCATCAGCTTCTTTTATGAATTGTAAATACTTTTTAATCATATTGTATATATTAAATTTAAATTATAATTTATGACCAAGTAGCTTCAAATATACCATTATACCAGATACCACCTTCCCAAAGTCCATTCTCAAATATACCATTTGTCCATATACCTGATTTCCAGTTTAGATTCTTAAATCTACTAACTATTCTTAATCCAGTATTTACTGGTGAAGTAGCGGCCGATCCAATAGCTGATAAATTTCTATTAACATAAATAATAGTTGTTTCATTTACACTATCTTCATCTTGTTTCAAAATTATATATTTACTTGGATTAGAATTAGAACCAAATACCGAGTTACTATTATTAACTTGATTATCAATTACAGTAATAACATCACCTAAGTTAAACTTAAATATACCATTTAGAATAAATGTATTTTCAGCAGTATCAATACCAATTATTTGAATATCTTCTAATATACCACCATACCAAGTTCCTGTTTTGAAATCCATATTATAAGCAATACCACCATACCACTCACCAGAAGACCATTGACCTGTTTTCCAAATAGAGTATTTATGTGTTTCAGAAACATCCGCTTTTCCATTAATATCAGTTAGTAATTTAGAATAGAAACTACCACTTACCCATTTACCACCATGCCAAGTTGCTGTTCTACTATTAAAAGCCTTTGTTCCGAATCTAGATAAACCATTCTTTTGTTCCCAGTTTCCGTTATACCACATACCATTTTCAAAGTCACCACCTTTCCATTGACCATCTAACCAATAAGCAGGTTCACTATTAGTATTGAAAGTACCGGAATTCCAAGTACCTAATACCCATATACCACCTTCAAATAATCCTTTGTTCCAAGTGCCGTCATTCCAAATACCTTTATTCCACATACCGTCATTCCAAGTACCACCGTACCATCTACCATTGTTCCAAGTACCATTGTTCCAAGTACCATCATACCATCTACCATCAAACCACAATGATTGTTCTTTATCATTAGTTTTTGTATCAACTTTAACAGATAATATTTTATCGGTTATTTTATTTGAATTCCAAGTACCACCATACCAATCACCTGACATCCAAACACCAGATTGCCATGTGCCTCCAAACCATCTTCCTGATTCCCAAGTTCCTTTGTACCAAACAATATTAGAACCATCTAATCCAATAACAGCACCTGATATTTCAGCTTCAAGTAACCATTGATAAGAAAGATTTAAAGTTTCAAAGTTTAATCCATCAATTAGTCTAAATCTATATTTTTCATAATCTACATCTATTAAACTGTATTTAGTTCCGGATAATTTAATATTCTCAACAGATAATTCAATTGATTGTTCGCCTTTATGATCAACACCATAGTCTATTATATCAACTGGTTGATAGTTAAAGAAAGGATCTTGTTTAATATATTTAACATATCCAATATCATTTCCAACCAATACAGAAGAACCATAGTCAATATCAGTAACAAAGTCATAATCTGTTATTTTTGTAATAACATGATATCCAAAGTATTGTTGATTAAGAGTTTGTGATGATTGACTTCCTCCGTTAAATTCTAAAACAGCTGAATCTCCAGTAAATAAGTCATGTTTTTCTGAACAAGAAATATATAATTTCCCACTAAAATTAGAAGTATTAGAAATTGGAACAACATACTCTTTAGATAATTTAGTTATATTAAGAGCTAACTCATTTTTATCATCTACATATATTATTGAACTCAATGATTGAATAGTTTCAGCATCTGAAAGTAAAATCTTAACATATGAATCGGTTGGTATCTTAAAGTTTAACTCATTTTCATAATTTGAGTATGTTAATCCTTGATATACTTCGGTTATTTTACCTTCTGACCTTTGTATATTATTTAAATATTGTAAATCCTCACTGATTTGATATAATTGTCTTCTAGAAATAATATCTAAGGAACCCCCAGATAATATATTAGCATCACCAAGTGTAAAGTTTAATCTTTTATGAAATTCAATAGCATATGCTGAATTATCATAATCATAATATTTATTAAGAACTAATAATTTAGTAGTTGAGTATGTCGCCGATCCATAAATATTAACATCAACAAATGTATTTATGAATATACTATCCCATTCTAATTTTAAATCATCACCAAGTAGTATTTTATTACCAGTCATATACATAGCGCCTCCAGAATAAGTCATTCCATTAGTGTCTATATAAGCTGTTGTTGATGTTAAACTTCCAAATGGTATACCTCTATATTCCGGCATTGCTAAATATTCTTTACTAGCATAGAATGTTGGATTTGGATCACCAATATTATTTATACTTGTTAAATAATCCATTAAATTATATGTTGGTGAATATCCAAAATTTAAGAAACCACTAGTATAAACCATATCATTTGAAACTTCGGTAAAAGCACCACCAGTAGTTGAAGATAAAGAAATTGACCAAGATGCTGTTGCATTGGGAATTGATCCATATCCAGAAGCAGATATTAAATTAAAACTTGTTGAAGTAACAGAAGTTGATAATAAATATGTTGAAATAGCAGATGATGTTACACCAAGTATAAGGTTATTCAAACAACCATTAATTGTACCAGATATTTGAATATCATTTAATAATGATGGGGAGCTTCTAAAAGTATATGTGCTTGATGTACCATTTAAATTTAATATAGAAGTATCTCCATCTAATGGTAGAAAACTCATTGATCCACTCAAAGTTGATAAAGTTTCAGGTGTTGTAACAATTGAATAAAAATTTAAAAACCAATTTGGACTTCCATTAGGATTTGATCCATTTCCAGCATCTGCTTCTAAATTAATAAAGTTAGTAGAAACACTTGATGATGAAAAAGAAGGTGTTATACCAGCTAAAAGATTGTTTAATGTATCATTAATTGTAGTATCAGTTTGTATATCACCTGGTAATGAAGGACTATTTCTAAAAGTATAAACATATGGAACACCACCTAACTCTAAAGTAGAAATATCTCCATCAACCGGTAAGAATGTTAACTGACCCGATAAAGTAGCAGGCACTTCCGGTTTTTCAAGAAAATAAACAGATCCACCAAATCCCGATGTAAGTGAAGTTGAATAAGCTATATCTTGTGTTGGTGTAATTATTACTTTATTAATTTTTTCGGTTCCCGGAATTATTGTAAATGTTGATATTATACCATTTTTAACCAATCTTATTCTATTATTATCACTATCAGCAATATACATATTACCAAACACATCAACAGCGACCCCGGTTGGATTATTCAATCTAGTTAATGCAGCTGGCATGCCATCTCCACCATATCCCGCTGCTCCGTTTCCAGCCACAGTGGATATTCTACCTGAAACACCAATTATTGAAACTTTTCTTATTCTATTATTACCACTATCTGCTATATAAACATCACCAATTGAATCAACGGAGACAGCGGTTGGAAGATTTAAGCTAGCCGCCAAAGCAAAACCACCATCACCACCAAACCCCATTACACCGGTACCAGCAAAATCACTTATAATATCTGTCACTAGGTCTACTCTTCTAACTCTATTATTATATGTGTCACATATATAAAGAAAGTTATTGTTATTATCAATACAAATAGACTGTGGTGAATTTAATTTAGATGAGTTAGCGGAAACCCCATTACCAGCATACGCACCAGAAGTAAGTAATCCAGCGTAAATATCTATTGTTCCACCTGAATCTATTCTTCTAACGACATTATATGGAGCCGATCCACTTCCAGAAATTGTAGATATATAGATTCTACCACTATTATCAATAGCAACATCACTAGGTTCGTATAAATCACTAGCGTTAGCAAAAACATTATCTGGTCCATAACCACCCGGTGTATTACCAGAAATAGTATTAATATCTCCAGTGACAGCATCAACCATTCTAAGACGACCATTATTAGTATCTGTTATATACAAATTACCCAATCCTCCTGTGTATCCAAAAATATCATAAACCAATCCCATTGGACGATCTAATTCAGCATACGGAGCAGGACCACCATCACCACTAAAACCAGGTGTTCCCGTACCAGCAATTATCACCGGAACATTATTTGATGAAATACCACCTGAAAAACTATAAGTTAAACTTGTAATTACAGAAGAAGCTGAAACACCACCTGAGAAACTATAAGTAAATACATTAGTTGATAATGGCAATACACACCCTGTATTAAATGAAGTTTGTAAGTTATAGTAAGAAGTATCACTATTAAATCTAGCACTTATTTCAAAAAGATTTGGTCCTAAATAACCACCAAGACCTATAGCTTCAACCGTTATAATATCACCCACTGATGGAATCCAAATTGTTCCACTAAAATAAGTAAGTACAAATTGATAATATGATGTGTTATTAGTTCCAAGAGATGTTTGTGTGTAATAAATAGAATTTCCAGAAACATCACTAAACTTCCATGATGTACCTACTGGAAGAGCAGCAAAATCCGAACTATAATTAGTTCCAGAATTTGATAAACAATTTATATTTAGAACAAAAGATGATGAAAGAAAAACGGTTACACCTATTGCTCCAGGAAAAAGATTACCAGGAGTAGTTGCCGCGTTCGCCCAAGGTGTAGTTGGACTACCCCAGGTCCACTTTGTTGAAGTAGTCGGAACATATTCAACAGTATCTAATTTATAAGCAGTTGATATTGGATGATTATTAAATCTAGATTTTAATTCATCGGATGTTGTATATTTATTCAAATTAGTTAAAACAACGCTATAAGTTGTTGCTTGTAAATCAGTTATTATATTTTGATTAAAATCAGTAAACATATAAGCGTATTTATAACTACCAAATGTTCTTATTTTGTTAATAACAAACTCACCATCAACAATCACTGATTCAAATTTCATAACATCACCAACATTAGCAGAGAATGTACTTGATAACAATCTAACAACCATTAAATAATCGTATAAGAAAATATTGTGAGCAGATGTAGGAGCAGATATTGCTGTTAAACCATATCCATTATACCTACTTGAATTATCATCTAATATTTTAGGAGCTAAGTTCACTATTTGTGAAGCAGAAGCAGTAATATTAGTACCAGTAAAACTAAAAGAAGATCCGTAAAAAACATGTGAGAATGTTGTAGACATTAAAACTTTACTAGAATCACTAAGAGGGGTATTACTATAAAATTCAAAAGTTTTTTCTCTATCTCTCCAATACTCTATCCAGTTTTTCTCAGAATAAGTACCAGTATTGGTTGTTGTAAGAGCATGTTCAATAGGTTTGAATGCTATATAAGATCCAGTTGAAGTAATATTATCACTATTAAAATCCAAAGAGTTTGGTAATCTATATTCACCAGCATCTGTAAAGAAATTTAACTTACTCGCTATATCATAATCTAAAACCAAAAGTTTAGATTTTAATTTATCTTCAAATGTTGAATCTAATGTTGTGAAATTAATTGGACTATATCCAGATGATTTTAATAAAGAAGTATTACCACATATTAATAGTTCATTTCCATCATAATCAAAAATTTCATTTGGATAAATATTAGAGTACTCAGATGCAGCTGAAGTTGAAGAAATAGTAGTATTAGAATAAGAACTACCTGTTCCTAAATAACTAAAATTACTAATATTAAATGAAAAAACACCATCTTCACCACTTACTTTGTCAGTTCCGGTAAAGTAAAAATAATTTGTTCCTTTTCTTCTTGTTATATTTTTAATGTCTCCGTAGTCAGCATCAAAATCAAAATAAATAAAATCAGTACCTACTGCATTAAAAGAGTTATTTATATCATAAGCTGATATAATATTATTATTACAAGCCAAGAAAAGTAATTCTTTATTAGCAGGAATAGATTGTGTGCTATATGAATAACTCAATCCCCAAGTAGAAATGGTTGTTTTGTATAAATCATTTATATTATCAACTAATAAATACTCATCATCATCGTCAATTTTTCTAGAAACTCTTCTTTTATAAGCAACCCATCCACCAATAGTTTCGACCATTTCAATTAAAACACCAACATTACCAGCGATAAAGAAACTAGTATTTGTAGTGTATAATACCTTATTATAGTTAAATGTGTTAAAATCATCAAGTTCAATTCTTTCCCATTTATATCCACCATTTTTGGTGTATAAAATTGTATTTAATTCACCAACAACAACTCCTCTTAAATCATTAAAAAATGATATTGATTTAAGATTTGTTTTAACCACCAGAGGTTGTAAAGAAGGAACATTTTTAGTCAATATTCTTTCAATATTAAAATCATGTTTTCTAACTTTTAAAATCGTATTTTCATCACCACATATCCAATAATAATTAGTAGTTTCAGAAATACCTCTAAGATTAACTTTATATTTACTTGGTATAATATTAGATTTACCTTCTTGTGTATTTAATATAACACCAAACTCACCTACAGATATTGTTCTAGTTGGTATGCTATATGTAACACTATCAAATAAATAAGATTGAGTTCCATGTTTAATTATATCATAATAGTTTATTTCAAATAAGTTATTATAATCAACTCTATTTCTTAATATCCAATTATGTTTTTCCATAAATTCAATTGGTTGGTCTAATGAAGTAGTTGGATAATATCCATCTAATAATCTAGATAAGTGAAATTGTTTACCTTTATTATTAGTTCCTAATTTAACAGAAACACTATATCTTATACATTTTTTATAGTCATCTAAATCAATATCTCTAATTAAACTTCCGTTTAAATATTTATAAATTCCGTTTTCTTCATTATAATATTGATATTCAATAGTTCCACCTAAATTTTGAATAATTATATAATTTCCAGAAAAATAAGTATCTGGATTAATTGTATTTAATAAATTAATATTACTTACTTGATTTTTAACTAAAACTTTTTGGTCATTAATTAATCTCACACCATCTATAGTAAGATTTACATCAGTAATTGAAAGGTCTAATAAATCAGTTGTAGCAACATCAACATAATTATAGTTACCCATTGAATCTTTTATTAATCTATTTGGAGTAAATAAGTTTTTAAGTGTTAATCCATATTCAGATAGATATTTAGTATAGTAATTAAAGGAAGACCCATCATCTATTGAAGTAGCATTTTTTGAAGGTATTGTTGTAATACTATAAGGAGAACCAGCTATACTAATATACCAATTTCTTGGTTGGTATTTTCCCAATATATCATAAACATCATCAGTTCCATTAATAGGTAAATAAGTAGCACCACTAAGAGATTTAGCATAAAATCTTGTAGCTTTTAATTCTTGTTTTAAAAAGTCAAAATCACTTTTAATAAGTTTATCATCAGTAGATGACCATTTGTTATAAGTACTATTGTATGTCCACATATTTATTTTTTAACTTTTAATTTCCAAATTACAGTTTTACTATCTACTTCAACCGAGCTTTTAGAAATTGATACTTTTGATTTTTTAAGAACCTTTTTTATTTTAGAAATAAATTCTTCATATTTGTAAATATCTTCCACATATTCGGAAATATCTATTATAAAAGAGTCCACATCTGAGAATATTAAGTCATAAATTAAATCATCTTCCTTTTTCACAAGTTTTCAAGGTTATGGTTTCACTTATATATTAAAAGTTTATATCTCTATGTCATCAATAAAGGGTAAGTGGATAATACCAATATATAATTAAAAATAATAACTTTTGATGAGTAAATATAAAAACGAAGTCAGTGGTCAAATTCAAGAAGGTGTTCAAGATTTTGAATACAAAAAGAATCTAAGAAAAAGGAATTCTTTAAGTAAAGAAGAATTTCAAAAATCAAATGTACATCTTAGCGACAAACAACAAGAATTGTATAAAGGTATTAGAAACAACATATTAACAGTTGTTCACGGTCCAGCAGGAACATCAAAAACTTACACTACTTGTTACGCAGCTTTAGCTCTTTTAGCTGACAAGAAAATTGAAAAAATTATTATTACAAAGCCTATTCAAGAATCTGGAGAAAACTTAGGTTTCTTACCAGGAAGTATGGAAGATAAGTTACTTCCTTACAAACAATCTTATTACACAACATTTTGTAAAATTATAGGAAAAGCAACTGTTGATTTTTTATTCTCAACTGAAGAAATTATATTTGAACCATTAGCTTATATGAGAGGATCTACCTATGATAACTGTATAATGTTATTAGACGAGTGCCAGAATGCTTCTATTAAACAAATAATGTTATGGGTTACTCGTTTAGGTAATGATTCTAGAGCAGTAATGATGGGAGACACATCACAATATGATGTTAGAAAAAAAGATTCAGGCTATAATGATTTTATCAAAATGGTTGATGGAATGAATGACCTTTGTTTATTTGAATTTAATAACGAAGATATTGTTAGAAATAAATTCTTAATACAGATTGCTAATCGATATGATAAATATCGTTCAGAGCAAAAAGAGTTTTAATAAAAAACCCACCTAATTGGTGGGTTTTTTTATTTAATTATTATCATCTTCATCAAAGTATTCATCTGGTTCAGGCTCTCTTTCTACTTTACCATTACTTTGTACTAATATATAATCAAAGTTATAATTTTGACTATTTGAAAATCTATTCTTACTAACATAGAAATTCTTAAATGTATCTAAATAAGGGTAATAAGATAATCCACTATCATCTAAATTCACATAAAGTTGTAACCTTTTTACTTCACCATCAATGTCAAATAAAAGTTCTGTTTTAGCACTTTGTTCCCATTTGGAAATGTAACCATTTTCTTTAGCCCAATCTTTGAAAAAGTTAATATCATGGTCATAAACATAATAAATTCTATCCATAAATTTATACTCTTTAGTAGAATCTTTATGGTCTTTAACTCCTTCCCATAATAAAGCTCTTGCTCTTACTTTATCATCATCTGAAAAGAAAACTAACAATTTAACCTTATCTTTATTTTTAGCATAAAGCTTCATAAACTTATTTCTTTCTCGTTGTCTCATACAAGAATTCCAAAGAGTACCGAATCTACCACCATTCAATGCATGGTAGTTATCTTCTAAATAATACTTTAGAATTTCCTCACCTTCAAAAATTTTCAATTTGGAAGTATCTCTTGAAAAATAAGATTTATAAAGATTTACAAATTTTTCAATAAGAGTATCAGTTACTTTAAAGTTCTTAAATGAGAACTCTGTTAAGAACTTTCTAACAAATCTTCCAATTTTAATTTTAACTCGACCATTTTCCCAATTATTTTCAACTTTTTCATATTTAGATTTTGGTAAAAATGAGACTACATCAATTTCATTATCAACTCTTTTAATATAGTTACCTTCATCATTAATATGTGATGTGTCTCCTTGTAGGAATACGGCAGCTATAATAGAATCTTTTTGAGCAAACTGTAAAAAGCTCCACATTTCATCGTTAAAATTAAGTATTGACATTTTTATATATAGTTTATGAAGTTTTTATTAGAGTTTAAATCGTTTTATAAAGAAGGTGACATTGTTCTTGTAGAATATTGGTATAATGACATGGTTACTCCGGTTAAAATACTTGAAAAATTGTCTAAAGTTTCTTATAAAGTTAGTCATAATGTTTCTAATTCTAAAATTTCTAATGCTCCTGATGAAATAATTAAGTCTACTGATATTATTGATTTTAGTCGATAATGTTTCCTAAAAGATATTGATAAAATAATCTATCATTGTCATTGGTCATATCTAGATATTGTTCTTTAACAACTTCAACTTCTTCTTTAGTCATTTTTTCATCAATAATTTTATCAATTACACTATCGTAGTAATTTTGATTATTCTTAGATAAAGTATCGGTACTATAAACTTTTTGACTTTCTTTGAAAGGAACTAATTCACCTCCATTGTCAAAATAAGATCTTGATTTATTTCTTCTATTACTTTTCTTGAAATTACCATCATATTCCTCTTCACCAGGCCATGAACTAGGACTTTTATCCCAACTATCAGTATTCACATCACTTTGTCCATACCAATCATCGTGGTATCCATAGTCTTTATTTCTATTTCTCCAGTTAGATGATCTACCTGAGTAGCTAGAATCATAAGTTTCATAAGTTTTTGTTCTAGCTCCATAATTATAAGACTTATACTCTGTTTTAGAAGGATCTCTTTTAGTTGGAAGATTTTCCCAATCAACTTTCAAACAAGCTTCAGCTAGTTTTTCTAAGTGTTTAATATTTTGTGATTCATTTACAGTGTGTTCTTTATAATAACCAACTGAAAGGTTAGTACACTCTGGAATAATATCAACAAATTCAGCTGAATCAGTATAAACACCTCCATCATCTTTCTTATATGACAATCCATATCCAGACTTATTCAATTGAAGTGCTAAAGCATCTGCAAAAGTATCTGAACAACATCTTGAAGATGATTGGTAAGTAATTACAGAACCAAGATCTTTTCTATCAAATGAAATAATTCTATCATATTTACCATTGAAGTCACCACTCTTAGCGGCTAGTCCAGAACCAATACAACCAACTTCTTCACCAATGAAAAAGTAGTAAAGTCCGGGAATTTTATTTCTCATTAAGTGTAATAAGATTGTAACACCTGCTTTATCATCAGCACCTAAAGTAGTTTTACCATCTGTTTTAATTAAATCACCATCAAAAGTATGTGTAACTGAAGTTTGTTCTCTACAAACTGTATCTAAGTGAGAAGCAAATACTGTTCTTGAATCGCCAATTTTATAAAAATAATTTCCGTTTTTGTCTTTTTCTAAATCACTTGGGAATAATCCACAAGCAATCATATTCTCAACTAAACCATCTTCTGTACCATACGGATACGTCTTATTAGTAAGTCGTAAGAATGTTTCTAATATAATATTATTTTTCTTTTTCACGGTCAGGTTTATTTATTGAATACAAATATACGAACTTTTTTAATAAAAAACAAACAAACATAAAATTTTTCGATATATAATTTAGCTGTTCGCTACACTTATGTCGGGTATCAAAAGGATACCATTGAGATTTAGAAATGAATCAAAGATATAGGATAAAATAAAAAAGAATAACTATGGCAAAAACAATTGCAAGTAATTCCAAGCCAAATGCTTGGATCGTAACTCCTAACGACAAAGGGAGAAAATCAATTAAAAGTGGAAAAGTCTTCTTAGAAGATAAAGAAGAATTTGAAATCGAATTATTTAACCCACTAACCGTTTCAGTTCTCGCTGATATTAAATTAAACGGTCAATCAATATCAAAAACAGGATTAGTAGTAAAACCAGGACAAAGGATTTATTTAGACTGCTTTATTGACGATAAAAAGAAATTTAAATTTTCAACTTACGAAATTGAAAACTCTGGAGAAGCATTAGACGCTACTCAGAACAATGGTCTTTTAGAAGTTTTCTTCTATAAAGAAGATGTTATCACTTTAGATAACTGGCAAAGAAAGTTTGATAGAATAATCGTTGAAAAGTATTACCCATACAATCCTTATCCTTGGCGTAATCCATATACAGTTTGGTATGGTACAACTTCACCTACTATTGGTGGTAGTTGTGTAACTACAAATCTAAATAATGGTGTAATTGGAACAACTACAACTTCAAATGCTTATTACTCAAGTAACAATGCGGTAAATTGTAGTTATACATCTGATGATGTTAATGTACCATATGGTGGAACTACTGTTAATAATTTATTTTCAGTAAATAATATAGAAACAGGTAGAGTTGAAAAAGGTGAGGAGTCTAAACAAAAATTCACTGAGGTAGAAATGGACTTTGAAAAGAATTATATCTCTTCAACTATTATTCAAATCTTACCGGAAAGTAGAAAACCAGCAGAGGTTAAAGATGTAAAAAAATATAAACAAGAATCTAATGATGTAGTTGAACTAATCAAAAAATTAGCCGATTTACACTCAGCAGGAATCTTAACAGATGCTGAGTTTAATACTAAAAAATCAGAATTACTAAGTAAAATATAAAATAAATAAGTGAACAGCTTAAAACAAAAAGAGAGACTTTGAGTCTCTCTTTTTTATTTTAGAAATGTTTTTTAACTTCTGATGAAAGCTCATCAATAGTCATCTGACCACCTGAGTTAGCAATCTGTGTTTTAAATATTTCATATTACTTATTTTTATTTTTTTATATAAAGTCATAGGCAACTAACTCTCCTTTTCTATATCCCATATTATTTTCATGTATATCCTCTATTTTTAGTGGAGGTGATTGTCCTTTAGCAGTGTTATATATCTCTAATATATTTTTACTTAGACTCATAAAAAAGTCTTGTTCCATTTTCTTCCAAGATCCTTTGATTTTATTTTCTTGGCCTTCAATTTTGTTTCTAACACAAAACATCCCAACAAGAGTATCTAATTTAAGACCTATTTGATTTTGCATCTTAAAGTTATTTTTGAAATTTTTATCAAACTCTTCTTCAGAATACTCAGGATTTCCAGATTTTAACCACTTAAATACATTTATTAATTTATCATCAACTTTATCATGTAAATAATTTTTACTATCAATAAAAGAGAGTAGAAAAATTAAGTGCATCACCATTTTTTGTTCATTAGTTGGCATATCAAGAAAATCCATACAAATCAAATAGATTTTTTTATTTTGCCATTCTGTTTCTTTAACCCAAAAATACTCACATAATCCTTTATCGTGTTTTCCAACTCTTCCTTTTATTTGTTCCGCCTCGGTATCACTCATTGTGACCTTAATACACTTACTCTTAACATCACACTTTTTACCGGAAAAACCTACTTTATAAAAATCTTCAGGTAATTCAGGTGAATCTAACCACTGAAAAGTTAATCCTATACCACCAGCCGCTAAATATTTTAGATTCTGATTTGAAAAAATAGTTTCTAAACACTCTTTAACTTTACCAGAAAGATTCTTAACAAGTTCATTTTCAGAAGAAGTTGAAATTTTATCTAAACTCTGAATATCTTCCAAAAGAAGTCTAAATTTTTCGTATAGTTTTAAATATTTCATAATAAGTTTTTAAATTTTAATATATATTAAGAAATGAAAATCAAAAAGTATTTAAACTTCATAAAAGAATCTATTAAAGAAGATATAGAAGAAGGAACTCTTTGGAAGTTAACCGAAGATGATATCACTGATTATATGTTAGAAATAACAGATGCTGGATATTATATTTCAGTAGAATTTGGTTTTTGTGAAACTATAACACAACACTCCTATAATAGACCATCTGTTGAAAAAGATGTTTTTACAGAAAAGGTAAAATCTGGTGATAATGTTAGACCGGCTTATTGGATTAAAATAGATAAAAGTGATAGAGTTAAAAATGATGATGTTACTTCTACATTTCAATTTGCTTGTTCAATTATAGCTGAAGAAGCAAATGCTGAAATATCAATAAATGACGCGGATGGCAATCTAGGAGATATAGATGGTATAGAAATTAAAGGTGGTTTATTTTATACTGATAATTGGAATTCTGGTGAGCCAGAATTATTAGAAACTGATAGTTATATTGCTATTTTTGCTAAATCAAAAGAAACTGTTACATTCACTCAAGAAAATCTTGTAGAATATTATAACTGGATAGATGCTATTATAAAAGATGGTAATATTTATGTTGAAGTTAATTTAGAAGATATGTCTGATATTATGTTATCTAGAAGTTCAAATTATAAAGATATCTTAATAAAAGGTGAAGAAGATCTGTATGATAATTACTATGGTTCTGATTATCAACCAGATATTCCATCAATGATTCAATATACTTTAACCAAAGAGAATAATAATCTTTTGATAAAAGCTATGATTAAAGAAGTCGGTGGGTTAGAAAGTATGATTAATCATATCGGTGATGAATGTTCAGATGAGGTATATGAAAGTGTTAAAGGAAAATCAGAAGAAGAAGTTATTGAATTCTTATTAAACGAAAGATTCTATGAAACATTAAAACAACTATGTAAAAATTCTGAGATATGTCAAGAAATTAGACAAACTATTGGTGATTGGGAAATGAACGCACATGTTGATTCAAACTATCAATCAATACTTGATGAATTTGATGAAGTAGTTGAAAGTGAATTCAAATATACAAAAGAAAGAAGAGAAGTTACTAAACACTATACATCAAAAGATGCTGAGGGAAATCAAACCAGAAGAGAGTATCAAGAACTTGATACATTTTATACTATTCCTTATAATAATGATTGGATAGATAATGAGGATGCTGATAGATTAAAAGGTAATAGTTTATTTGATATATTCAAAGAATGGTGTGGTGAACAATACTTTACTTATGAAATGAAACCTAATTTCTCAGATTATGGTGATGTTGATTCAAAATCTCTTAATAATGATTTAAAATCAGATTTAGAAAGATACTTAAAATAAAAAAACCACTTTAGAGTGGTTTTTTTATTTTATGGTCTAAGATATTCTTTTACTTTCATTAACATATAATCGGTAATCAAATCAGAAGGATTCAGTGAGTCAATAAACTTAACATCAACTTTCACAGACTTACTCATTTCTTCTTCTTTAGATCCGTCACCTTTAGCAACCACTTCGTGGTAATCTCTTTCATTCAAAGGAATTAAATAAGGATAATATTTATTAGCAATTGCCTTATTGATAAACAAAGGTCTCATATCTTCTAATTGAAAATCTTCTCTTAAAACAATACCAGCTTCTTCTTCAAGTTCTCTAATCATAGCTTTAACAGGAGATTCTCCTTGTTCTATACCACCACCAACAACAGTAACGTGATATTCTTGACCATTAACAAATTTAAAAGTAGGAATATATTCATATCTCAAAATAATTTGATTTGTTTCAATTAAATAAGGAATACAAACAACACAATCTTTTTGTTTTATAACAGACCAATCTTCAAATTGAACTACATTAAAATAATTATCTTTGTAAAGTACTTTTTCTTTTCCTTCTGCAAATTCATCTGTTGGTTTAAATTTTGAAAACTTCTCCACGGTAATTTAATTGTTTTTCTTATATATTAAAATAAAAAAGTTACTTATATAGAGTAACTTTTTAACCAAACTTGGCTATATTTTTATATTTCTTTTTAATATCTTCTATCTCACTCATTGCTTCATTAAACTTTCCTTTGATTTCATCATTTACGGTAAAGTCTAATATTATACCACATCCTGGACAAACAGATACCGGGTGTTTGATTATAAATTGCAAATCCATACCCAATGGAGTTTTACAAGCGGGACAAGGCATTGGCATAATTTATATATTATTTTTAACTAGTTCCTGGATCGTCTAATTTCTGAATATAAGAATCTATTAATCTTGATATCATTTCTGGTTTTGTATCAGACTTAAATTTAACTCTGATTTTAGCCATTCCGGAACCATCATCATTTCTACCAGAGTCAACTTCAATTGATTTAATATTATGAGTTGAATCTTGACTAATTTTTCCGTCTTTTTTATTTTTAAAAATACCTAACAAACTTCTTTTAAGGTCGGATGCTTGATTATCACCAATAACTAATCTTGCTTCAAATTCAACATCCAATTCTTCTAATCCAATAGAAGAGTGGTCGGCCAAAATATAAAGAGGAACATCTATATCCCTTCCACCTATTTTGAATTTTTGAATTTTAGGCGAGCCATCAGCATTAAAGTAATTTACTAAATTACTTATGTGTTGTTTTTCGGTAATACTTTGAGCAACCATACCTGCTTCAAGTAACCCACTAACTAACTCTTCAATGTTTAATCTTGCCATTTATTATATTCGTTTTTGTTTATAAGAAAAAATACAAATAAAGTTTTAAGAAAAAAAAAGAGACTAATCACTTAGTCTCTTTTAATATTCTATTTACTAATTATTTTCCTTTAGTATCTTCAGTAAGTGGAATTAAT
>Ga0114966_10000361_pt1 | contig 44436 bp, 27 predicted proteins | sample M_130207_XF_Meta_FD_87029 | JGI IMG/M metagenome (GOLD analysis project Ga0114966, IMG submission 87029) | Freshwater microbial communities from Lake Montjoie, Canada to study carbon cycling - M_130207_XF_MetaG | ecosystem: Environmental > Aquatic > Freshwater > Lake | place: Lake Montjoie... | reverse complement strand
TAATTTTATATTGCAGATAGGTAACTATGCCAACCCCAGTTCGAAAAGAAAGGCCCACCCATATTTGTTGTTTAATTAAAAAGCTGAAATTAAAATCGGCGCAAATAGGAGCACCTTTTACATATTTAATCATATAGGATGGGCTGAAAATTATTTTATCCGTCACCTCCCATGCTTTTCCTCCTGTAAAAAATAAGTGTCGTAACAAAGTTGAATAATCCCCTTTCTTATTTGGATAATTTGTTATGCGTCCTTCATTTAAATGCGTTACACTTATACCCCAATAAAGTGTATTTGAATAATAATACAATCCTGCATCAGTATTAAAAGCAATACGACTATCTCTACCATAAGTATCGTATTCTAATTTGTCTTTATAAGTAATTTTACCCCAATCGAATACGTTTTGGTAAATGCCAGCCCGCAAACCAAACGATAGTTTCCCATTTCTTATTTTAATACGATAAGCATAAGATCCAAAAAGCCCATTAGTGCTTTTTGGTCCCATAGTCTCATGAATTAAATTAAATCCTAATGCGGCATTTTTTTTATGCATGGGTCCTTGTACGTCAAAAGATGTAGTAGTTGGGGCTCCTTCCACAGCCACCCAAGCACTGCGATGGAAAATATTAGTATTTATAGCATCTTTGCTTCCAGCATAAGCAGGATTAATAGCAAATTGGTTAAACATATATTGGCTGTATTGCGCATCCTGCTGCGCACATGCCGATTGTATGAAAGTCCAGTTAGCGTCTTTAGATGAAATTATCAGGAATAAAAAAAAATAAAAAATAAAACTTTTTTTCTTGTTGCCGATAATTAATTTTGCCAGCTTTATTATCCAAGCTGATAATAAGTTGAGAGGAGAAAAGTGGCTCATTATTATTTTATTAATTACCGTTTTCATGATTTCTTAATTCCTTTATTTTATATTTTTTTTAGAATGTAAACCAGGGTATTTTGTTTTAGCACATTATTATTAATCACAGACCAATGAAAAATTTAATATGTTAATTCTATCCAGCCCTTTTTTTCTGTTTTTTTTAAAGTTTTACTAATGGCTTCAATTAAATAAAAATAGGTGCCATCTGGCAATTCATTTCCCTGTGAATTTTTACCATTCCAGGCATTAGATTCGTTATTATAATCTTTAGTCTCCCAAATTTTAGCACCCCAGCGATTATAAATGTAAACAGTATTTGTTTCAAAGTTACTAATACCATCAATTACCCAAATATTGTTATAGTCATCACCATTATTAGGTGTGATACCCGTATAAGGCTTCAGCTGATCGTCGCAATCTATCGCGTCTTCACTTATAACTATTGCGCCTGCAAGTGAAAAGTTCCCGTCCTTTATCTTATACTGATAAGTGCCAGGAGCAAGATTTTTAAATAGGAACTGGGAACCAAAAGAGGAACCTTCCCAGCTATAAGTAACATTACCATTATAATTAATAACAGACAAATTAGCGCTGCCGTTATTAGCACCGGTGCAGGGGGAGTTTGTGAATGTAGATTTATCACTTAATGAAGTATTATTAGGTTGTTGAAAGCCTTGGGTTAACCATTGAACACTAGCAGACGAAGACATGGCAGAATCGGTACTAACAATTGTTTCTCCAACAGTATAATCTATCGTTCCCAAAGAGAAAGAGCCTGTTCCTCCTGTGGAACAGAAAACTTGCCTCATAGGAGGCGAGTTTTGCACCTGAGCAGATGCAGCAAAATGCAGTACTAACATCAAAATACAAATTGATTTAAACGCCTTATTATTCATGTCTAATTAATAATTTATTATTACGATATAGTATTTTGATAAAATAAAAATTCCGACTTTATAATTTTATAATATAACCAGATTGAATAGGTAATCCATGTAAAATTTTACCTAATAAATTTATCATTTTATTAATAAAGGATATAATCAGCTTAATTGATAAAAGTAAAAATGCTTATTTTAAATTTGCTAAACCTAAACGACTTCACAAATTAATATGTACTAAATTAATATAATATTTTCAATAATTTTAACAAAAATGCTATTTTTCAAATAATTATTGATAATAGTAAAGCTTTCAAAATAATTTCGATAAAACAGATATATTAATAAAAACATCTGATTTCATTTTTTTGCAAAAATGTCCTTATGAAAACGAGCGTGAGACATGAATAAACGCGATGCAGGTTTGCAGGTGGTGAGGAGTTGTTTGTTCTTTTTTTTAGATTCTGGAGCTTGTCCTGAGCGAGCCTATGATGAGCGTTTGTCGAACCACCGAAGGGTATCACGACAAAAGAAAAACATACAGTTTTTGAACCATTTAATTTGCGAATTTATTTCAAAAACTTCACTATGGTATAATCTTAAATTCAGAGGCGTCCCCATTTTATATTCACTGGATTTAAAGCTATCCAATAAAAAAAATGGAGGGTGAAAAAAAGCCAAATAAATTAAATATCAATTTAGCTAAACAAATGAATTGTTTTGTTGTAAAAGTTGATGAAATCCTTTATTAGTGGGACTAAAATTCATAGTCCTGTAAATTTTAGTATTCATCTTCATTAAAAAAGAAATCATCTTTGGTAGGGTAATCTGGCCAAATTTCTTCGATAGTTTCATACATCTCGCCTTCGTCTTCTATTTCCTGAAGATTTTCTATAACTTCCATCGGAGCTCCAGAACGAATTGCAAAGTCAATTAATTCATCTTTTGTTGCTGGCCAAGGGGCGTCCTCAAGGTTTTTTGCTAATTCAAGTGTCCAATACATTGTTTATGTTTTTGAAATTGGAACAAAAAATACTGTGCCAATTGATATATTTCAAAATAAGGATGATTTTTCTGCAAAAGTAAAAATTTATTTCTCTAATCAAAATGAAATTAGATAATTATTTACATTCTAGGTTTCCATGGTATTTCACTAACCATTAAATATTGGCTAAGTTTACGTGAAAGCATAAATAGATAATCACTTAGTCGGTTTAAATATTTAATGACTAATTCGGCAACAAAACTGGTTTCAGAAAGGTTAATAGTCAAACGTTCTGCTCTACGACAAACACATCTTGCAATATGGCAAAACGATACTGTGGTATGACCTCCAGGTAAAATAAAAGATTTCATTTCGGGTAAAGTATCATTCATTTTATCAATTTCTTGTTCCAAAAATAGTATATCCTTTTCATTTAAATCCGGAATTTTCATTGTTGATTTTTCAGGATCAGAGGCCAAGGATGAACCAATTGTAAATAATCTATCTTGGATTTCAATTAATGAATTTTTACTGTCATCATCTATCAATTGATCGCGAATGAGTCCTATGTAGGAATTAAGTTCATCCACTGTTCCGTAAGTTTCAATTCTAATATGGTTTTTTAGAACACGGGTGCCACCTATTAGTGAAGTTTTCCCCTTATCTCCTGTTTTTGTGTAAATTTTCATTTTGAATATATATATATTGAAAATTTTTTTAATTTTTAATATTTTGAATAATTTATGCTATTGGCTCTCTTAGTGAAGTTTTCGAAATAAATCCGCAAATTAAATGGTTCAAAAACTGTGTATTTTTCTTTTGTCTTGATACAAAAGAAACAAAAAATCAAGAACAAACGATTCCTCCCCACTTGCAACCCTGCATCGCGTTTGTTCATTCCTCACGCGCGTTTTCATAAGGATATTTTTTGCAAAAAAATGAAATCATCCGTTTTTATTAATATATCTGTTTTGTCGAAATTATTTTGAAATCTTTACTTACTAAGCTATCAGCCTATAATGCTGCTTGTTTAAAGATTTTAAATAATCCATATTTTTAATGCTATTAATTAGGGATTAGTTTTTTATGTATTGTTATAATATTTTCATTTTGATAGTCATGCTCTAGCTCACCATCTTTTAAACGGATTATTCTGTGTGCATGTTTAGCGATATTTTCTTCGTGGGTTACCAATACAATGGTATTTCCATTTTTGTGAATTTGCTCTAGCAGCTCCATAATTTCTATCGATGTTTTTGAATCCAAATTCCCTGTGGGTTCATCTGCTAATATAATTGCGGGATTGTTTACCAAAGCTCTTGCAATGGCAACACGCTGCCGTTGGCCTCCCGAAAGTTCATTCGGCTTGTGCTTTATACGATCGGCTAATCCTACTTGCTCTAAAACTTCTATCCCCCTTTTTATCCTATCCGCTTTACTAAATCCTGCATAAATTAGTGGTAACATCACATTATCAAGCGCTGTAGAACGTGGCAATAAATTAAACGATTGAAAAACAAAACCTATTTCCTTATTTCGAACTTCAGCCAGCTTATTATCCATCATTTGTGAAACAGAAGTCCCGCTTAAATTATATTCGCCGCTGGAAGGGCTGTCTAAGCACCCCAAGATATTCATTAATGTGGACTTTCCGCTGCCAGAGGGCCCCATTAATGCCACATATTCATTTTTATGGATGGTTATGGAAACCGATCGCAAAGCATGAATAATTTCCGTTCCTATTTTATAGGTTTTTGCAATTTTTAATAGTTGAATAATTGGAACCATAATGTTGCAATTTTTTTTTAATTAATGGCAGCTATTCTATCAATTCAAAAGTAATAAAATTAATAATAGTATTTTATAATTATTGTTCCATACCTTTAAAATAATTCTGTTTTATAGGAATCCTTTAGTGAAGTTTTCGAAAAAAATCCGCAAATTAAATGGTTCAAAAGCTGTGTGTTTTTCTTTTGTCTTGATATCCTTCGGCAAAAGCTCAGGACAGGCTCCAGAAACAAAAAATCAAGAACAAACGATTCCGCCCCACCAGCAACCCTGCATCGCGTTTGTTCATTCCTCACGCGCGTTTCCATAAGCATATTTTTTGCAAAAAAATGAAATCATCTGTTTTTATTAATATATCTGTTTTGTCGAAATTATTTTGAAAGCTTTACTTAATTGAAAAATATATTTTAAGAAGGGGGTAATGGATTTTTTTCGAACGAATTTTAAGAGGGGGTAATTATCGTCATGCATCATCTTTCTTTTCCTCCTTACTCAATGAGCCGATGGTTATAAAATACTGAGCTGCAGCATAACTGCCTAAAATCCATATTTTGGCAAGGGGGATAGGGCTAAGAAATTTATTAACTGCTAATAAACTGTCGGAAAGAGCAAAGAACAATGCTCCAACCATAATAAAATTAAAACTTTTATTGTTCACTTTCCCAAAACGCTTTAGGGCAAATATATTCATCGCTATTAATACGGCAGTATATATAAATACTGGTACCCTCAACTCTCCTAAATTATTATAAAGCAGAAAATAAAATATAATTCCATAAACTAGCAATAGCATTGTGAAAATTGATTTATTTTTTAGCTTGATTATTGAAATAGACTTAGCGGAGCGTAAATAATAAAAAATGTAAAAGATGTGAGCTGTTAAAAACGTAATTAAGCCGCCAATAAAAAACCAGGAGTTATGTTCTTCAAAAATAAGGAGCACGTCACCTATAAGGGAAAATAACAAACCGCAAATTAAGTAGTTTGTAGCACCCTCTTTCTGGCCATCTTTGATAAAAAAATATACTAATAAGCTTATAACTATTAGGGGTTTAAAAAAAATATAAAGTTTAAAATCATTAGCATTGCTTGAATATACTGCTAGTGAAACTATTATGAGAAAAAGAAATATAAAATTTGATTGTATAAATTTTTTCATTTTATTTTTTCATTTTATTGCTTTAAAAATAAGCTCTTTTAGGGCAATTGTAAATTTATTTGACAATTTTAAAAATGATCTTATTGTTTTTTAAATAGCTGCCATTTTTATGCACAAGGTTTTAGTTTTGCATGTGTATTTAATTAAATTTTCACTCAACTGGCAATAGTGTCAGCTTCAATATGTTTTTTGGAATAGTTTATTTTAAACAACCAGAAGTATGAAAAAATTGCCAAAACAATAATGGAAATGATGAATGAGGCTGTATTTATTTTAAAGTACAGTATTAATACTAAACTAATTAATAGAACTCGCATTATTTCTATAAATACGCCATGTTTCTTGGATTCTAACAAACGGCTAAAATTAATAATACTTAATACAACCAAACTGGCAGAAGTTAGCTTATCTATGAATTTTAATTCACCTAAATTTAATAAGAAAAAGGTGGCGCCAATTAACAAAAAAACATATTGCATTAATACATAATAGTTAATATTATTTGGTACTGTTGTATCAAACTTTTTGTAGGAATTTAAACTAAAAGGACTATCCAACCTTTCAATATAAGCAGGTTTCCATCCTGGTGGCATAAAAGTATATTTTAATTTATCCTTTAAACCTCTCATACTTTTTAATCCATAATACATCTGTTTCCAATGAATTAAATTTGCAGCCAAAGGATCCCAAGTGTTTATTGGATGAGTTATTCCATAGGTAGGCTCCTCCTCTTCTGCCTGAAAAGTGCCAAACATTTTGTCCCAAATAATAAATGTGCCGGCATGATTTTTATCAATGTATTTTGGGTTTATACCATGGTGAACACGGTGGTGAGAGGGGGTGTTTAAAATATATTCCAATACCCCCATTTTTTTGATATACTTAGTATGTATCCAAAACTGATATAAAGTAACTAGCGACGACACGGTTAAAAACTGCAATGTATTAAAGCCAATAAGCGCTAATGGCAAATAAAATCCAAATGAAAAAAACTTTTGAAACCACCCCTGACGCAGTGCTACCGATAAATTATATTCTTCGCTTTGGTGATGCACAACGTGTCCACCCCAAAATAAATTTATTATATGGCTGTACCTATGAAACCAATAATAAAAAAAATCTACACAAATAAATAGAATTATCCCTGATGTCCAGTTCACTGGAATATTAAAAAAGGCGTAATGCTCAAATAGTAGTTCATATATAGTAATTACAAAAAGTTTGAAAAATACACCTGTTACCTGCTCACCTATGCCGCAACTAATATTGGTTATAGCGTCATTAAATCTGTAATTGCTTTTCTTTTGAAATTTATCAACCAATAATTCAAGGCCAATTAAAATGAAAAATACAGGGATAGACAGTACTATTGGATTGATATTCATGTTTTCTAGTAATTTAATTAATTTGTAATGTATTACGTATATTTTATTTTGAATGTTGTTTTATTTCACGGATATAGTTTTATTATCAATGCTTTCTATCAAAGATATGAAAGATCCCCAAAAAGTTAGTGGTGAATTAAATCCTATTTACCGCACCAAAGTCACAATCCCCTTATACTTATGTTTTACCATTTTTAAATCTGTAACCTTGAACGAATAAACATATACGTCTACTGGTGCAATTTCAATTCCCTGATTTGCTTTACCATCCCATGTTTTATTAATATCGTTGGAAACAAAAATCAAATTTCCCCACCTGTTAAATATCATCATCTCGCAGTCAGCAACAAAAACACCTTTACCAGTGAACGTATCATTTAAGCCATCGCCATCGGGCGTAAATGAATTTGGTATGTAAAATAAAAAATCCGGTTCAATAATAACTGTTTGATAAGCAGTATCAAAGCAATTATATTGATTAGATGCGATTAACACTATTGTATAAGAACCGGTATCTAAGTATGTGTGAGGCAGAGGCGTATATGAAGAAGATGTATCTGAATTTCCAAAATTCCAATTCCAATAATTTGTTCCTACAGATAAATTAGTAAGTGAAATAAGTGGATCGTTAATGGTTGTTGTTTGCGGAATTGCTGTAAAAGTAGCATCGGGATTGGGATGCACTGTTATGAAATTATCTTTAGACCCGATAGTAATACATCCGCTATCGGAAGTTACACCCAAAGTAACATTGAAAAAATTTGGTGAAAATGCAGAATCATTACTGTAACAATAGCTCGGATTCAACAATGTATTTATTGGGCTACTATCACCAAAACTCCACTGTTGCGTAACATTTATTCCTGTTGCAATAGACGTCAAATTTTGAAATGTTACACACAGCGGCTCACACCCGGATGTATCGTTGGCGCTAAAATTAACAACAGGATTGGGATTAACAACTGTGATTTTACTTACTGAATCCTCGCAGCCAAAAGTGGAAACAGCAATCAATTGAACTAAATAAGACCCATTTGTTGAATACAAATGGGATGTATTCTGATCATAATTAATCGGGCTACTATCACCAAAATCCCATGCTTGAGCTTGTATAGTATCAGTTGTAAGAATAGTTGATAAATTATTAAACGCAGCAACACTGCCTTCACAAACGTTTGTTCTGCTGAATTGCGCAACAGGCAATGGATGCACAACTATACTTTTTATTATAGTATCACTGCAGCCATTATTGGTTGTAGCAATTAAAGAAACAAAGTGGGTGCCGGCATTTGTAAATACATGACCAGGATTCTGAACCGTAACAACCGGTGTACCATCCCCAAAGTTCCAGGCCGTGCTCGCAATTATACCGCTCAGAACATTTGATGAATCATTAAAATTCAATACCTGATTTAAACATACATTAGTAAAACTAAAATCAGTAACTGGCTTAGGAAATACATTAATACTATCTGTTAAAGTATCAGCACAGCCAAGATTAGATGATTGCGTGATCAAAGTAACCAGATAATTTCCGGGAGCACTATAAAAATGATTTGGGCTCAACACTGTTGTATTCAGGGCAGAGCCATCACCGAAATTCCAGAACCAGCAGGAAGTATTGCCCATTGAGGGATCAAGTGAAGTATTTGTAAACAATACAGAATCAAATAAGCAAGAATTGCTAAATGTAAATGCACTGGTTGGTGTATCAAAAACATTTACCGGAAAAGTGAATGCATTGGCACATCCATCAATAGTTGTAACTACTAACGCAACTGTATATGTTCCAGCATTTGAGTAATAATGACTGGGATTTGGCAAACTGCTTGTTGGACCCGCATCACCAAATAACCATAAGTAATTACCTATGGAAGTGGAAGTATCAACAGAAGATGTATTAGTAAAATGAACGGTATCCTGAAAGCAAATATTATTGAAGGCAAAATCTGCTATGGGATTGTAATTAACCTGAACCTGCTTTGCAATAGTATCAGCGCAACCAAAACTATTGTTTACAATCAAAGTAGTATTGTAACTTCCTGCACCTGGATAAAGATGTGCTGGACTTTGAGCACTGCTTATAGAACTTCCATCACCGAAATTCCAGAACCACATACTGATGTTCCCTGAAGTCGTGAGGGAGCTATCAGTGAATTGAGTTGAGTCATTATTACAAACAATTGTATTAATATAAACTGAAAGAGGATTAGGATAAACAATAGTTGTTTTTGTGATAGAATCAGTGCAACCAAAATTAGAAACAATTAACAGTCTACCTGAATAGGAACCTGCAGCAACATAGAGATGGGATGTATTCTGATTGTTGTTAAACGAACTGCCATCACCATAATCCCAGCTCCATGACAATATTGTGTCAGTTGAAAAGATACTTGATGAATCATTAAATAAAATGCTGGTTTTATCACAAACATCAGTTGTAAAAAATTGGGCATCAGGCAATGGATGAATTGTAATGTCCATGTTAGAAGAATCCGAACAAGCTTTATCAGAAACAATCTTTAATTTTATATTGAAAGTTCCAGGAACGTCATACAAATGGGCAGGACTCTGTTGCGAAGAAAAAGTGCCATCTCCAAAGTTCCAGTTGTAAGAAACAATACTTCCGGACACACTTGAAGAGTTGTTCGTTAACCGCAATGAATCGCCATTACACACACCAGACCCAGTAAATAGGGCCACAAGTGCATTTACTGCAACCAGAACAAATTTATTTTTTGAACAACTATTGCTATCGGCTACAGTTAAAGTATAATTGGTGGTAATCGCAGGACTCACTATTTGCCCTGAATCCAAACTACTGTTACTCCATAAATAAGTATAAGGCAAAGTGCCTCCGCTGACAATGGTAGTTAGCGTTATATTTTCACCAAAGCAGATAAGGGTGTCTGTTGCATTTACATCAAGCAATAATTCAGGCGGTTCGTAAATCGTAACTATCTGGGTGTCAGCCAAACAAGTTTGGTTCGTAATAATTACCGTGTATGTTCCTGCCGGAAGCCCTGTTGCTGTTGATCCTGTTTGTCCAAAAGCATATCCACTCCACTGATAATTATACGGAGGCACTCCTCCAGATGAGGAAACTGTTATACTTCCTGTGCTGTCACCATTGCATTTTACATTTACTTTTGATACCGATGATGTATATGGAGCCATGCACGAAATACAGGAAGCGAAAATAGAACATCCCGGAACTACAAAATTGTTTGCCCACAATGAAGTGCCTTTGTATAAATAAAATTCATCCAAATAACCATTCAGCTGTACGAAGTTATCCGCGCTGAATCCTATGGTCAATCCACTACTGTTAAATATACTTGTTGAAGAACTGGTAATGGCAACACGACACCCGTTAATGTAAATAGAAAAAATGTTCCCTACACGTGCAAGAGCCACGTGTGTCCACACCTGCGGCATCATTGTGGGAGTTGTTTGAGCTACAATAATACCCTGGCCTTGTCTATCGCTAAATGTCCATCCTGTTCCGGGATAGTGTATAAAAAAAACATGTTCGCCGGGTGCGCTTCTTAAGTCAAAAGCTGCATGCGCGGAAGTTATGTTTTCAAGGTAAACCCAAAAATGAATGGTAAAATCACTGCTATCAAGATTAAAATCGGAGTTTGGAGGTGAAAATAGATAATTTTGGCTTGACTGACCGTTTATATAAGCAGCTGTATTATTACAAATACTACTGTTGATTGGATTTCCGTTAGCAATTACGGGATAATTATTTGGCCCTGAATCTAAAAAACTGTTGCTACCATTTATTCCGGAAGCATTAAGATAAAAAGTAGGACTCTGAGAAAAAACCGGTAAATAGAGTTTAATTAATATGATAGCAATTAAAAAAAAATGCGGCTTTTTTATGAACTCCATATTTGTGCTATTTTTTTACTTCACCAAAGTTACAATTCCTTTGTAACTGTGTTTTCCTCTTTTAATATCGGTAATTTATTAATTCAGTTAGGTAAAACGTTTAATTTCTTGCAAAATTTATTAGGCTTTATTTTAAGATTGATATTAATTTTTTTTATTATATATCGGTACTTTAAAAATAGAATTGGGTATCAATTTCAATTTATAAATTTATAACCTACTCCCCTTATCGAATGAAAGTGTTTTGGTTCTTTGGGCATTTTTTCGAAATATTTCCGAAAAGAAAGGATGTAATTATCAATGGTACGAGAGGAGGTGAAAGCTTCAGCACCCCATATTTCATCTAAAATTTCTTCTCGGGAAATAACCTGTCCGCAGCGTTTAATTAATAGCTTTAACAAAGCTATTTCACGTTTGGTGATTTCTATTTTCTTTTTATTTACTCCTTTAATTTCAAATGTGATAAAATTTATTTCGTTTTCCCCAAATTTATATAATTCATCTTGTGGTATCGTAAATTGGTAGGTGTTACGTTTTAATAAATTGTGAACTCGTAATAATAATTCTTCTAAATTAAATGGTTTTGTTAAATAATCATCCGCACCTAACTTTAATCCTTGAATACGGTCGCTACTTGAATTTTTTGCTGTTAATAATAAAATAGGAAGATGTTTGTTTTCTTTACGTATTTCTTCACAAATATCAAAGCCATTTATTTCAGGAAGCATTACATCCAAAATCACTAACTCGAATTTATTTGTACGGAATTTTTTTATAGCCTCTGTCCCGGTAACAGCAGTAGTAACTGTGAAATTTTCTAATTCCAAGTTCAGCTGAATAGTTTTTAAAAGATGTTCTTCGTCTTCAACTAGGAGAATATTTTTTGTTCTCATTCTTATTGCAAAGATAATGTATTAGGTTAATTATCCATGGTTTTTTCAATATTTATTTATTAAATGATATTTACACCAAGAACAATATTAACTATGGTATAAACAATTATTCCTCTCACACAAAAAAAACAAAGCTTGGATTAAATAAAAAAATTGAAGATGTTTTTAAATTACCGTACTTTTAACCTATGAATTTTTTACGAATTATTTTATGGCCAATTTCAATAGTTTATGGTATCATAATCTTATTGCGCAACAAGCTTTATGATTGGAGGGTTTTCCCGTCCACTAAATTTAATATCCCCATTATTTCTATTGGGAATTTATGCCTTGGAGGCACAGGGAAATCACCGCAAATAGAATATTTAATTCGCTTGTTAAGTCAAGAATTTAATGTCGCAACATTGAGCCGCGGTTATGGTAGAAAAACAAAGGGCTTTTTATTAGCTGATAAAGAATCTACAGCTTTGGAAATAGGAGATGAGCCATTGCAGTTTTTAACTAAATTCCCTGATATGCCTGTAGCTGTTGATGCAAAACGAGTAAGAGGGGTGAAAAATATCCTTCAGCATTTCCCTTTAATTAAAGCGATCCTTTTGGATGATGCATTTCAACACCGGTCAATTCGACCAGGTTTGTCAATTTTGTTAACCGATTTTAGTAGGATGTACTCAAAAGATTTCGTCCTGCCAACCGGACAGTTGCGAGAATTTACTTCTGGTGTAAAAAGAGCAAATATTATTATTGTAACCAAATGCCCAGATGTGCTTCTGCCCTTGGAACGCCTCAGATTAATAAAGGAAATTAAGCCTTTACCTCACCAAAGTGTTTATTTTTCATTCATTAAATATGGTGAATTTCTCCCTTTGTACAAAGAACCGATACCTCCTTTTAGTAAAAGCTATTATTTTGAACGTTCGTATTCTATTTTATTGCTTACTGGAATTGCTAATACTGAGGCGATTGAATACTACCTGCTTAATAAAGCAAAAACAATAATACCTGTTAAGTTTCCGGATCATCATTTATTTACTGTAAAAGATTTAGAAAATGTTAGGAAAATATTTGATACTATTGTATCATCTAATAAAATAATTTTAACTACCGAAAAAGATGCCATGCGCTTGAAAGATCAGAAATTTTCTGCAATTTTAAGGAAATTACCAATTTTTTATGTGCCTATAGAAGTTAGTTTTTACGAAAAAGATAAAATGGAATTTAACACTCAAATTATAAATTATGTTAGAAAAAATTAAAAATGCCGCCGCTTACATTCAAAGTGAAATTTCTATTCAACCGGAAATTGGAATTATATTGGGAACTGGCCTTGGCGGTTTAGTTAAGGAGATTAATATTAAACATACCATCCCTTACGAACAAATTCCTAACTTCCCTGTGTCAACGGTGGAGGGGCATTCTGGTAAATTAATATTTGGGGAGCTAGGTGGAAAAAATGTTGTTGCCATGCAGGGTCGTTTTCATTTTTATGAAGGATATGACATGCAGCAGGTTACATTTCCTGTTAGAGTTATGAAGTTTTTAGGTATTCAAAAACTTTTTGTTTCTAACGCTTCTGGAGGGGTAAATCCAGATTTTGAAATTGGGGATTTAATGATCATCAACGACCATATAAATTTGTTCCCTTCGAATCCTTTAATTGGTAAAAATATCTCCGAATTGGGTCCGCGATTCCCTGATATGAGTGATGCATACAATAAAGACCTCATTGTAAAAGCTAAAGCAGTAGCCGCTGCCAATAATATAAAAGTGCAGGAAGGTATTTATGCCGGACTTACTGGTCCAACATTTGAAACGCCTGCAGAATATAAATATGTGTTTTCTGTTGGTGCAGATGCTGTTGGTATGAGTACCGTTCCTGAAGTAATTGTTGCGCGGCACATGGGTATCCCTTGTTTTGCAATGTCTATCATTACTGATTTGGGTGTTCCGGGAAAAATTGTTCAGGTAACACACGAAGAGGTGCAACATGTTGCTGCTCAAGCAGAAAAAAAGATGACACTCATTATGAAGGAACTTATTAAAATAATATAATCTTTAGCAATAATAACTCGCCATTATTCTCAATCAGAAAAGCTGAAAATATAAGTTTTATGAAAAAAAATACAATCTTGATTTTAGTTGTTTTCTTGTGCTTTTTTCATGCTGCCTCGGCTCAATACAATAGCCATAAAATTTCATTATTGGGTCATTGGTTTAATCCTTCAGAACCTGCAGAACCATTTTATGGAATAAAGTACCAAGGACTTTTTGGATGGGCAGATACTGTTAATAATAAAGAATATGCAATTATTGGGTCTGGCTCAGGTACTTATATTATTGATGTTTCAACACCTACCAATCCAATTGTTTCTGATTTTGTTCTGGGCAGAAAAAATAATTGTATTTGGCGGGAATATAAAACATATGGCAACTACTTATACGCTATTTCTGATGATGACCCTTACAATAGTTTTCAAATAATAGATCTATCTTATTTACCTGATTCGGTGCATGTAGTGCATGACGATACTACAATTTTTGAATTTGCACACACTTTATATATTGATGGTGATAAATTATATTGTTCAAGTGTTACATTGGCTGGCGGTTCAGAGTATTATTCTCTTGCTGTATACAGCTTGGCAAATCCTGAGTTGCCATCACTTTTAAGGACATTAGATGAAGACGATGCTGCTATATCATCAGTTCACGATGTATTTGTAAGAAACGACACCGTTTATGCCTCTTGCGGTTATCAAGGATTGTTTGTTTATAAATTCAACGACAACAATACCTTTACCCCAATAAATTCCCTCACCTCTTATCCCGATCAGGGTTATAATCACAGTAGTAGTTTAACGCCCAATGGACACACACTTGTTTTTTGTGATGAGGTTCCTCGTAACATGGGGGTTAAAATAATTGATGTAAGCGATTTGCAAAACATTTCTGTTGAAAGCACCTTTAAATCAACCGAAGGAGCCACTCCACACAATCCATATATTTATAGCGCTAATCGTGTTGTAATTGCATACTTTCAAGATGGATTACAAATATATGACATATCAAATCCTGCCAACCCTCTAAAAACAGGGTATTTTGATACCGATACAATTGATGGTGTTGGCAATAACTATAATATACCCAATGCCCCTTATCATGGTTGTTGGGGCGCATATGTTCATTTGCCTAGTGGAATAATATTGGCAAGTGATATGCAAAATGGGCTGTTTGTTTTGAATGCAGACTTAGCGCTGGGCATAAATAATCTAAATGATGAAAACAATATTAATAACATCAACGTGAATTTGTTTCCTAACCCAATTAGTAATAGTCTTTCAATGTCCTTTGAATTAAAACTTTCCGAATCTCTTTTGTTTGAAATATTCGATAATAAGGGGTGTGAAATTATTAGCAAAAAAGAATTTCTCCTTGCCGGTAATCATACTAAAACAATTAATGTCGACAAACTAAGTTCTGGAGTTTATCTATTGAAAATTACTGGTAATAAAACATTTTTCGCAAAAAAAATTGTTAAAAATTAAGTGTTATATTTTTTTTATAGTTGTAATTTCTATTTATAAAGCTTTCTTTTATTAAGCATGGTATTCAAATTTATTTTTTAAATTGAATACGATTTATTTAATATTTTATGCCCCCTAATTAATATATTTGAATGTTTAGCCGCTTTAATTCAAATCATAAAATCATCAAATAAATTATTTTTTTTTTAATGAAAAAGTATGTTTTTTATAGTGCCCTTTTTTTTATTGTATTAACCGGTATGGCATTTTTTATTTCCAATGCTGATCAGGAAAAAGTATCTAAAAAATTAAATTTGTTTTCTTCTGTTTTTAAAATCCTCAGAGCAGAATTTGTAGACACACTCGACTCCGAAATCCTCATCCGCAGAGCAATTGATGGCATGGTAAAATCTGTCGATCCACACACTGTATTTTTTGATTCTATCGAAACAATAGAAAGAGAAAATGTTTGGCGAGGAATAAATTACTCCGGCATTGGTGCAATGGTATTTTATAAAGACTCTTCTGTTATTATTCTAGCTCCTATTGAAGGTTACGGTGCTCAATTAAATGATTTAAGAGCTGGTGACATTTATATAAATGTGGATGGTCAATCATTAAAATGGAAATCCCTTGATTCTACAGTTAAATTATTAAGAGGTCCGCCAGAAACTATTGTAAATATAGTTGTAGAACGTCCTTATGTTGGGATTATTCAAAAAAAAATAGTCCGTAAACAAATAATCACCAAATCGGTGCCTTATTATGCCATGATCGATTCTGTTACTGGATATATACAGGTTCAACAATTTTTAAGAGGCGCCTCTATTCAGTTTTTGGATGCGGTAGCAGATTTGAAAAAAAACACTAAATTATCTTCTATCATTATTGATTTAAGAGATAACATTGGTGGTTTGGTAGAGGAAGCGGTTAATTGTTTAAATGTTTTTGTACCTAAAAATACTATAATCTTAAATGTTAAAGGGAAAGCTACCGATTACAATAATATAACGCTTAATGACCCCCTCGATACCTTAATGCCATTAGTGATATTAACAAATAAGAATACTGTTTCTGCTGGTGAAATTTTTACTGGATCCATGCAGGATTTAGACAGAGCTGTTGTTATAGGACAAAAAACATTTGGTAAAGGTCTTGTTCAAGGTACACGTTTTCCTGGATATGGGACTAGTTTGTATTTGACTGCTGCAAGGTATTTTACTCCTTCTGGCAGATGTATTCAAAAAAGAGATTACTCCCAGAAATATATAAACGGTAAAGAATCAATGTTTCCCGATAGTTTAAAAAAAGTATTTTACACACGTAATGGCAGGAAAGTATATGATATAGGTGGGGTAGAACCGGATATAAAACTAGAGCCTATCAAAGAAAGCGCTCCAATGCTTGTCGCTTTAAAAAAAGGATCCTTGATTTTTGATTTTGCAACATATTATCGGAATACCAAAGAAATAATAGGCTCCGCGGATAAATTTATTGTTACCGATAATATTTTTAAAGAATTTTTAAGTTTTGTTGAAAAAAGAAAAGCAGCATTTAAATTCCCTGAGGAGCTAAAGTTGATGGAGTTTGAGGAGCTTTCTAAAAATAACAACACAATTCCCCTGTTTGATAAAAAATACAAATCCTTATACAGGCAGGTTGTACAATCAAAAAACCAAATGTTTATTCAAAATAAAGATGAAATTAAAAAAGCATTGAAAGATGAAATTCTTATTAGATATTATAATAATACAGGTCTAATGCAATATAAAATACAAACGGATTTGGAAGTTATACATGCACAAAAATTTTTATCAAATATCAAATCGTATTTTTTGGTTTTAGGTAAAAAATAAAATATTTTTTAAAAAGATTTTTTAAAATCATTACAGTGGGATATTGCCATGTTTTTTTTTCGGCAATTTATCTACTTTGTTTTTAAGCATATCAAATGCTTTTATTAATTTTAAACGTGTATCCTCCGGCTGTATAATTTCATCTATATAGCCTCTTTCTGCTGCTCGGTATGGATTAGCAAAATGGTCGATATAATCTTTTTCTTTTTCGGCAAGCGTTGCTGCTGGATCTTTTGATGCTGCTATTTCGTTTTTGAATATTATTTCTGCCGCACCCTTGGCTCCCATAACAGCAATTTCAGCTGTTGGCCATGCATAATTCATGTCCGCGCCTATGTGTTTACTATTCATCACATCATATGCCCCTCCATATGCTTTGCGCGTTATTACAGTGATACGGGGCACCGTAGCTTCACAGAAAGCGTAAAGTAATTTTGCTCCACTGGTTATAATGCCGTTCCACTCTTGGTCGGTACCTGGTAAAAAACCTGGAACATCTTCAAATACTAATAATGGGATATTAAAACTATCACAAAAGCGAACAAAACGAGCTGCTTTGGTGGATGAGTCAATGTCTAATACCCCAGCTAAAAATGCAGGTTGATTGGCAATAATACCAACACTTTTCCCTGCTAATCTTGAAAATCCAACTACTATATTTTCAGCAAAATTTTTATGCACTTCTAGAAATGATTCAGAATCAATTACACCATTAATAACATCTCGAATATCATATGGTTGATTTGGGTTTTTGGGGATTATTGAATTTAATTCAGGTCGTTTTTCATTGCCATTGCTTTCATAAGAAACACTTGGAGCATCCTCTTCACAATTTTGAGGCATGTAAGCCAACAATAATTTGATATTATTGATACAAGCTATTTCATTAGCACAAGAGAAATGTGTTACTCCCGATTTTGTGGAATGGGTAATCGCGCCACCTAATCCTTCTGAAGTTACATCTTCGTGGGTTACCGTTTTTACTACGTTGGGCCCTGTAACAAACATATAAGAAGTGTTTTCAACCATCATTATAAAGTCTGTAATGGCAGGTGAATATACAGCCCCTCCCGCGCAAGGCCCCATTATTGCTGATAGTTGCGGGATTACTCCCGACGCTCTTGTATTACGATAAAAAATTTCAGCATAGCCCCCCAAGGAAACCACCCCCTCTTGTATTCTAGCACCACCACTATCATTCAAACCAATTACAGGCGCACCATTTTGCATTGCCAGATCCATAATTCGGCAAATTTTTTCGGCATGCGTTTCACTTAATGAACCTCCGAAAACAGTGAAATCTTGAGAAAAAACATAAACTAATCTGCCATTTATTAAACCATACCCTGTTATTACCCCATCGCCTAAATATTTTTCGCGATCTAAACCAAATTCAACAGAACGATGTGTAACAAACATCCCTATCTCCTCAAAACTCCCCTCATCCATCAAAAAGTGTAAACGCTCTCTCGCGGTTAGTTTCCCTTTTTTGTGTTGCGATTCTATGCGCTTGCTTCCCCCGCCCAATTGAGCTTCCGCTATCTTTTTGTTAAGTTCTTTAATTTTATTTTCCATTCAATATAATTGATTTTTATTGTTGCATAATTTTATGAAAAATTATTTTGTCCTTGTTCTCAAAAATAACAAAATTATGTTTGTAAATTAATATTTTATTTCAAGTTTTATAGTTCAATTTCAAATTAATAAATACATAGTAACTTTTTATTTTCTATAAAAAGTTATTTCTGTCCTTTTTTATAATGTTTTGTTCGTGCATTTAATATTATTATGCTTATTGAATAATTTCACTTTTTTTATTTAGATAGTGTCTGTCCATATGGTCGAGAGTCTGAACTATAATTTATGCGTTCCAGGCTTTCGTAAATTTGAAAATCAGTAGTTTACATTGGTAAATGGCTGGTTTTTAAAACAAGAATAACGAATACCCCGCGTCAATTGAACTCAGGAATGCCTTTAAAATAATATATTTATCAGTAAATCGGACATTATAGACATACGCTATATACATTTACATAAATTAAACTGGATAATTACATTTCAAACTTAACTCAAAAAATCTTATATTTGTTATCAAAAAAATTATGATAAAATCAATGACGGGTTTTGGTAAATCCGTAATAGAAATACTAGGAAAAAAAATAAACGTTGAATTGCGCTCCCTTAACAGTAAATCCTTGGATTTAAATTTAAGATTGCCATATTTATATAAAGAGAAAGAGTTAGGGCTGCGCAGTTATATTTCAAAACAATTGGAAAGAGGGAAAATTGATTTAATCGTTTTTATAGAATCAAAAAATGAATTACTCCCAATTGCCATCAATAAAAATTTAGTAAAATCATATTATAATGAATTGAAATTATTATCTGCGGAGCTAAATGATGACACTTCCAACTTAATGGAATTAGTTTTTAAAATGCCCGAAGTGTTAAAATCAGAAAAGGAAACTATCGAATTTGATGAAAGCGAATGGGTGCATCTGAAAAATGCTGTTGATAATGCAATAGAAAGTTTTCAGAAGTTTCGTTCCGATGAGGGGAATATACTTTCAATGGAATTTAAAAACCGTATTGATATTATTTATAAGTTGTTAGCAGATGTATTGTCTTTGGACGCCTTGCGTGTTGTAAATTTGCGAAATAGAATTAAAAACAATATTTTGGAAATTATTGAAAAAGAAAAAATTGACGAAAATCGTTTTGAACAAGAATTAATTTATTACATCGAAAAATTAGATATAACAGAAGAAAAGTTGCGCTTAAAAACACACCTTGATTATTTTGTACTTACCATGAAAGAGCCTTCTTGTGGGCGTAAGCTAGGTTTTATTTCACAAGAAATTGGTCGGGAAATTAATACAATAGGTTCAAAAGCAAATGACGCTGGTATTCAGAAAATAGTTGTACAGATGAAAGATGAATTAGAGAAAATTAAAGAACAACTGTTAAATGTATTGTAGAAAAATGAACAATATTTCATGTTCATTTATAGGATCACCAATGCTAATTGTAATGCAGCAATTAAAATAAATAAAAGAACTTTTTGAAATTCATATACATTCATAATTCTTGTTAATAGTGAAAGGAAAACTTATCATATTTTCAGCACCATCAGGAGCAGGTAAAACTACTATTGTGCATCATCTATTAGGGAAATTGCCTCAATTAGAATTTTCTGTTTCGGCATGCAGCAGGCCAATGCGTAAGGATGAAGCCCAGGGTGTTGATTATTTTTTTATTTCAGTAGAAGAATTTAAGAAAAGAATTTCTAATAAGGAGTTTATTGAATGGGAAGAGGTTTATAAAGATAATTTTTATGGCACATTAAAAGTTGAAATTGAACGTATATGGAAAAAGGGAAAGCATGTAATATTTGATTTAGATGTAGTAGGAGGGGTGAATTTAAAAAAAATATATGGAGATCAAGCACTCGCAATTTTTGTGATGCCTCCTACTATTGAGCATCTTGAATTGCGTTTAAAACTTCGCGAAACCGAAACTTCTGAAAGTATTGCAAGACGGATGGGGAAAGCTAAAAATGAAATAAACGATGCTAATTTGTTTGATAAAATAATATTGAATGATAAATTAGAATATGCTTTCGAAGAGGCAGAAAAAGCCGTTGCTAGTTTTATTGCTAGTAAATAAAAAATTACGAAATCTGAAATGGCTGTCTCATGATATCGCGCATCTTATATAATTTAATGGCTGCTATATATTTTGTCAACTAACTAATTTGTATTAAATGCAGCAAATTCTAACAATTGATATTCATACCCATATTCTCCCGGAACATATTCCTAATTGGAAAGAGAAATTTGGATATGGCGGATTTGTGCAGTTACAGCATCATAAATCCTGTTGTGCAAATATGATTTTGGACGACGGGAAGTTTTTTCGTGAAATTGAAGATAACTGCTGGAGTGCCGAAAAACGAATCTTGGAATGCAATTTTCATAATGTTAATGTGCAGGTGCTTTCTACTGTTCCAGTTATGTTTAATTATTGGGCAAAACCGCTCGATTGTTTAGAATTATCAGTTTTTCTGAATGATCATATTGCTGATATTGTTCAGCGCTTCCCCAAAAAGTTTATTGGCTTGGGAACAATACCAATGCAAGCACCTGAATTAGCTATTAAAGAACTTGAACGTTGTAAAAAAATTGGTCTGGTGGGTGTGCAAATTGGCTCTCATGTTAATGATTGGAATTTAAACGATAATAATTTATTTCCTGTTTTTCAAGCCTGCGAAAAACTCGGTATGGCAGTATTTGTTCACCCATGGGAAATGATGGGGCAAGAAAAGATGCAGAAATATTGGCTCCCATGGCTTGTTGGTATGCCCGCTGAAACTTCCTTGGCTATTTGCTCAATGATATTTGGCGGACTATTCGAACGCCTCCCTAAATTGAGGGTTGCGTTCGCTCATGGTGGTGGCTCTTTCCCCTCTACTATTGGGCGTATTGAACATGGCTTTAACTGCCGCCCCGATATTGTTGCTGTCGATAATGCTATAAATCCACGTGATTATCTCGGTAAATTTTGGTTGGACAGTTTGGTACACGATAAATCTGTACTGGATTATATTATTAAACTAATGGGCGCCAACCGTATCGCCCTTGGAAGCGATTACCCCTTTCCGCTTGGTGAAACAGAGCCCGGCAAGTTAATTAAAGAGATGCCATATAATCTAAAAATTAAAGAAAAACTATTGAGTGGTTCTGCTCTGGAGTGGCTTAATCTCAAAAAAAACGCGTTTGTGTAAAAACGTATTGACGACAGTAAAGTTTTAGAAACATTATTTTTAATACGCTGCTATAAAAGAATCCATTGCTTTTGAAATTAATAGTTTTATTACTACCTTACAGCCTTTATATTTAAGTGTTTTAATGAAATATTTTTTTACTTTTTTTTCGCCAGTTTATATTATTTGAATTGTAAAGCTTTGCTTAGATTTTTAAAAAAAGTTTTTTTCATTGCTATAAACAGCTTATTTTATAAACTTATTTAAAAAAATATTAAGAAATCATGGAAAGGTTTCTGTTATTTGTTTTCGCTTTTATTAATTACCAGTGCTGGAGTCAGGGTAATATGATTACTATCAATAGCACTGTTCCAAATCACCTTACTGTTTGTGGAGAAGTTAAAATTTTCTCCATTTCCATTTATAATCCCTCTCCCTTTTTACTTTCTAACGATACTTTAAAATTAACAATGCCAGCCGGCATAAATTATCAATTAGGGTCCATTACTGGCGCTATTGAATTAAATACAAGCATCTTAAATAAGCCCACTTTTTTGTTACCCAATATTGCAACTTTATCAAGTTTGGAAATTACCTATGCCGCATCTTCTAAATGTGATGTCATGGCATTTTTGACTGGAGGGGGGATAATTGAAAATTATATCCGGGTTAATTATTTCGCTAATGGCATTTCAAATTATGATGAGCATACCACCGGCACTTTCAGCATAAAGCAAGCTAATTTGTCTATTACATCAATTACTAATCAGTCCTACTCAGGCAACATTGGTGATACATTTACTCGCTGCATTACAATTGCAAATGCTGGGCTTGGTGAACTCCACAACCTTGCTTTTACTGACAGTCATGGTTCAGGTGTTTTAATAGCGGCTGTTGATATTGGCAGCTGGACTAATTCAGGCAATTTTGAAACAATAATATTGAATGGTGCCGATTTTTTACTTTGTGGTGATGGCGATAATTTATTTGAAAGTGGCGAAAGTATTATCATTTGCGAAACGGTAAAAGTTCTTAATTGTATTTCTGTAACTTCTGCTTTTGAAACATTCTGGGCTTGTGATGCACAGGCCTGCCAAACTTCAGTTTCTAATGGCAATGTTGTTTTCCCTAACCTTGTACCCAATTTAGTTATTACTCCTAATAACGGTAATATTTATTTTCAAACTAACCCTTGTGTAACGCAAGCAAGTCAACAGCAATTAAAAATTGTAAATACGGGTTTAGGGCAGGCCACTAATGTGCAATTGGATATATTTCAGTCCACTAACTCTGGGTATCAAAACTCTGTGGGTTCTGAAATTGACCCAAACAGTTTCACTATACAGCTAGGTGTTTCAGGAACCGCCAATTCAATAATACCAATAAGTACAGAGGCTACCAGTTCGCTATCTTGCATGACAAATCCTATTGGAAGAGTATTGTTAACTATTCCCTCAATTAACGCTGGCGATACAGTTTATATAAAATGGAACACCTACAGCTGCTGTTATGATGCTTGTGCCGGAATTGGTCAATACTATATCAATGGATGGCGCTATAAAGGAGATTATGAAAATATTTGCAATAATTCATATCTAATTCCTGAAACTTGGGGGAAAGTATATTCTTATATTTATGGTAATTTAATTAATAATTCTTCTCCCTCTACTTTAGTTGAAGGCCAAACAGGAACTTTTAATTTTCTATTTTCTAATTATGCTTTTTGGTATCCAATAGGAAATGGGGCGCATTGGAAATTTGAATATACATTACCTGCTTGTTTAAATTATGCAGGAAATCTTCATATTTTACATTTTGCTGGTTTAAGCACCTGGTTACCCTCCTCTGTTACAGTAATAAATAATAGTGTTGTAGCCGTCTTTGATGGTGCAGCTCCCTTTGACCTAAATCAATCCGAAATAAAAATAGACCTTGCAGTAAATTGTGCCAGTTGCGGCGGCATTGGTGTTGATGGTGCTATTAGTATAAAATCATTTTATACCCCTGACACTACTTGCAGTTGCGAGGTAGATATATCCTGTCAAAATGCACCTCTAAGTATTATCTGCCCAAGCCCTTGTTTGGAAGGGCTTAATTTTAGTTATTTTGAGATGGAGCGCACTAGTTATGGCTTGCCTGATAATGAAGCTGGGGGTGGAGATGGGCTGCCGGATTTGGGTGGCGCACTGGATTTTACAAAAATAAAAACCGACAGAGTAATGTTTGGTGATACTATCTCCGCCACTTTTACCGGGAAGGTGGTAACAAGCATTAACAATCCTTCTTGGCAATATTGTTTTGCAAGCGCTTCAATTGCAAATGGCAATTGCCTAGCTTTTTTGGATGCTACTTTAAAAATATACAGAGCTGGTGCACTCATTGCATTATGTAATAATTTTTCAGCACCTGGCAACCCATTAATCACTAACAACGGTAATGTTAGGGAATTTAACTATAATTTAAGTGTGCTGTCACTTGGCACTTGCCTTCCTCTGGGCTTTGCTTTTAGCGAAAATGATTCTTTAGTATTTCTAACACGGTATCAAGTAAATGCTAATATTGGTGGTTCTGTTCCATTGAATTGTTATTCAACTAATAAGTTTTATTTGAGTGATATTGCAGCCCCTGTTATGGAGCTCAATAAATTTCAATGTGGTAATTTTAATGGTAATGTTTCAATAATAGGGTATTACTTTACCAATTACGGACCCGATAATTTATCTGTAATATCCTGTGATGATGTTACTATTAGTCAAAATTATTATTTAAGTATTGGTCCATGCTGTAATAATTATGCAGGTGGAAATTTGTTTCCATATGAATACCGCAATTGGTCGCATATATCTGTATTAACTGCAATATTGCCCGTTGGATATAGCTTTGTTTCCGCCCAATTTAATCAAGTTAGAACTGCGGGAACGCTTACAGGCAATTCATCTTCCTGGATACCTCTTGCGCCAAACAATCCTAATTCCGACACGCTTACATTTCCTGTGGAGCAATATTTTGAAGGCTTTGGTGGCGCAATCCCCTTAAGCGACGATGGTTATTATGGGACATTACAAATAATAATGAAGCCCTCCTGTGAAGTTACTCCAATTATTTCCCAAGGTATTAGGAATGATTGGACATTTGCCGCAACGCCAGGAAATTATTTAACTGGTTCCGGCAGCTCTTCCACCTTTGTTTCGCTGGTCCATGATTCTATTGTTTATCAAGCTCCTACTTTGTTTATACAAGCTACGCTGCCATCTATTAATGCTTTAAATACAGACGCTAGCTGGGACATTACAATTTCCAATACTTCTAATGTATCTAGTGCTTTAAATACTTGGTTAGGTGGCCCGCAAATATCTGGTGTCTCCATCACGCAAGTGTATGATTTAGATAATAGTGTTTTTATTTTACCAATTGGTAGCATATTTCCCTTAGGTACTATTAATGCCGGATCGGTGCGTAATTTTAAAATTTCAGCGGTTTATACTTCCTGTTTTAAAGACAGCATAATTGTTTATTCAGGATGGAACTGTAATGAAGGATATCCAATTAGTGTTAATACTTATTTATGTAATGCAAATTCTATCAAATTATCTTTAACACCTCTTGTACCTGCTCTCATCGTTAATATTGTTGGTCCTTCAGGCAACATTGAAATTTGTGATACAGCTTCCTATACCATCGAAGGGATAAATGTGCAATTAGGAACAGCATACAGTGTAAAACTTATTGCTGTGCTTCCTTTTGGAATCTCTATTATTTCTGGGTCCTCTCAACTTAATTATCCTGTTTCTGGTTCGTTTGTTAATATCTCCGATCCGGTTTTTTTGAGTGGTACCACTTGGCAATGGGATATTTCAGCAAATAATGGCCTTATCAACTCAAGCGGTTTAAAAGGAATTCTTGAATCGTTACTTAATTCTTTTAAAATTACTTTCAAATTTACAACTAACTGTAATTACACCTCTGGCAGTGTTTTAGCCTTTAGCCTCATTGGCGAATCTGCCTGTGGCTTATCTACTGGGCAAGAGCTAACATTGTCCCCTCCATTAAGTATTTCAAACGCCACTATGCCATATGTTGCAGATCTTAATTTAATTACTACTTATATTTCTCCCTGCGCCAATAATTCAACCATGAGGGTTGTTGTTAAAAATTTTGGACCTGCATCTTTTGGAAATTCAGATTCTGTTTTTATTCGATTGCCTCTTGGGGTTTCCTTTGTTTCTGGATCCTTTGCCGGAATCAATAACCCGCCTGTAATTGCCACCCCTACACAATTTATCCTTAATTCAAGCATTTATTTAGTATGGAAATTACCTGTTGGAATTAATATGGGCGATAGCACTGTGTTTACATTTGATTATGCAGGAAACCCAGAGATTCTTTCCTGCGCAATTTCTGAATTTGAATTAAAAACTACCTCATCAACAAATGTATCTTGTGATCTATTTGGTATAAATTGTGGTATAAATATAATTACAGGCGCTACTGCCCTTTCTGTCTATACTTACAAAGCATATTTAGCCCTTAACAACGGCTCTGCAGTTGCAATACCAAACCCTCCAACAGGTGAAACAGTAACGGTTAATTTGGATATAACTAATACAGGAGAAGCAATTAATAATGGGGCTAATTCCATTATTGAGTTTTATTATGATTTAAACGCTAATGGATCATACAATAGCGGGGATGTATTATTAACCCAAGATACATTGTTAATAACAAATAATACAACTATTTCCTATGCTAATACTTTTAATGTTAATGCAGGTCAGGCTTGTTCTTTAATTGCTGTTATTAGAAGCAGTGTTAACCCCTGTGTTTGTAATGAATCACAGATTTTATTAACTTCTCATTTAATTTCTATAGCTAACGATAGCGCCTTATGCGCTGGTAATTCTTTAGTATTCGGTGGTTTGCCTATTAATGGTTATAACTATGGCTGGACGCCCTTAACCGACTTAAGTAATCCAAATATTTCAAATCCTATATTATTAGCTTCTAATTTAACTGCAACGCCTTTAATAACTGATTATATTCTTACTGTTAATAGGATGACTTGTATTTCGAAGGATACCATACAAATTACTGTTAATCCGAATCCTTTTTCTAATGCAGGTACTGACACATCTTCTTGTCCTGTTATTGCATTAGCTGAATTAGGTGTGCCGCCCCTTGCTGGATATAGCTATTATTGGCAACCTGCACTATACCTTAGCAGCATAGCGATTTCAAACCCAACGGCTTCATTATCTAATGCAGGAACGATAACCTATACCCTAACAACCTCTGCTCTTGGATGCAGCTCGTCAGACAGTGTAACTGTTATTGTAAATCCTAATCCCACCGCTACTATTGCAGGCACTATTGACGTTTGTTTAAATAGTGCTCCAGCACTTGTAACTTTTACCGGTATAGTAGGAACTCCACCATTTACATTTACATATAATTTAAATGGCGGACCGAATCAAACCATAACAACGTCAACTGGGAATTCTGTTTCATTAGCTGCTCCTACTAATATTTTAGGGAGTTATGTCTACTCTCTTTTAAGTGTGCAGGACGGAAGTTCAACAAATTGTTCTCAAGTTCAAAACGGAAGTGCAAATATTGTTGTTAATGCGGAGCCTATTGTAAGTGTCAATCCTGTTTCTGCAATGTGTTTAAGTGCCGACTCCCTTATTCTAATAGGCTCGCCCACTGGTGGTGTATTTAACGGATTAGGTGTAAACGGCAACATGTTTAATCCTGCCCTGTCTGGTGCAGGAGAGATATTAATAAGTTATACCTATTTCAATGGTTGTACCGTTTCTGCCAACACAACTATTACAGTTTATCCTCTGCCAGCAATAGATACAACCGCTCTGGCTATAATATCAGCAAATTGCGGTGAATCAGATGGAATGATCCAGGGGATTGCTATTGTTTCTGGGCAAATCCCATTTCAATACATTTGGAGCGATACTTCTAATGCAATAGTAGGAGATAGTATTAATTTATACAATGTGCCATCAGGCACTTATTTTTTAAATGTTATTGATGGAAATGCTTGTCATCTTTTATCAGAAAATTATACAATATTACCTAAAATAGTTATAGCAGAATATACAGCTAACCCAACATCAGGCAATTCACCCTTAACTGTCAACTTTACAAATACAAGCGCAAATGCTACAAATTATTTGTGGCTGTTTGGCAATAATGATACCTCATCAGTAATTAATCCTGTGTATGTATATACTCCTATTGAAAATTTTACTGTCTGTTTAATTGCCAATTATAATGGTATTTGTTTCGATACAACTTGCTCAACAATAAATGTTTTAGCAAAATCTATTTTCTTGTTAATTCCCAATGTGTTTTCTCCAAATAACGATGGCGTAAACGATGTTTTTAAAATAAAAACAATTAATGTAAAAACAATAGAAGTAGAAATATTCGACCGATGGGGAATTAAGGTAAACGGATGGAATAGACCAAATGGAGGCTGGGATGGCAGAACTATTAGCGGTATTTTATGTTCGGAGGGAACCTACTTTTTTACAATAAATGCCGTAGGAACAGATGAAAAAATATATTTTGAAAAGGGCTATATCTTATTAGTTAATTAAAATTAATAATTTATCTCCTGTTCTTCCATTTCAATAGGTAGTTCCCTGAAATCATATTTTTGTGTCCTTAATTGAGGCTCAAAACCTGCTTCCCTTATTGCTTCTTGAATTCCTTTGGCAGTAAAACGATGAGGAGCACCTGCTGCTGAAACTACATTTTCTTCAATCATAATGCTCCCGAAATCATTGGCTCCGGCATGCAAACATATCTCGGCAACTTCCTTTCCAACGGTTAGCCAACTTGCTTGAATATTAATAATATTAGGCAACATTATTCTACTCATTGCAATCATCCGAATATACTCATCTCCCGAAACATTATTAGAAATACCTTTGTGTCGTTTTAATAATGTGCCGTCATCTTGAAATGGCCATGGTATAAAAGCTAAAAATCCATTCGATCCCAATGGCTTTTCATTTTGTACTTCTCGTATTAAAACTAAATGTTCAAATCGCTCCTCAATAGTTTCTATGTGTCCGAACATCATTGTGGCGGAAGTAGTAATATTTAACTGATGAGCGGCACGCATTACATCTAACCATTCACGTCCCGTGCATTTCCCTTTCGAAATTAACCTCCGCACCCGGTCGTTAAGTATTTCTGCTCCTGCTCCTGGCATGCTATCCATCCCTGCAGCTTGCAATGCTTTTAAAACTTCCGTATGGGTCGATTTTTCAAGCTTTGTTATGTGCGCTACTTCTGGTGGCCCTAATGTATGAAGCTTCAGATGAGGATATAGTTTTTTCAACGCTGTAAATAAATCAACATAAAATTTTAATCCTAAATCTGGATGGTGCCCCCCTTGTAATAAAAGTTGATCGCCGCCCAATCGAAATGTTTCTTCTATTTTCTTTTTGTACGTTTCAATGTCCGTTATATAGGACTCTTTATGACCAGGAATTCGATAAAAATTACAAAACTTGCAATTTGCAATACACGTATTCGTTGTATTTACATTGCGGTCTATCTGCCAAGTAACTTTACCATCTGGTTTTTGAATTTTCCTTAATTCATTTGCAGTAAAAATCAATTCACTAGTGGAAGCATTTTTAAATAAAAACACACCCTCTTCAATGGATAAAAATTCAAAATTTAATGCACGTTCTAATAGCTTATTTATCATTGATGTAATTATAGTTTGTAAAACAGTATGTTATTTTTAATATATTTACTTTCTAATTGTAAAAGTAACATTTATGACTGCAATCTCCAAAAAAATATCATTAAGTAATTCCGAAAGTGTAATATTATTGACTGAAAAAAACAGCAACTTTGATAACTACGGATTAAGTAAAACGGAATTAAATTTCATCAAAAATGAAATTAATGTAAAAAATAAATTACGCGTTTGTATTAATCAATTCAATCGCTATGTTTTTATTCAAGTAATTGACTACAAAAAAGAAAAGACGCAAACATTAGAATCCCTTCGTAATGATGCCAATAAAATGCATTCGCTTATTGTAGACTATAAAATAGAAAATATTTTTGTAGTGGATCTGAGCGGTAAAACCTCCGAAGCATTAGCTTTTACAGAAGGTCTGGCATTGAGTAATTATCAGTTTTTGAAATATAAAAAAGATAAAAAGGAAGTGTGCCATTCCCTAAAATCAATTTTTATTATAAGCGAAAATATTACTAAAAAGGAAGTAGAGGAATTAAATATTGTTGTAAATGCTACATTTATTGCACGAACACTTGTTAATGAGCCAGCAAATTTTTTAACAGCCACAGAGCTTTCAAAGGAGTTTCAAAAACTTGGTAAAGAAGCTGGTTTTCGAGTGGAGGTGTTTAATAAAGCAAAAATAAAGGCCCTGAAGATGGGTGGCTTATTGGCTGTTAACTTAGGAAGCATAGATCCTCCCACTTTTACAATTATGGAATATAAACCTAAAAATGCTAAAAATAAACAACCAATTATTTTAATTGGTAAAGGAGTTGTATACGATACTGGAGGCCTTAGTTTAAAGCCTACTCCAAATAGTATGGACCTTATGAAATCTGACATGGCTGGTGCGGCAGCTGTAGGTGGCGCATTGTACGCCATTGCTAAAGCAAAATTACCTGTTCATGTAATAGGTCTGGTGCCTGCAACAGATAATCGGCCGGGAGGTAACGCATATGCCCCTGGTGATGTAATTACAATGTATAATGGATTAACTGTTGAAATGGTTAATGCAGACGCTGAAGGAAGAATGATTTTAGCTGACGCTTTAGCTTATGCGCAAAGTTATAATCCTCTATTAGTAATTGATTTAGCCACATTAACTGGGTCGGCAATTGCTGCTATTGGCTCAGCAGCTATTGCTGCAATGGGCACGGCCGACGAAAAAACTAAAAATGAATTAAAACAAGCTGGTGCCAATGTTTTTGAAAGATTAGCAGAAATGCCATTTTGGGATGATTATGATGAGCAAATAAAATCAGAAATTGCCGATATGAAAAATCTTGGTGGCCCATATGCTGGTAGTATTACTGCCGGCAAATTTTTAGCACGATATGTCAATTACCCTTGGATGCATTTTGATATTGCAGGACCATCTTTTTTAACCACTAAAGATAGTTACAGACTTAAAGGAGGAACAGGGGTTGGAGTAAGATTATTATTTGATTTTATTAAAACAAGATAATAAATTTTTTTTTTATAAAAATAATAATTTCTGATTTTTTAGTGTTTTAATTCATTTTAATATTTTTAAACAGAAATCTTGCATAATTTTAGCTTAAACGTGCGAATAAACAAAAATATATGAACCGATTAAAACTTGCCTCTCTTGGGGTTTTATTAACATTGGGTTTTGAATCATTCGATTCACCCGACATTAGAATGTATGAATTTAGTTACCCTAATCGTAGCAAAACAGCCATAAATTTAAATGCTGCTGGTTTTTTAAATTTTACAAAAGAATGGCGCGGCGACAGCTATTTTTATTATGGAAAAAGCTCAGAAGGAATAACCTGCTCTGTTTTATATTTTAAACTTAATGAAGCCCAACAGCATGCATATGTTGATAATCTTCCTGTAAAATCTATTGCCGGTAATTCCTTTGCTTATTTTGCGGAAAATTCAAATTTAAAGAAGTATGAAAAAAATATAGAAAAATGGGGAAAGTTAGCTGACGATTTTGTTTTTAAACAAAGTGATATAAATGACTTTAAAGGAATTGCGATTAAGCAAAAACATGTATTTGCCTATTCTATGTTTGATAACGACTTGTTTGTAAATATTCATTTGGCAAAATCTAATTATAATGCTGCCGACTCAACAAAAATGAGAGATATTTTAAATTCATTAATAAAGAAAAAGTAAATCCTGAGTTCTGAAATAAATTATTTTTAGATTAAATTGGATAATTTTTATACTTTTTTTACATTTAATTAAAGTATATTTTTGAATCTCAGAACATTTATTAATAAGTTTTAAAACTAAGCGTTTTTTATATATAATTTTAAAAACCTCAAATTCTATAAATGAGCATTTTTGTAAATAAAAAAATATGACGGAAGAAAAAATAATAGTAGGAATTACGCAAGGCGATAGTAATGGAATTGGTTTAGAGGTAATTATTAAAACATTTCTGGATCCGCATATGCTTGAAATATGCACCCCTGTAATTTTTGGCTCCAACAAAACAGCTACTTACCATAGGAAAGCTCTCAATATAGAAGGTTTTAGCTTTAACCCAATAAGTGATTTGTCTGAAATTAACCATAAACGCGCCAATATTATCAATGTTTATGACGACGATGTGCCAATACAACTTGGTACCCAAACTGAAGCAGGAGGTAAACATGCAATTCAATCGCTCGACGCTGCTTCAAATGCACTTATTAATAACCAAATAGATGTTTTAGTTACTGCACCCATCAATAAAGAAAACATACAATCACCCGATTTTAAGTTTCCTGGACATACCGAATATTTGGACGAAAAATTTGGTACAGGAAACAGCCTCATGTTTTTGATAAGTGATACATTGCGTGTAGCTGTTGTAACAGGTCATATTCCCGTTACACGAGTGGCAGCGGAATTAACTTCTGAAAAAATAATTAAGAAAATACAGGTTCTAAATAATACATTAATTCAGGATTTTTCTCTTCGCAAACCTAAAATTGCAGTGCTGGGTTTAAATCCCCATGCCGGAGATAATGGTGTGATAGGAGATGAAGAGCAACGTGTAATTTCACCTGCAATCAACAAAGCAAAGGAAGAAGGGATTTTAGTTTATGGCCCATATTCTGCCGATGGTTTTTTTGGTAATGGTAACTATAAAAACTTTGATGCCGTTTTAGCCATGTATCACGATCAGGGTTTGATTCCATTTAAAACAATTTCATTTAATTCCGGTGTAAATTATACTGCCGGCTTATCTATTATTAGGACATCCCCCGACCACGGAACAGCATACGACATAGCTGGTAAAAATATAGCATCCGAAGAATCTTTCCGAAGGGCTATTTACATAGCAATAGACGTATATAAAACCCGTAAAACACACATGGAAATTACCTCCAACCCACTCAGTATAAGCTTAAAAAAAAGAGATCGCTAAAAGCTGCAATTTTTTTTTATTAATCTTAGCAATCTCTATATCAATAGGCTATAACATGTAAAAAGTTTTTTTTATTAATATTTTTTTTAAAAAAAGTCTTTTAATACCTAATGGTATATCTGGTGCTGAGAAAAATATTCTTGGTATTATTTAATAATTGCTTCTCAAGTTTTTTCAAATAATACCAATTATAGTTTCAAAATTATCCAATCCAAGACCCAAGCCACTTTCTCTACTCCGCTCGAAAATGACCATTCCCGCCGCAGGCGCTAAGGTGTGCTTAGTGACGTTCCTAATTGGTAAGCTGTGCTTACCATAAACAGTCCATCAAACACAGCAATACTAAATCCGTTCATTTGATTTTATAGATATAAGGGCCAAAAATAGTTGTTAAAAACATTCAAAAGCATTATTGATATTGAGTTTGATTAAAGTCAATTGAAAGTCGTTTCAATTGACTCAATGTATTTTGTCAAAAAATATTCCAATAATTGAAAATTTATTTGAAAACATTAAAATATGGTGTAATGGGCAAAAAAATGCATTTATAACTTTAATCCACCAAAGTATTATTACAATAATTAAAAATAAAAAAATAATAAATATCTGATAGAATAGATTTTTTGCATTTTTAAGGCGTATTTTTATGATTTTATTTCTTGCAAAACACTTGTGTTTATTAAATCCTCACTCTTAATCCTGTAATGCCGTATTATTTAATAATTACTTCTCAAGTTTTTTCAAATAGTACCAATTATAGTTTCAAAATTGTCCAATCCAAGACCCAAGCCACATTCTCTACTCTGCTCGAAAATGACCATTCCGTATTTCATTTTGAGTGAAGTAGAGAAAGTGGGCGGCTTAATAAAAATAGACTAATATATATTTACAAATGGTATAAAGGATATTTTCAATTTTAAATATCTGTATTTTTTTTAGTATTTTTGTAATATCAATTATTTTATATAATGTTTAAAATTACTTTTTCTTTATGGCTACTGCTTTGTGTCACTTTTTCTCTTGCTGCTCAGGAAACAAAAGATGATTTAACTCGATTGCAAAATGGAGAGGATCTAAATGTGCTTTATCGCCATGAGGCAAATTTTGGAATATTCATACACTCGGCTGCTGGCTTTGGAATTGCCTACCGAAAGGGTAACCATGTTACAGCAAAACGAAAAAGAATGTTTGAAACAGAATTGACCAACTTTAAACACCCCAAGGAGGTGAAAAGTTTAAATTCTAATTTCGTTAATTCAAAAGGATTTATTTATGGTAAATTAAACGCTGTTTTCCTAATCAGGACAGGCATTGGATTCCAAAATGTGATGTACCAGAAAATTGATAAAAAAAATGTGGAAATACGCTACTCCTATTTTTTAGGCGCCACATTAGGTTTTGCCAAGCCTGTATATTTAGAAGTTAAAAAAGGGACTTCTCCGCCTCTCCCTTCCGTTGAAAGGTATAATCCCGATATTCATAAGCAGGAAGACATACTTGGCAAGGCCTCGTTTTTCAAAGGAATTGACAAAACAGTTATCTACCCTGCAGTTTATTCAAAGTTTGCTTTAAGTTTTGAATATGCCGATAGGTATAACGATATCAAGGCCATAGAAACAGGCACCATACTGGAAGTTTATCCGCGAGCAATGCCAATAATGGCTTTTAATAAAAAACAACAATTATTCGTTTCCTTATATCTCAAAATGATTTGGGGTAAAAAGTGGTTTTAATTATCCTTATTTATTTGTACAATCCAAATAGTAAGAATTCCAAAATCGTCAATAATAAATTAAATGCAGATAAATAAAAACCAAGCAGCAATTAATAATGCTGATACCATTCAAAATTCTCCAAATACTAATTTAGATAAGAAAAAGGATGGGATTTCAAAACCTGAATGGCTAAGAGTAAAACTTCCTATAGGCAAAGAATATGCCGAGCTGAGGGAAATTGTCGCCACCCATAAGCTACATACAATTTGCGAAAGTGGCAATTGTCCAAATATGGGCGAATGCTGGGGCGCAGGTACTGCTACCTTTATGATTTTAGGGAATATATGTACCCGCTCTTGTGGTTTCTGCAATGTAGCAACAGGAAAACCCAAAAGCCTCGATTTATTGGAACCCGAAAGAGTGGCAGAGTCAGTAAGGTTGATGAAAGTAAAACATTGTGTGATAACATCCGTAGATCGGGATGATTTAAAAGATGGTGGTTCTGTCATTTGGGCCGAAACAATAATGGCTATCAGAAGGCTAAACCCTGCTACAAAATTTGAAACCCTTATCCCCGATTTCCAAGGCAAATGGGAGAATTTACAACGTATTATTGATGTGCGGCCTGATATCGTTTCGCATAATACAGAAACTGTTCGAAGATTAACTAAACAAGTTCGAATTCAGGCAAAATATGATAGAAGTTTAGAAGTGCTAAAACGATTGAAAGAAGCTGGATTAAAAACCAAGTCGGGTATAATGTTGGGATTAGGAGAAACGGAGCAGGAAATTTATGAAACAATGGATGATTTAAGGAAGGTGGGCTGCGATGTATTAACATTAGGACAATATTTACAGCCCTCATCCAAACACTTGCCTGTAAAGGAATTTATCCGTCCCGAAGTATTTGAAAAATACAAACAGGTGGGCCTCGAGAAGGGTTTTCGTTTTGTTGAAAGCGGACCACTTGTTCGATCTTCCTATCGTGCCGAAAAACATATTTTTTGATAAATTATTTTAGTTATACTTTTTTTATTTATCTTTGGGGAATACCCTATTAACTTAATTTTTTTAATAAAATGAAAAATAATAAATTACTTTTATTCTCAGCCTTGCTGGCAGGATCATTTTTATATTTTGCACACAATCACATTAACAGTATCCCTAATAATAAAATAGGAGTACAAAATAAAAAATCAGAATCAAAGGAAGAGGCTAAAGGTTCTGCAAAATGGCTCTTTGATATGCAAAAAAATCCACTGACAGGAATCGTTGACCCTATGGATGTATTAAAAGCTAAAGATGAATTATATCAAATGTATAGTAATAGATCCTCTACTAGCGCCTTAGGTTTAGAATGGGAAGAGTTGGGGCCAGACAATGTCGGAGGTCGTACAAGGGCAATTTTATTTGATAAAAATAATCCAGATAAAATATTTGCTGGCAGTGTTTCTGGTGGATTATGGGTTTCAACTAATGGTGGATCTAATTGGAATGTTGTTCCAGGATTTGATCAACAGCCTAACCTTGGCATTGTTTCTTTAGCACAAGCCAGTAATGGTGATATTTATGCAGGTACAGGCGAAGGTGATTTTTATTATTATAGCGGAACAGGCTCTGCAGGAATATTAGGTGCAGGAATATATAAATCTACAGATGGTGGTAACTCATTTTCAAGATTGTCATCTACTATACCTACCACGCTTAATAGCTCCGGAGCTTCAGCTGCTACAGCTTTTTGTTCGGTACACGAATTAGCTGTTTCTCCTAATAATCCGAATAGAATTTATGCCGCTACCAAATTTGGCTTGCGCTCCTCTAACGATGGCGGACAGTCATGGAATCACCCTGTTCGTAGTTCTAATGGAGCAGCAAACACTACCGTTTCATTGGATGTAGATGTTGCTAATGATGGTACCGTTATTGCAAATATTAATAATAGACTTTACCGCTCTACCACTGGCGATTCCGGTAGCTTTTCCCTTGTTACGGCCGGACTTCCTGCTAGCGGGATTAGTCGTATAGAATTTGCTATTTCACCAAGTGACCCTAACTATATGTACGCCTTGGCAGGTAAATCTTCTGGTGGATTGCTTTTAGGGGTATACCAATCTATTGATAAGGGCCAAAATTGGTCAACTATTGGTAGCGGTGGCAGCTCCCAGTTTGAAATGTTTGGAACAGGGCAGTCTGATTATGATATCGCTATTGCCGTATTTCCAGGTGATAAAACCCGAATTATTGTTGGAGGAGTCGTATTGTGGGAATGGAAACAAACGAACCCTCAGGTTGCAGGTATAGGCCAATGGAAGGCTATTAATGATAATAATGCTGGAGAGCAGAGTCCATTTTATGTTCATTCCGATATCCACGATTTCAAGTTTCACCCAAGTAATCCTAGCGTAGTATATATAGGTTGCGATGGTGGAATATTTAAAGGTTATGATAATTTAAATAACGCTCCTTTTATTTATTTTCAGGCAATGAATAATGGGTATAATATTACTCAGTGTTATTCAATAGCGTTTGAAGGTGACGACCCTTCCAGAATAGGTTTTATTGCCGGAGCCCAAGATAACGGAACTAATTACGTTAGTGGACAAGGAAATACAACAAAGTCAGCTGAAAAAATAAGTGGTGGTGATGGTGCTGAATGTGAAATTTCTTATTTAAGTCCTAATGTTTCATTTTCTACTGTTTATTACGGCTCCCTTGCTCGCCATACTTCTAAAGGTGGAAGCGGCACCTCATTTTATCCCGATAATTTTAGCACCCTGTTTCCTACTTTGGGGGATGCCGGTTTCGCCTCTTTTGTTACACCTATCGCATTGTATGAAACTAAAACAGCAACAAACAGCCCTGATTTTTACAAGTTTACCAATGAAAAAGCATCTAAATCTCTTGGGTCAGGCAATGGTGTTAATAAGCACTATACCGGAACCATAACGTTACCTTATCCTTCCGGAACTATTCAGCCTGATTCTATCCTTATTAACGCTGGGCTGCTAAACGTTACAGATAATGGTGCTGGAATGTTAATAGGCGATGTGGATGGTTCGCAATCCAATACAATTAACTATATTACGGGAGCTTATGATTTTTATTTTAATACAGCGCCTACAAATCAAGCACCTATAAACCTTACATTTGATATAGTGTACGCAGCTGGTTCTACTATTGATGTTGTTAGAGCAGATTTTGCAGACCCTTTATCATTTACTTTAGTATCTGCCCTTAACCCTGGTGATACACTTAGTGTTTACGATCCATTCCAAGCTAAACTTGCAGTTGGTTTTTCTGGTAGTAACGGTGTTTGGATGACAAAAGAGCCTTTGAGTTTTTCAGGAACTCCTGAATGGATGAAACTGGGAATTGTTTCAGGAACAAGTGAAGAGTTGGCTTGGTCCGAAGATGGTGATATCTTATATGTTGGAACGGATAATGGATCGTTGTATAGATTTTCAAATTTAGCTGCTGTTACTGGCATTGCAAATGGCGATATGTCAAGCCCCAATTCAATTGTTGTGAGTACACAAATTGCTGGATTCGGTGGTAACTTCATTACAGGTTTATCTGTTGATCCTACCGATGCAAATAAATTAGCTGTTTCATTAGGTGGTTATGGAACCGGAACCCCTACGCATGTTTATTATTCTACTACAGCAGCAAGTTGTTCTAGTTCTTCTGCTACTGCAAATTTTTCTGGCAAACAAGGTGCAAGTACAACAAAATTGCCTGCCATGCCTATCTATTCTGTCTTAATTGAAAAAAATGATCCCAAACGTGTAATTCTTGGTACCGAATCTGGCGTTTTTTCTACGGCAAATATCACAGTTGCAAATCCTGTATGGACCTCAGAAAATGGTGTTTCAGGCTTGTTGCCAAATGTACCGGTATTCAAAATTCGCCAACAAAGACGTGCGGGAGATCAAGTGTATAATCCTTACGTAATATATGCAGGAACACATGGTAGAGGTGCTTGGAAAAGCGAAAGTTATTTAGGTTCGATCTCTGTTGGTATCAAAGAAAATAAAGATAATCTTTCAAATGCCCTGGTTAATAATGGCCTTAGTGTTTTCCCAAATCCAATGCGTGAATTGGGAACCATAGCATTTAATATTCCAACATCACTTGATGGTTCTGTTTCCCCTAATGGTGTGTTAATTTCCTTCTATAGCATGGAAGGGAAATTGGTTAAGACTATCAAAACTGGTAAATTAAGTGCTGGTCAGCAAAAAATACAATTTTCTACTGAAGAGTTATTGAAAGGAACTTATATTATTAGCGTAGATGGTGGTAATGTGCGCGAAACATCAAAATTTGTTGTGCTGAAATAATATTATCCGTTTTGATATAAAAGGATAATGCATTCCAAAAAAAGGACCCCAAAAAATTACTTGGTTTAGTTTTTTGTTGCTTGTGTTTGGGTTTATAATTTTGTTTAATTTTAAATACGATATTTATATTTTGATAAAAAAAAGTAATTTTTTTCTGTTTTCTCTAGTAATTTTATTTTCTGCATGTAGCACCGATTTAGCTGTAATAGGCAACTATAAGGAAACAATGGTTGTATATGGCTTGTTAGATCAATCTCAATTAAAACAATATATTAAAATTAACAAGGCTTTTTTAGGCGAAGGGAATGCTTTTGAATATGCACAGATTAAAGATTCTTCTCAATTTGTAAATTCATTAAGTGTTGTTTTAAAACGAATCAAAAATGGTGTTGAAATAGATTCGTATAATTTTAGTCCTGACAATACCATTGAAAAAAACCCGGGAATTTTTTATGCCCCCGAACAATCCAATGCAATATATTCTTTCCAAACTCCTGCAGGCACATTGAATGTAGATAGTGACTATAAATTAATAGTTAAGAACAATCAGTCGGGTAAAGAAATTAGCGCTCAAACAGCTTTGGTAAATGATTTTGGTAACCTATCTAGCCCGAATCCCAATTCTCCTTTTTTTAATTGTATCCTAGCAAATAATAATAATTATAAATACCAAGTTGCATGGCAAACTGGAAAAAATGCGAAAATATATCAGTTAGTAATTCGATTAAATTATTACGACTCTACCGAAACAGGAAATATTCAACAAAAACTAGACTGGATATTTCCTGAGCAAAAAACCCAAGGCTTGGGAGGCGGAGAATCAATGAAAAATGAATTTGTTGGACAAATATACATGCAATTTGTTGGAAATCAACTAAATGATTACCCTGGTTTATTAGCTAGAATTCCCGGACAATTAGATCAAAATAAAAAAAACTTGATGGCTGATATCATAGTAATTGCCGGTGGCGATGATTTAAATACTTTTATTGAGGTTAATAAGCCTTCCACCAGTATTATTCAAGAAAAACCAGAATTTACAAATATTACAAATGGCCTGGGATTATTATCTTCAAGATATACAAGATCTGCATTTTCCAAACCTTTATCCGCAACAACATGGGATTCACTCTCCTGCGGGCAATATACAAAAGGATTGAAATTTAAGAACCACCTGGGCGTAATTTGCCAATAATAATATATGTAGGGCTTTATAGGCTTATAGGATGGGTTTAAAAGAATATCATCTTACACGCATACTAAAGCTTTCAAAATAATTTCGATAAAACAGCTATATTAATAAAAACAGAGGTTTTCATTTTTTTGCAAAAAAATATGCTTATGAAAAACGCGCGTGAGGAAGGTACAAACGCGATGCAGGGTTGCAGGTGGGGAGGATGTTTTTTTGTATCACGACAAAAGAAAAACACACAGTTTTTGAACCATTTAATTGGCGGATTTATTTCGAAAACTTCACTTATTGAATTCTAATGTTTGATCGGGATAAAAAATGGCACTATCAAAATTCTGCAAAACTCCGACTTTTTGTCATAATAAGCTTCCCCAAATCAAAATAAAATCCTTTTTTCGTGCCATTTTTTCGGTTTAATATAAATGGCATAATCATTGAAATTGGCATTTTAGGAAAGTTAATAAATTAAAATAATCAGCTTTGAAACATAAAAGTTTATTAATAAAAGTTTCGTTTAACGCAAAATAAGTAAATTAACAATAAAAATAAAAAAAATAGTTATGGCAAAAATAATTGGTATCGATTTAGGAACAACAAACTCTTGTGTTTCTGTAATGGAAGGCAACGAACCCGTTGTAATTCCTAATAGTGAAGGTAAACGTACAACACCTTCTATTGTGGCATTTGTAGAAAATGGAGAACGTAAAGTGGGAGATCCCGCAAAACGTCAAGCAATTACTAACCCGACAAAAACAGTTTATTCGATTAAACGTTTTATGGGGCACACTTTTGATGAAGTATCAAAAGAACTTACTCGTGTTCCTTATAAAGTAGTAAAAGGTGATAATAATACACCACGTGTATTAATTGATGATAGAAAATATACTCCTCAGGAAATTTCAGCAATCATACTTCAAAAAATGAAAAAAACTGCTGAAGATTATCTTGGGCATGAAGTTACTGAAGCCGTTATTACCGTTCCCGCTTATTTTAATGATGCACAGCGGCAAGCTACCAAAGAAGCAGGAGAAATTGCAGGATTAAAGGTGAAACGTATTATCAACGAACCAACAGCAGCAGCTTTGGCATACGGCCTTGATAAAAGAGGGAAAGAAATGAAAATCGTAGTTTTTGATTGTGGAGGTGGAACCCATGACGTATCTGTGCTCGAACTTGGCGATGGTGTGTTTGAAGTGAAATCAACCGATGGGGATACACACCTTGGGGGAGATGATTTTGACCATAAAATTATTGATTGGTTAGTTTCTGAATTTAAATCTGAAAATGGTATCGACTTATCAAAAGATCCAATGGCTTTGCAACGTTTGAAAGAAGCTGCAGAAAAAGCAAAAATAGAATTGTCGAGCTCAGCTACTACAGAAATTAATTTGCCGTATATCATGCCAGTGGATGGCATTCCAAAACATTTGGTACGCTCCTTAACTCGCTCTAAATTCGAACAATTAGTAGATGATTTAATTAAAAGAACCATTGAACCTTGTAAAACAGCATTAAAAAATGCAGGTTTAAATACAGCTGATATTGACGAAATTATTTTAGTGGGTGGTTCCACTCGTATTCCTGCAATTGTGGATGCTGTGCAAAAATTCTTCGGGAAAGCACCTTCAAAAGGAGTTAATCCTGACGAAGTTGTGGCAATAGGAGCTGCCATTCAAGGTGGAGTATTAACAGGTGAGGTAAAAGATGTATTATTATTGGATGTTACTCCGCTATCATTAGGTATCGAAACGATGGGTGGTGTTATGACCAAACTTATTGAGTCTAATACAACTATTCCAACAAAAAAATCAGAAACATTCTCTACTGCTAGTGATAACCAACCATCTGTACAAATATTGGTATATCAGGGGGAGCGTTCTTTGGCAAAAGATAATCGTAAGTTAGGTGAATTTAATTTAGATGGTATTCCTCCTTCACCAAGAGGTGTGCCTCAAGTTGAAGTAACTTTTGATATTGATGCAAATGGAATATTAAATGTGTCAGCAAAAGATAAAGCTACAGGTAAATCTCATAACATTAGAATTGAAGCAAAATCAGGTTTAACGGATGATGAAATCAAACGTATGAAAGCAGATGCTGAAGCTAATGCAGAAACAGATAAAAAAGCAAAAGAAGAAATCGAAAAAGTAAATGCTGCTGATTCTTTGATTTTCCAAACGGAAAAACAATTAAAAGAATATGGAGATAAAATTCCAGCAGAAAAAAAATCAGTGATAGAAAATGCTTTTAATGAATTAAAAACAGCGCATGCTTCACGTGATATTGCAGGAATTGATGCTTCTTTAGAAAAATTAAATACTGCATGGCAAGCCGCTTCTCAGGATATGTACTCACAAGGAGCGCCAAATGCGAGCGCTAACCCTCAAGGTGATGGAGATGCTGGGGCACAAGCGTCAAATAATAATGAAGTAACAGATGTTGATTTTGAAGAAGTAAAAGAAGGGGAAGAACAAAAAAAATAATTGTTTTGTTTGAAAGCTTATAATAATAAAAACGTCCCACCAAAATTATATAATGGTGGGACGTTTTTTTTCGCTTATTATTTTACAAAATTTTTTTTAACTGATTTTTTTAAAAAATCAAATGAAATTTTTCTCATCAATTAATGTCATGCATTTAAAATGAGTTTTCGGACATTTACCATAGCCAATTTTTGAGCATGGCCTGCAGGATAGGTTTTGCACCTCTATTATTTTTGACTTGGGGTGAGGTAAATATGGGGCGAACCCGAAAGCGGGAACAGTATTGCCCCAAACAGAAATAATTTTTTTGTTGAATGCCGATGCAATGTGCATTAAACCGGTATCGTGGGTAATAATATTGGATGCTTGTTTTATTAATGAGGCAGATTGATTCAAATTAAATTTACCACAAGCATTGTATATTGTTGAAATGCTGTTTTTATTGCTACCATCCCCATTATTTTCTATCCTATCCATTAAAAAAGAGCCATACTGCGCATTGTCAATATTTTCTTTTATTAAATTACCTCGATCAAAATCTTCTTTTCCCCCTAATAAAATAATTGGTAAGTTTATTTTTTTACAAATTGAAATAATTTTTTCAGTCGGCAATTGCTTCGTAAAATGTTTTGCACCTATAACAAAGCCAATGTATCCATTTTGATGAGAAAGTGGCAGAGAATCAATATTTACCTCGTCTTTTTGAGGGATAAAGTAATCCAATCCTTTCCTATCATTTGTAATTCCAATAGATTCAACAGTTTTTAAATACCTTTCAACTATATGGATGGATGGCATTTTATTTATTTTCAGATTAACTAAAAGCCATTTTTTAGTATTCAGTTTTTTAAATGTAAAGGAAGGCTTCCTGAGCGCTATTTTTATTTGCATGGAACGTAGGTTATTATGCAAATCGATAATTAAATCAAAGTCCTCTTTTTTTAAATCTTTAATCACTTGATTAAAACTATTTGGGCTGTTTTTTTTATTTTTGGAAACACCTTTTAGAGTAAAAGTGCCGGAACCCTTCTCAATATAATGTGCTTTTGAGATGTATGGGTTGTTTTCTATTATTCCTTGAAATGCTTTTTTAGTGATGTAATGAATTTCAACACCTGGCATCTGCTCCTTAATACAGCGGATTACAGGCGTAGTTAAAACAATATCCCCAATAGAACTAAAACGGATAATTAATATTTTTTTCAGTAGCGCCTCCTTACTTCCTGTAACACCGGAAGGATAATTTTTCGTTAATAATTATTAAAATATAAAATCCAATTTTTAAAGAAAATGATATAAAAAACTAATGTTTGAATTTTGAAACATTAAATTAATAAATAATTTCCTTATAGTATTTCTTGAAGTTTAATAAAGCAAAGCTATATAAAAAGAAACAAAGAAAAAAGTTTGCTTAATGATAAGTGAAGTTTTCGAAATAAATTCGCAAATTAAATGGTTCAAAAACTGTGTGTTTTTCTTTTGTCTTGATACAAAAGAAACAAAAAATCAAGAACAAACGATTCCTCCCCAC
>Ga0114966_10000359_pt1 | contig 44513 bp, 51 predicted proteins | sample M_130207_XF_Meta_FD_87029 | JGI IMG/M metagenome (GOLD analysis project Ga0114966, IMG submission 87029) | Freshwater microbial communities from Lake Montjoie, Canada to study carbon cycling - M_130207_XF_MetaG | ecosystem: Environmental > Aquatic > Freshwater > Lake | place: Lake Montjoie... | reverse complement strand
GAGTAGCATCGGGAGTGGCAGTGGGAGTGGCGATGGCAGTGGCGATGGGAGTGGCGATGGCAGTGGCGATGGCAGTGGCGATGGCAGTGGCGATGGCAGTGGCGATGGCAGTGGCGATGGCAGTGGCGATGGCAGTGGCTATGGCAGTGGCTGGGGCTGGTGCAGTGGCAGTGGCCGTTGCAGCGGCTATGGCAGTAGCAGTTGCCGTGGTGATGGCAGTGGCTGGGGCAGAACCGTGGCAATGGCAGTGGTAACGGTTAATTTTTTTCTTCTCGAAAGGTGTTTTAAGATGACCAATTATGTGATCGTGCGGACGTTTTCAGCGGGTGTTTTCGCTGGTTATCTTGAAAGCCGAAATGGCCGCGAGGTGGTACTGACGAACGCTCGGCGGCTGTGGTACTGGGCAGGTGCTGCAAGTCTCTCCGAGATGGCCATGAGTGGCACGAAATTGCCATCGGAGTGCAAATTTCCTGTGGCTGTGGATCGGGTGCTGCTGCTTGAGGCTATCGAGATCCTAGACTGCACGGAGGCGGCAAAAATCAGCATCGAAGGAGTGCCTGTATGGACGGCGTGAACAGTGGCACTGGCTGGGGCAGTGGCAGTGGCTGGGGTGATGGCCGTGGCTATGGCAGTGACCGGGGCAGTGGGTGTGGCCGTGGCTGGGTCGATGGCAGTGGCTGGGGCAGTGACTGGGGCAGTGGTAGTGGCTGTGGCTGGGGCAGTGGCAATGGCAGTAGCTGGGGTGATACAACTAAGGAGCAGGCAAAATGCTGTGGATGATTTTAGGATTTATTTCGGTGGTGCTGTTCATGGTCTACCAGTTGCTGGCTCTGCGATACGACTGCTACCACTGCCTGCTGGATGATGACGACGACAAACTAAGGAGATACGAATGATCTGGATGATTTAAGACATCACTTGCAGGCCGTGTATAAACGCTTGTGTTGATCGGAGTGGTAGCCATCGTAAGGGGTGGTGATAGGGCTTGGAGGGTTCGAATCCCTCCCGATCAAATGGGTTTAGAATAGTTTGCCCATAACCATTTGACGATGGAACTGATGAATATCCGGGCAAAGAACCAAGCAACCATGGTGAAGCCCATGTTGTACCGGATTTCATCGGTCATCTGTTGTAGTGATTGTGGTTTACCATCTGTTGGGTGTAGGCTGTTTAGCTGCACAAACTGATCAGCAACTTCTATGGCTTGGATGGCTTTACGATTATGGACAGGGCGACACCGTTTGCCAGTGCTGGATAGCGTGATTTGCGGCAGTTGGAAGTGATCCAGCATCTTATTCTGTAGGACTGTCAACTGCTCTGATGTCATTATTTGTGTGAGGGTCATGTCATGCCTATTTGAAATTGACAGTAATGTTGGGGACCAATGATTCTGGTGTTATAATTGTAACACTGGTGAAGTCATCATTGAACTTTATTTCGCTGATGGACGCTTTGGCTTTAACTCCATACTTACTGGCAGATATTTGGATGGGTGGACTGAGTGTTATGGACTGATCACGGATGCTGAATGTTTGTTGTCCGGGCCATGTGAGAGTAACGCCAATTTTATCATTGGTGTACACCTTGTCTTTCATAATGGCCAATACGATGGCTGGTAATATGTCTGGTGCATCCAGATCGTACTCAAACCAACTGCTCATCAGTGTTCCAGTATCAGAAGTTGACTCCTTGAACAGTTCTGAGAGTGAATATAGCACTACTGCCGTTGACGGTGGTTGGGCAACATCGGCCACCATTAGAGCGGGTGCTGGATCTTCATAAGAGACGTTGTCTTGATGGTCATCGTCATGCAGTGCATACAACTGCTGGACTTTCCAATTGTCCAAGTACCATGATTGCCAGCGTTTGCTTTTGTGAGGGCCAGCGTTTCGCAGATGACTCAAAATAGTGGTGTGAGATGGTTGGGTATTCCCATCCAATGCTATGCTCATCTTGGATACACTGCGGTATACTGCTGGATTGATGCCCCCCGAGTAGGTTTTTTGGGAGTATTCGTAAGGCACGCTGTTGACAATTTTGTTGTGCCTGCTGCGAGACTCCTTGATGGTGATGATATGACTCAATTGCCCACCAGATGCAAGAAATTTAGCTTTGGCAGCAGGGCAATTGGCACACCATGGCTCTGACACCAACCATCGTTGTTCAGTCTCTCCAGATAGCACAGACTCCGCAGTACGGCTAAACTGTATGTTGGCCCCTTCTGGAGTGACAGTTGTAGGCGGCTCTATAATCGCTTCTACGGCTTCATCAGGTTCTGAGAGTAATAATGATAAGTAAAGCGTGCGAGCCTCACTGAGAGCATCTACGGCACTCACAGGGGTACACAGCACCAAAAGGCACAGTAGCGTTGGGATGTTGGGGTTCATGCTATGCCCTCACTGGTTGAGTGGTCAGGTGATGTGGGGATTGTGGGGCCTTCATCGGGATTGTATAGTTTGGGTGACCCAGATGATGGGATGGATAGTGTAGACACAAATGCCAGTTCTTTAGCCCAATCAATCACTCGTGGTGCTGGGCCTGACAAATCTGATACACCAATGGTGGCGGTGTTCTTGTGCTTGGCTTGGCCATCTACGAATGTTTTAGTGTGGTAGGCGTACCCGTTGACACCGTACTGCTTGTAGTGGCTGTTGATTTCCACCAAGTAGACTTTGTCGTTGATGGTGATCCAGTCGATGTAGGCACGGCAGTGATTACCGCCACCACCAATGAACCTGTCACAGATGCCTGCTGAGTTGGGGTGCCAGTTACCCCATGCACCACCCACAACTACAGCACCTTGGTTGGACTGTAGAAATCGCAGGATGGCATCGAACCCATTTAGGTTGAGTGAGTATCCAATTTTGAACTTGGCTGCTGTGGTGTAGCATTCTTGGGGGAACTGGAACCTGTACTGCACTACGTATGGGTATTCAGGTTTCCCATCATCATTGGTATCTTCTGGGAGTAATCCTTTCTTCTTGGCAGCTTCAACTACTCCGTGAATGGTGGCACCGTTGTCTCCACGGATGTTGCTGACTTCTTGGCCACGTCGATATGACCACAGTGGGTTGTACTGCTTCCATATGCCGGTTTGAAGATACCCTGTTACTTCGGCGGCGTTGGTCATTCCAAAGCCAGTACAACTACTCATGCGTCCTTGGTCATCACGTCGCATTAAATCTTTTATGCCACGGGTGGGTGGTAAATTGGGTGCAGCAGATAAGGACATGATATCAAAATCCAAGCATTGCTGGATTAGTTTGGCACGTTCTTCTGCTCTTGGGTTGTACCCTGTAAACTCAGGCATGACTTCTCCTACAGTTTGTGATTTTTAAGATCGTCGGCTAGTGATTGAGGGTTGCCAGTGGGAGCGGACTCTTTGATGGCACGTTGGATGAAGAGGTCATATGCGGCACTGTAGGCTGCTGTTTGGTGAGTGTTGATCCACGTCAGGGCTTGAGCATCACTTTTGAAGCTGGATCGTTGAGTGGCATATTCGGCCCATACATCTGACATAAGTATGCGGTAGGAATTGTGGCATGTATCCAGTGCATCATTGGTGACTTCTGGGAGTATTGGTGTGGGCTTGGGTGCTGTACTGACAGGCACCAGCATAATCCCTACGGCAATAATTAGCAGTACGTATTTCATTGAGGCACCTCAACGGGAGTTATCTGCCGTACAAAGTTGGCTACGGGGTTGACCATGGGTGGGGGCACAGGTGGAGTCATGTCGGTCATGTTTCGAAGTGCTGCCCATTCATTTAGGAGTTGGACAGATCGGCGGCATTTACGGGATTTTGAGTCATTGAATAATACACGGACGGCTACATCAATGTCTGGTGTGTTATCAGAAGACATTGCTGGTCCAATGGGGTTTAGGCGTTTGAGAAAGTTTTTCAGCCAATCACTGGATGACATGTAGGCGGTGATGATGGCGATGGCAGTGGCTATAAGTTTCGTGGTGTTGGTTATTTCAAATTCCGGCATGAGGGTACTTTCTGTAGAAGGAGTTGAGATGGACTACTTGGATTGCTTGGATTTGACTGACCACCAGATACCTACAATGGCAACTATACCACCGATTACTTGGAGAGAAGTTTCTTCGTCTATCCATCCTTTGCTGATGGCCACGCCTGATCCAATGGTCAAAATGTGACGAAGAATTCCCATGGCTTGATCTTGACTCATAATCGTTTCCTTGAAGTTTCTGAGAGTAACTACTTAACACGCCGATCCAGACGTTCCAGATCAGTTTTTAATTTATGGCAAGCGATGCAGAGAGTTTGCAGGTTGCTTTCGTTGTCAGTGCCAAAGTCCACCAATGGGATGATGTGGTCTACTTCCAGTTGGCTCTCTGGGTAAGGTTCATCGCATTTGTTGCAGGTGAAATTATCTCTGCGAAGGATGTGAAATCTTCTTGGTGTTCGGCCTATTCTTTTGTGGAGTGGGGCTTTGTCTTGGAGTGGAACTCTGCGGTCTGGGTTCGGAATCTTTACTGTTGGGTATGTGGGGGACATTGATTTGTTCCTCTACCAATCTGAATGCTGTTTGTATCCATTTTGCACAATGGAGAGTGGGGACGGCACGCCCACGATTGGGACGGTTGATGGTGTCATTGGGAACCAAGATGGCCAAACTGACAAGGTCGTCAATACGCCTGCTCATCGTCTCCAATGGAATGCTGGTTAACATGGCTATGGATTGCCTATTCAATCCGTCTTGTGCCAAGGCTATGGTGCGAATGATATTATGTTGACGACTAAATGAGGTGTCAAGTGCCACTTTGGTCACCAACTTTCTAATTGTGTCAGTGATGTGATCTTCACCAAAGACGTAACACAGGCATAGAGCCAGTCTTCCCAGTTGTTTGACTACTCTGGTGGATGCTTCCGGGCGAGCATCGTAGAGTAGTTCACTGGCTGAATCCTTAGTCCGTGGAGCCTGTGCCCTTGAACACGCAATTGTGTCTCCAAGAGCCTGAATAAGTTCGAGATCGTACTGTGTATACTTGGGCCGGAGGATATCTTCGGATCGGAGTCTACCGTGAAGGTAACTAAGAAATCCTGCTGTGTGGGCACGTTGTTGGGGGAAACCTCGGGAGTCACCATTTTCATTGCCTTCAAGTGATGTACGTGAGGATGATTCAAAGATGGAAGTAATGGCGGCACTATTGCGTTGGGTTTCCATGGCCCGATCTGTTTCCAGACGACAATGTAAAAACCGTTCACCCAATGCTGCCATGTTTAGGGAATATATCCGCTCTGTGATTCCAATAATCATTCCGAAAGATATGTTGGAGAAAGAAGCGGATACGCCGTTTCGATAGTGAGCCTCCAGAGACCCGTCGAAGATATCACGAAGTTCTCCGTAAACATTTGCCAACTGTTGTGGATTGGATTCGAGTAATAATGTGCCGTCCTTGACCACGACACATCTTCCTTGGAGCATAGGGATAAGATGAGATCCCTGTCTTGAACCAGAAACGAGTCCAGTAAATTTGCTAATGGGCCTGCTATGCAGTTCATCGCTTGAGAGTAATTCACAGAGGGTGCTCTTTCCTGAAGATGGGCTGCCCACTAGGTACATCCACAATGGATCACCTTCGAGTGCAACAGCAATATGAGTGGCAATACCGATGGCCATGCAATCCAACATGGATTTGGTGACCGTCATTCCTTGGGTATAAACATCGCATAGTTTCTGGAAGGAAGTACAGTGTTGGGGTTGGAGGAGAACAACTTCATCCATATGTATTTGACGCAGGGATGAACGAATAACATCAACCAATGACATTAGGGGGTTCCTGACAGACTATTGTTAAGGTCTCTGATATCAAATCCTGATGGCAGATGGGCATGATTGGGGACAGTAATCTTACTCCAATCTATACAGTGAAGATTGATGATGCTGTGGCCACCTGATTTGATTCGCTTTGATATGGATTGCACACCATGATCACCGGCTTCATCGTTGTCAAATAACAGTACAACCTCTTTATTGTCCAGCAGGTACAAGTAGTTGCTGGAGAAGGCTGATCCTGCGGTTCCTAGAAGGTCTGGTGGATTAGGACTTTTATCCAATACGGCTCTGAGAACAAGATAGTCGGCATGGCCTTCTGCCACCCAAATTTCTTTATTCCCTGTGAGTGATCCAAGTCCCAAGATAGAACAGTTCCATGGTTTAGGGCTTGAGTAGGTGATGTTGGTGGTAGTGTTGTATTTGTGTAATGCAATAATGTCTTTACGTGGGTTACGGATCGGGAACCAGTAGTCCAACCCATCATATTTTACTCCTTCTGATCTAAGAGTTTGAGGCAGTACACCCTTCTTAATGACACAGAAATCTTTAGCTGCTCGCATGGTTAGGGGTGGTAGTGTTTCATAAAATTTACGCATGAGGCTAATGGCGTTGCCAGTCTCCTTGCAGTACCAACACTGAAATACATGACCTTCTTCTTTGCTGACAGATAGCTTGTCTTGCGTGGCACACCACATACAGGTGGTGGTGTAATCCGTATCTGTTTCATTATATGGGATGGAACAGAAATCAAAGAGTCGCATTGGTATCCCTAAATTGTTTGAGGACTTTGTCTTCGAGAGCATTGATACGACGAGTTAGATCATTGTTGTTGCAGATCCATACAACACCACCCATGATGGATATAAGTTCCACCCAATCTTCTTTGGTAAGGATTACTGTCTCATGGTTTACAGGCAGCATATCAATCATGGGTGGGACTAATCTGAGTTCTGGTTCAGACTGGTCTATAACCAATTGAGGTCGGTGTTTGCTTATTTGTTGTTTGCTCATAGTTTTATCTTTACTTCTTGATCCCAACGGTGAGTGATTAGCCCAATCTCTACTGGTGCGTAAATACCGTACTGAGTTGCTGCGTCTTCCATACACTGTTTCAACGCTCGTACATGCTTCTTGGGGCACTTGGCAGGTACTTCAAAGTTAAGTTCATCGTGTACTTGTAGAGCCACTCTCCCTTCGGGGTATTCTGAGGATAAGTAGTCATCACAGAGACGCATGGCACGCTTGACTATGACACCTTCAGCACCCTGTACAATGTAGTTGACCCCAGCATGGGCTGCTTTATCATATTGGCCTGACCACTTATTGAGTTTGTCTCTGAGTTCCAATGGATAGTCACCCAATGTTGTTACAAAGCCTTGTTGCTTTATGAGTAGTTTGGTCTCCTCAATAAATGCGTGAGCATGGGGGAACAATGATGTGACAGTCCCCCACAGTCCCGGTATGCCAGCGGTCTGTTCGATCTTCTTGGGTGAAGCCCCGAAGATGAATCCAAAGTTGACATTCTTGGCGATGCGTCTTTGCCCTTTATCTGGCTTATCATTGGGGGCAATGTTAAATATCTTACGTGCTACAAAGTCGTGGGCATCCCAACCGGCTTTGAAGGCTTCCATCATTTCTTGCTCATCGGTGACGTAGGCAAATATCCTTAGTTGAAGCTGGGAGTAATCGGCAGTCAACCACCACTTACCAGTAGGTGGCCCAAAGACTGACCGCATAGAAGGTGACGCTTCCAACCATGCTGTAATGTCGGGTGCGTCATCTTCATAGGGGTTGATTGCTTTGGTAACTGTTTGGAGTGCTGGGTTTTTAGTTGATACACGGACTGTGGATGTGCCTACGATATTGATGGAAGGATGCACATACCCTGTGATACTTTTTGATCTACAGTAGCCCATCAATGATGCCAGTTTTTTCTCATACTTCTTCAAGGACAAGTTACAGCATAGAAACTCCCGTTCAACAGAACCTTCTTCGGCAATGTTATGGCAGTGCAACATGGTGGCAGCATCGGCGGATGCAACATGAGTGGCTTTGGTGTAAGAGATGGGCGTGAAATCCCATTTCTCAAATAATAGTTCACGAAGTACGGCATTCGTGATTACTTCGAATCCAGATAGTTCTTTGACTTTACACTTTAATAATTTTATCTGAGTGTGACAGGCATCAATGGCGGCAGTCAGTTCAGGAGTGTTCACCCAAATGCCTTTGGTCTCCATCTTCCATACAACGTGTTCAATTTGTCTATTGATGTTGAGCAGTTCTGTAGTGCGGTCTCCGTGACGCTGGAGTAGTTCGTGAAAGAAGTGCTGGGCCAGTTCATACGTGTTGATTACGTCGGCTTCCAGATAATCCAGCATGACGGATTCCAACACACTGTTGGGTAGTCCGGGACGCTCAGATTGTGGGATGTGGGCCAGCACGGCAGCAGGCAACCAGAAGTCCATCCGGTTCCATTGGGTGGTTCCCATGGATGATATGATGGCTGGATGGTCACAATGCTTGGATTCTGCGGTAACCCATTCAATGCGTTTACGTACCAATGCACGGCACTTGTTCACTGTTACAATGAGGTTGTCGTCTTCTGGGTATCCACGATCCAGATACTTCTTGGTGAGTTCGTCCAATGCCAGTCTATCTGTGGAGCAATTTAGGTGCCCCAAGATACCTGTGTTGATAATTTTGTCCCAGAATGCAGGTTGTGCTGGTTCATCCCAATCATACAGACCAGCTTCACACAATGCCTTCATGTCAAAGTGGCTGTTGTGCATTACCAATAGATCGTGTGAATCCAATACATCGCGGATGCTACTGTGGAATTGCTGTGTACGAGTTCTGGAAGTAATATGGATGGGCATAACGTAATTACTGAACTCTGATCCATCATACGTCCCAATCGCGAAAGTTGTGCAACCACTCTGTAGGTAAAGTCCGGTTGTTTCTGTGTCTACTGCCAGCATGGGGGTAATCCAAAAAAAGAACCTGCTGCTCTACCGGGGGATAAAACAACAGGTTCTTGTTGGGGGGTTATGGGGGTTACTCAGGATCAGGCAGAATCAAATCAGCGTATGCAATTTGACCTGTCTTTTTCCCATTGCGTTCAAGTACAACACACATCTTTGTATCGTCGGCAATCACTACGGTGAACACCAACGCTTTAAGGGATTTCGGTGGCTTGTACTGGACTTCACATTGAAGCCAATCGCTGGGCTTCCATTCCTCACTGGACTCGTCATCTGGCGTGTCGGGTACTTCAGCCAGTTCGTCATCCCATTCGTCGGACTCATCGGCTTCCAATTGATCAACCAACTCATCATTGGTTGCGTCACCTTGTGCATCACTGTAGTCATTGTTGGTGGACTTAATGATTCCAGCAAGACGATAATTGGTGTACGTCTTCCCTGAGTTGGCACCTTTACCCTTCTTCTTGACCACACGTAGGGTGAACTGGGAACCATTCTTACGTAATGCCTCCAGTAGTTTATCGACCCCTTCCAAATCAACATTGACTGTGTCGATGCCCATCAATTGTAGGTCTTCAAACAATCGTGCTTGCACAGATTCTACAGTATTCCATTGATCATCTTGGAACTTGTGGAATAGGCTGATGCGTTCACCATTGTAGTCACCTTGACCACTGATAGAACCATCGACACGGAACTCCAGAATAACAGCAGGAACGCTGTCAATTGTCACTACAGCTTTGTTAGTGAAATGACATACCACATCACCTTCAGGGCCAGAGTAGTCTTTACGGGCGACTACTTTCTTTGCTACTTCAGTATTCTTTTTCAACCGTGCATTGGACTTCATCAAGGCAGCAATTGAATTTACAGGTTCAGCCATATCATTATTCTTTCAAAAGGGGGTAATTACATTCCTAACGCAACACGCAGATTCTTCCACGTTTCAGCAGCAGAGTTGCCAACTTCCATTTCATCGTTGGGAGTACACCATGTCTTGGCGACGTAATACGTGCTGGGTGAAACGCCGATGAATCTACGATCACCCACTGTGTTCTTCTTTTTAGTTTTGGCATCAACAGATACCATCACTTCCCGACCAAGATAGAAAAGCCCGTGTAAATCCTTTTTAGTAAAGTCCCAAATCTGTTTACCCAAGGCCGGTTGGAAACGGTTGTAATCTGGCCCACTGGGATTTTCAACCTGACGATAAGTGCTGTGTGCCACCAACACTACATTTAACCCTTTGGCCACAATGGCCAGACACAATGGGAGAAACTCACTGGACCAATAAGACTCAGCAGCTTTGGTGTACCCTCTGCTAAAGCCGTTAAACTGATCACCGTCCATATCTCCGCTATACTGCACTGATGCACAGTGTTGGAAACATAGATCCTGTAGCCCACTGGTGGAATCAACTACCAGTGTCTTGAGTCCGTGGGAGTTATCACGGAATCTGGTAAGCGTCTCCAGACATTTGATCCATCCGGGGTGACCAGTTCCATCCGGGATTTGATCGTGCGGGAATAATTCATCCAACACTATGATGGGGATTGTGGTGTCCACCACTTTACGTTGTTTCAGGAGAAAGATGCCTTGCTCCCCACTGGTGGTGATAAACAACGGGTTGGGGAATTGTGCAGACAGTGAAGTCTTTCCTTCTCCCGGTTCACCATAAATCATCAAGAATTTTCCTTGTGATGTTCTGGTGTCAATTAGATCATCAAAAGATCCAGTGGACGCTGTTAATGTGGGCATGGCTTTCGTGGTTGATTGTGGTGGTGTTGGGCGACGTTTAATGGGGGGTGTTGTCATCATGGTTCCTGAGAGTAATTATTATCGGTAAGCCACTTTAGGTCTGAGTCCCAGTGTGGACCCAGTTAGACGATAGTTTCGAAAGCGTTCTTGTGTTCCTTCTGTGAATGGGTTGTAAAGTCCGTAAGGTTGAATCCAATGCACTCTGTTGACTTCTTCTCTGCGGTTATAGTGAGTCATGTACTCATACCAATCTAAGAACGCTTCGAGCATAGGGTACAGACATTCCTGCATGAACCTTTCGTGTCGTTCAGTGTTTGGCCTAATCCAATATCGAAAAAAGTGGTACTCTCGTTCTTGGTTGATGTGTTCAACCAATCTATTTCGGTACTCAGTTCGAGTCTCTTTTGATTTTTGTCTTGGGCCACTGTATCCAAATCCACCCGGTCTACGGATGTGTTGATACCAAATTTTGGTAGGTAGTTTGCCGTAGGTACCAAAGTACAGAAGTGTGTAAAAATTGATCTGTAGGTTGAGGTCAATTTCTCTAGCCAGTTCTTCTTCATTCCATTCTCCACGACATTTGTTTTCCATGATTATGTCGGCACCCTCACCATCCAAGTACCCGTTAAGGATGATTGATCTGCCAGATGGCAGTGTGAGGTTTAATTTGTGGTTTTGCTCTGACTTGGTTACCCCGTATTTGTCTAAGTCAGCACCGTACATATCCACCCATGTTGTTACTTTGTGTTGAGCCAGTGCAGTCCACCAAGCAATTTCTTCATAGTCATCATACTCACGGCACTGTTTCTCAAACGTGTTGTGGATAAGTTTGGCAGCACCTCGCATTTCTCTGGTTTTAATGAATCCTTCTATGCCTGCTTGAACCAGCAGACCATAACTCATGTTTTTGTTCCAGCGTTCTACGGCTTCCATGTTTTTAAGGTAGGAGACTTCGAATGCAACTTTGTCTACCAACCACAGTTCAAGGCCCGACAGGCTTAGACCGTTTTGTTGTGGGGACCATACTGGTGATGACTGAGCCATTTTTAACAGCCTGACAAAAGGGGTGGAGGTCTTTGAGGTGGATGACTACCAATGAGTTGGCTCTGTCATCGAACTCACCAATGACAATAACTGCCAGCTTATTTTCTTTGGTGGCTTTCTCTCTTTCTTCCACCATCAAGTCTCTGATCATTTTGTTGTTGTGGCGGGTGTACTTACAACTAATGAATAATGCTGGGTGTAATGAATCACTGCGAGTCATTTTTGAGTTCCCACCACTTAGTGCATTTCTCACTGAAGAAAAGATAGTGGCGATGAATCGTTCAAACGACTTCCAAGTATCCCTGTTCATAAGAGTGTCCATGTAAATAAAATAGATCACACACTGGCGTAGAACCATTGTCGATAAGTGTGTGGTCTGGGAGGGGGTTGTCACACCCACAATGAATGATGTGGAACCCGTGAATCCACCAACTACTCAACAACTTCGTTATGTTGGATAGACGTGAGCGTTTTTAACTTTGAAGCTGGTACGCACAAACAGCAGGCACACTATGCCGTTGTCTTTGTTTTAGTCGATGAAGGTTTGCTCGGCTTACGCTTGATAGGCGGTTTTGGATCAGGGTTGTCATCACTGTCATCACTGTCATCAAGTTCTGTATGTGCATCTTCTTTGGCTTGTGTGGCAGCAGCTTTGATGGCAGCGGCACGTTCAAAGCATATAGTGTGGTGTCCATCGAACATGATGGGGAAGTCAGTGTAATTGTCTCGTTCTTTCTTAGTCAGAGATACGTCAGTGAGTTTCAATCCTTCACGTCCTTCAATTAGTGCCAGTCCAATTTTTACAAATGGCCCAACCCAATCTCGATCACGGTCTTTGCTACCCTTCTCAGCAGTCAGTTTGTTCCAGTACCCTGTAAGTGCGTTGGCAGCACCACCTTTAGTAAAGCCTGTACCTGATGCAACTTCTTCTAAGAACTTACGAAACAACTCAGCCGTGTCTTTGTTGGTACAAATCTCACCATTGTTGTCTTCGTATATACTGGCCACGTAAGTCAATGCTGCCAAGTGTGCCAGGCTCATTTTTAGCCCACGGTTGCCACCATCAGCGTCGTCAGCATTTAGAACCGTGGTCACAAACTCACCCAGCAATGGATGCCGGTTCTGAATGAAGGATAGCATTTCACTGATTACAAATTTGGGGGCGGATGACACCAATGCCCCACCTTCAATCAACCACACTAATCGGGCAGCACCGGCCAATGTTTTTGTCCATGTCTTTCTTGCGTTGACAGTATCGTTCCATTTGTCAGGTATCACAGTATCCACCCATGGATCACGGAACAGTACATCACTGTGATTCCGTGCTTTACCAGTATCTACAGTGTCAGCGGTATCATGTTGGACACCGTACACCACAACTACATCCCACGTTGTTTCTGCCGATGGCCAATCCTCCCCTTTGTCGATGGCTTGCTGTGCCATGACCAGTCCTGTGAGTCGATGTTGGCCAGAAATAAGGTGTTCATTGCCGTCTTGGTCCACTGAGAATATCAGTGGTTCACCATTTTGTTTCCAGTTCCCTCGGAGAGTTTCGTTGGCGTACAGTTTGGCTACTGCTCGTGATAACGGACGGTTGGAGTCATTGAAATTCGTTAGGCAGCTTGCCGCAAAAGGTGCATCAATCCGTATCACTTTTGTTTTGATATCTGATTGCGCAATATCTGTCTTGCTAAAAAGGGTCACCAGTTTCATCTTACTACACACTTTCAAAAGAGGGTTAATTACTCGTTGTTCGGTCATTCTACACACTGCTGGAACTCTGTCAACAATAAATCTTTTATTTTCTTTCACTATTTACAGCGGCCAGTAATGCTCCCACATTGATCATTACAGTTTTCCCTGTCATATGTTCGGTTATGGGCAGGTAGATTATTTCCTGTGATAGTCGGTGGGCATTGACATTGTTAGTGGCTTGGATGAACTCCATTTGTGAAGTCATGGGCTTGAACGCATGACGGGCAGCTATACCTATGTTGTTAAGGGTTGTGACAATGTTGGCTTGCTGGGAGTAATTCATTCCGGGGATACGTATGTCATGCACCCAGTTCACAGTCCTAGGCGGCATTAAGTATTCTGGAGGTAATAATGTGTTGTACATGTCGGCTATTCTGGCACGGCTGTACAAGTTGGTTCCCATGTTATGGAAGCTATCCAAAATGGGTATGGCGTGAAGGTTGGACATGCGAGCGTTGACTCCTCGCGGACGATGAGAGAAATTGTGTTGGGAGTCAAACCCTAATGACCGTAGTTCTTTGGCAGCGTCGGCATGTCGTTTTTGTTTGAACGCAATCATCCCGCCTTCTTCACCATAGACAATTTTATTCTTGTAGAAACTCCAACATGCAGCATCTGTATCTTGGTGTGGGAACACACCGTGGGCTTCAGCCATATCTTCAATGACAAAGACTCCTTCTGACACATCGTGCAAGGCTTCCATGTCACAGATGCGACCATAAACATGCACTGCCATGATGGCAATGATGCTGGAGTTGTCACCGACTGCTTTGTGTACCAGATTGGGGCGGATTAAGAGATCATTACCGCAGTCAATGAAGGTGGGAGTCAGTCCAGCCATAACAACAGCACGGGGGCAAGCCACCATGGTGAAGTCAGGGACAATAACTTTTTGATGACGCAAGAGGTTAAAAGTTTCAAGAGCCAGATGTAGAGCAGACGTTCCCGAACTAACAGCCACACAATGTGGGTTACCCAACCAAAGACCAAAATCACGTTCCAGTTGTTCAAATGGTTGCATGGTCATTTCATTTGCTCATGGGCTAGAGGGTTGAAGAATACTTTGTCTTCGGGAGTGTATGGGCCTTGTTTCAGTTCGATGAATACAGTATCAGTTATGAACTCAAAAGCGTGCCCACCCCAATACTGGATCAGTATGTCGCCGGTTCTTAGTACCCGAGTACAGATGTAGTTTCTGTCTGGATCATAGATATCAACATGAAGCATTCCTGATTTAATGATTAAGACTTCTTGACACCCATTGACTGTCTTTTGTTTTGGCAGGTGTTGGTGACACTCTATCTTAGTCTGTGCCCGTCGATGGAGTACCCCAACTTGAATGGAACGTGATGGGTCGGTTATGAATTCAGTCAGGTCTTTATCATAGACGTGTGGGGAATAAAAAATAATTGTTGCCAGCACAACTACTGTATCTGGAATTTTTATTTCCTCTACTCGCATTGATTGCTCCTACAGTTCGTGAAGTTCAAGTAACTTTCTGTACTCTTGAGAGAAGATAACGGCTGCTCCATCAGCATACACACCGGAAACTTCTGACAGTTCAAACCCTTGTGCCTCATAGAATTTCTGAGAGTTATAGTTATTGTATCGCGTAAAGCCGAACACTGTTTGATACGGCGGGGATTCTTTGAGTTTTGTTAGCATGGCTTTTAGTAACTGCTTGCCGGTTCCTTGTTTGGGCACATAGGTCTTTAGGTGCAGTAATTCAATGTTGTAGCCTGTGCCCATTCTCCAGACAATGTAGCCATTTTCATGCTCAATCAAATGAACCCCAATGAAAGGTTTGATGCACTTTTCACGATCAATTTGATTCATCGTACAATTCCCAAAAGCGTTTAGCCATTCTTTCAGCCATGGCGAAGTTGCTGTACTCTTTAGTAATCCAAGTGCGTACCTCATCAACATCAATAACAGGAGTATTGTCTACCATCTGGAGCAGTGATTTCCGTAGCAACAATTGATTGTCCCACTGGAAATATGTGGCACGATTTCCAAGGTAGTCTACGCCTCCATGCCGTGGTGAGTTGGAGAGTAGTGAAGGCTTGCCGTGCCATAGTCCCTCAAGCAAAGTTAGCCCCCCTGTGGACGCTTCAAACTGGCCGGATACCATGAACTTGCAGTTTGAGATAGTGGATCTAAATTCGTCCCACTGTAGTGTGTTTTGAGATTGAACTAATGGGATGCTGGTGGCTACACATCCTTGTTGTACTTCACCGCTGCAAAAGTCTGGGTAGCATCTAACCACATCAACTGCATAGTCACCTGTGGATACTCCATCGGACTCCCAAGGATGGATGGCAGTTTTTATGATTGTTGATTCTCTGCCAGTAAATTCACGAGTCCTTAGTGTAGTGCAGTAGGAAGGAACCCAGATGTCTCTACATGTCTTTAGTGATGTGATGTATGGGTCCCAAATCTCCGGGTTGGGACGCACATAGTCTGTACGTTCAACAAGTTGGAATGGGTACAAATCCCAATTGTAATGCACTACAGGAACGTCTGGGTGGGCTACACGAGTTTGATCCACTCCAGACGATTCCCAAGTAGATCCACAGAAAATAAATGAGCAGTCACTGGTAAGTGCCCATTGGGAATCAATTCCAAACTTATGAAGTTCCTCTACCAGTGCTTGCCCTTCTCCGGGTTTACGGTGGGCTTCTGTAAAATAATTGGGGAACCATATTTTCATGTGTCGCATAGTTAAACTCTGTTGTCGTTGAGCAGGAATACTTCAGGGATTTCACCTCGGTACTTAATTACTTTGGCACTCTGGGGGAGTACAGTTTTGGGAGTCCAAGTTTCAAAGGCTTTGCGACTATCACAGTACCATGATCGGTTTTTATCAACAGATTCCCCTCTTACTTCATAGTATCTATTTTTAGCTGCTCGGTTTTCAAGATTTGATGCAAACCCCATATGAACAAAATAGGGACTGGTTGGGTATTGCGTGTACTGAGCCAACCTTTTATCAAGGGGCAGACCATTACTGTGAGAAGGAGTGTTGTGGTTATTGTACTGGAGATTTGCAAACCATTTCCAAACTCTACAGTATGGGATACTCCAGAACCCACCAACAACTTCTAAATCAAATAGATTTTTTCCTGCTGCTTTTAAGTATGGTGGGTACCATATTTCACGATGCGCAAAGCAGTGCCCCCATTCTGTCCTTGTAGGGATGAAATGGTTGAGGTTGGTCTGGGTTTGTTTTAGGTAGAACTCATCTGCATCCAGCACAACAAAGAAGTCAGGAGCGTCGGGTTCAATTGCTCTTAGGTATCGGTTACGAGACTCACATTTTCCCTGAGCAGGATCGTCGTTGTAAGAGAACCCATGTTTGATGTGGGTAATGCGAGGGTCTTTGCTGGCCAGTTCTTCTAAAAACTCAGTTGTCCCATCCGTTGATAACCCATCTGCCGACACAACATCGGGATTGGCTTGAGTGTACATGGTGTCGGCAGATTCAACGAACACCCAACGAACCATGTCGGGCCAGTTTTTATGTTGCTCATATAACTTGGGTAGCCATTCCATTTCATTCAGAACCAATGTACACAATGCAACTTTCATACTACGTTCTCCAGTGCTTCTGTGTATCGTGGTTTGAGTTGCTCCCAACTGTTATCAATTGCGTATTGATGTCCCAGTTGAGATAAGTGTGTAATGTCTTTCCCATACCAGTCATCTATGGTCTGTGCTATGTCTCTGGGAGTAATAATAGACTCCTCAATTAACATGTGTCCGCCCATCACTTGGGCTGTCTGTATGCCACTCACAGAGATTAGTATCTCATTGGGCAACCAAGTGTTGTGAGGGAACCTGTCAGAAGTCATCACAGGCATTCCAGATGCAAACGCTTGTTGGAGTGGAAGACTCAGTCCATTGTACTTTTCAGGGGCAATGTACACGTCAAAGTCAGCGTGGAATAGTTCGCCCCGTGGTACTTCGTGATCTACTATTTCAAGTCGTGGGTCATCCATGTTAATGCCGGAACTATGGAGAAGTCTGTGTAGTCCTTTTGTGTGCTGGCATCTAACTGTGAGTTGAATTGGGGACTGGACAAATTCCATGGCCCTGAGAAGTTCAAGAGTGCCTTTGTGGTTGCGGCTACCAATATGCCCAGCATTATGTAGAAACCGTGTGGCTGTGTGCCTCACGGTATGTTTTATGTCCTTGTCCACTGGAATTGGAATGTGGATTCCATGTGGGAAGTATTGTTGATCGAGTGCTGATGGGTTTATAAACAAGTCAAACGCATGTGGTGGGTTCAGTGGGAACCATTCGTACATGGGGATAAGAACTGTCTTTACTTCACGTTCATGGCATCTGTTTGCAAAACTCCAATCAAACGGAGTTTCAAAAAATAGCATGACATCAACATCATCAAGGAACCGCTCTGCTACTTTTGACGCAAAGTTGCTGGCTATCAAAACAGGCGTGTCATTGGGATACCACTCTCTATGTGTGGGTGCGGCTATCTCACCGTGAGGGTGGCGGTAGATCATCACCTTGTCAACGACATCAGCATCGTAAAATGACTTGGCTAGATGCCCCAATCCTTGATTGGTGGCGTACACAACTGACCCAACTTTCATACTGTCCTCTGTTTATATTTGGCAATGATGTTGTAAAGCATGGGAATGAATTCGGTAGAAGCAGGGCAACTCATTTTACTCTCCAGTTTGGTCATCACTCCCGTCAGAGTGTGCTTGGGGCCGGGTCGTAATTGTGCGGATGACTCAGTTACGTAGTGATGGTAATCTTCGCCCACACACTTAAATGCTGCATCGGCAATATGCCTGATGGTTCGTGGGTAGTCAGCACAGATTATGTAGTCATCGGGGGCATCCAGTTGCATCATGTTGTACACATGATTCATGTAGTCTTTGGCAAACCCAACGTCCACCACATCATTCATGTTGTATAGAGTTACTTTTTCTAAAAATGCTGCTGCCTTACATATCTTCTGGACTAAATACTCAGCCCCGTGTCTCCTATCGGACTCGTGGTTGTAAAGAATCCCAGTGGACACAAACATGCCATGTACTTGACGGTAGTATCGTGCCAAATGATACGCAGCGACTTTTCCACAAGCGTAAGGACTGAGTGGGTTGAATGGTGTGGTTTCTGTTTGGGGGGCAGGAGCATCACCAAACATGGTGGCTGATACGGGGATAAATACTTTGGCATGACGGCAGTGTTCCAAAACTGAATGGAGTAAGTTGGCTACTGCTGTTGCGGTAGTATCCATCTGGAATGCGGGGTAGCAGAATGACCAATCAACATTGTCTTGGTCAGCTTCATGGTACACCTCATTTGGTCGTACACGTTGGATAATACGATCCATGCAAAGCCCATCGGATATGTCACCCTTGTGCAGAGTGATACTGTCCAAGTACGGCACCAGATTCTTCAGGTTACCTGTTGATGAGTGTCGAATAAGCCCATGAACTTCATAGCCTTTCTCCAGAAGGATGTCGGCCAAGTAGGAACCATCTTGGCCGCCTATGCCCGTTATGAATGCGCGTTTCATAAGATTCTCCATTCTGGCAGGGGCACTATGAATTTCCCACCTTGTTTACGCCATGGTTGATTGGCTTCCCGTTTTATAAATTCGTCGATGAAGGCATACGGTAAAACCAAAAAATAATCCGGCATTGCTTTTCTAGCTGTTTCTTCTGAATGGATGGGGATGTTGCTTCCAGCAGTTACCATGCCCCATTTTTCTGGTGAGCGTTCGGAGGCACCCTGAATGTCATAATGATCTAGGGCTAGATATTGCAGGATGGTGTTTCCTTTAGTGGATGCACCATACACCCAGATGCGTTTATTGGAACGCTCGGCCATCTGCTGAAAAATGAATTGTTGGAGTCCTATTTTGTTCAAATTCATTCTGACTAGAAACTCTTGAAGGGCAGTCATTATGTCTTGCTCACTGCTTTGATATGCTGCCACTGAGGATGATACTTTGTGTTGTCCGTCTTTGTGTTGAATGAACAGACGGTAACTTTCCCCATTGGTGTTGTTGGTCTCGATGTCGTACAACTCTAGTCCGTGCTTCCCCAACAGGTACTGCAACGACTTTAGAGTGTAGAACTCCAGATGCTCATGGGCCAAGTTGCCGATATCAGAACAGTTAATCATGTTCTGTAGACACATAAGTTGGGCAATGAACACCCCATCTTTATGCAGTGCGGTCGCTATGTCGGATATGAATTGATTGGGGTCATCCAAGTCATAGAACATCCCGATGGCAGTAATGACTTTGGCTGCGCCAGGAGCGATACAATTGGCGTTCCAAAAGTCATTGATGAATAAGTTGACACCTACAGCACCAACTTCGGCAAAGTTTTCGGCTGGCTCCACTCCTACTTTGAACAACCTATGGTTGTAACATCGTAGCAGTGTCCCGTCGTTGCTGCCGATATCCAGAACGACATCCCCCCAATTCAGGTCAACAGCTTTGTTTGCTGCAACAACTATGTCAGCCAATGCTGCTTTCATTGTTTGTGTCACACCAGACCTGTACCAGTAGTGTCCTGTGTACAAGAGTTCCTGTGGTGCGGTGTGCGGGTTTTGAACCAGTGTGCAGTAATTACACTTGACCAATTCAATTGCGCACCGGATACCGGCAAAGGCTTTTCCGGGCGATACAAAGTCACTCACATAATGGTCACCAAGAGTGAAGACGTGATCAAGATCGGGGGAACCACATATGCGGCATGTGGATCTGACAGGCACTAGAGACATGGGGGGTGTCCGTGTAAGTTTCTGGAAGTAATGTTACGTAATAAAATTCATGGCATCAAAGGTTGATCCGGGAAATGATTTGGCTGTTGGATGTTGTTTATTTCCCATGGATGATTGGGTACCTATGTGTTGGACCAGTGACGGGTTGTGGATGTATTCACTCCATCCTGATATTTTCATGGCATCCACAATCCCACCATCTAAAACCCTGATACCACGAATGGCATCAAGAAACCGGGACATCATATATGGGTGGGATAACAAGGTGCGGACACCTTCGTTACTAAACACCAATGCCACTGCACCTCTACCTGTTTGATGGGATAGATGCCATCCGTGTTTGGTATCAGCAATAATAGTTTCATTGTCCATGAATGTCAACAGATTCAGGTACCCTTTTTCTGGTATGGGTTGGGAACTCAAATACTGTTTCAGATTTTTGACACAAACAAAGTCGTCTTGGAATATGGCATACCGTTCTGTCCATGGATGGCGGATGTACATTTCCATCAATGTCATAAGCCAGTGACCTGTGGTTTTTATATTTTTTCCACGATAGATCATCTCAAGCTGGAACTTATCCCACTCAGATGATTGCTCACCATCGACTGAGAGTAGTGGTGCGTCAAATCCTGACTCTGCCAAACTGCTCAGAGTTCTAGGCAAAGTGGTGGACATGCGAGATGGCACAGTGGTGACTGCGTAGCACCATGTAGCGGGAACGTGTACGGTTTCAAACTGAGGTTCATCAAACCCACCATTCCATCGCAACACTTCCTCTTTGAGTTGTTCAACGTGCCCTAACGTGTCCACAATTCTACGGTGACATTGAGGGTCATTGTTGCCCTTGACGACACCGGGAATAATAGGATTGATGTGGGCAAAAAATGCGTTGGTGGTACTGTCGTGGATAGTCCCGCAGACTGTGCGTAGATTTCTTACTGAGATGGTTGCTCTAGTTTTTTTTTTGGACTGTTCACATGCTTCAGTAATCCATTTGCGGATTTTATACTCTACAAGTTCTGGGAGTAATACAGTTACCAGTTTGTGGTACCATCGTTGGGCATTCGCTTGTGACCTTTCGGCTATTCTTTGTGCCAGAGCGTCAATGTCTTTTAGAACTTCATCAGAAGTCATTTGGTTGAGTCGCTCAACTTCTGCCTTACATTCTCCACAAGGAATGTCGTAGCCTGTTTTTTGCCTAATGATCTCTGCAAGTTTGGTTCCTATGCCTGTGCTTGTCTTAGCATGTTTCTTTTGTTCTTCCTTGACACTTACGGGAGAAGGTGTGGGGGATTGAGAATAAAAATTATCCAAGACTGCTAGTTCGCCAGCTTTGCATCTATTGAAATGAATTATCGGCATGTAGGCTTTGCGGCGTTCGCAGTACCCAGACGCAGTACACTCGCATATTTCTGTCATACAATCACCTGTGCATCGGCCAAACTACATCCAAATAACTCACAGCATGTAGAGTGTCCATCACATGGAGGTGTGGCACAATCTACAGTAAGCCCCAGATCCCAAATTATTGCTGGCATGGCATTGGCATCAGGGTTACAGACGCACACGGTGGGAGCCACATACTTCCAATACCGACAACCTTGCACTTCTAATTCTTCGGTCCATCCTACTATTGGTATGCTACATCCAATTATCAATCTGAATCGTCTACAGCAAGCTTCTAGGCTTGGTTCAGGTGTCGTTGATTGAAGGCAAGCCATACGCAAGCAGATTTTCAGGCTACAGGTGTCAATTACACATCCTACTGGTGGTGGGAAGTTGTAATAGATTCTTCCCGGAAGTTCCTGTCCGAATCCACCGAGACAACTGGCACATGGGCCACACCCACCAAGGTCTGCTGGCATTGCACCGCCACACAACATCTCACCACAGAACCCGTCGATAGCTGCGCAATTTGGTGCTGAAATACAGAATGGGATATTTTTGGGTGTTCCATTCGGTTCATACAGTGGGTTGGAGTGGTCAACCGGGATACAGCAACCACCAGTACAACCACCACAGCAATCACATTCCAACACAGCCTGTTGCATATTGCTTGGCATTTATGTCCCTGTTCCTGTTGTGCAAGGGTCTTCTATCCCTACACACAGCATACCTTCAACGATATACGTGTCACACCTAATTAGTTTGATGCTTCCATCTGGGCAGCATTCATAATGTTTGTCTGGGATTTCAACTATATCATATGTGCCTGACAACACCATGTACAAAGTTGCTGTTGGGCATCCTGTGCCTGTGCCTGTGCCTGTGTCCATTCCTAGATTGTAAAAGTCTACAATTGTGTCGCCCATATCTACGATTAGTGCATGTCCGGGGATAGACAGATTAACCCTTCTTGGGTCATAAATGTAGACTGAAGTTTCCCCTATTAAGGGCAACTCTCTGTCAACCCCTGAACCTGCTGGTGGACATTCTCCCGGCAAACTGGTTCCGCATGAATCTCCATCAGTAGGGCAAGTTCCTGTTCCTGTATCGAAACATCCTGTGCCAGTTTGTGCATCGTCTTTGGGGAATGAAAATGCTGGTCGTGTCCCTATGGTTGCCTTGTAGTATCCTTGGCCGAGGTCACAGGTTACACGGCAGTGAATGATTGATGATCCTGCTCCCGGTACTACAGGAGTCCATTCAGAACCATTCCGCATGATAAGAACTAAATCCCCTGTCACAGCAGAGTAAGTAGTAAACCTGTTTGTTACGGTGAATACAGAATCGTCGTTTACAGCATCTTCCATATCCAAGGTATTGTTGTTCGGTTGAACATACCTGACCACTTTACCATTTGCTTGTGTGTACCCTGTGTATGCGTCGGTAGCCGCAGCTAAATCGGACTGCATAACTACGTAGTACATCTTGTTGAAGATGGTTAGTTCTTTTTTTACATCCAACGCTTTCTGAGAAAAGGTGGGAGTCCCCAATACCCTGCGATGGATTTCATATGCGTCACCAGTGCTGAACCCTCCAAAGTCGGCCATTGTTAATTCTCAATCTGTGCGCAAAGTAGTTGGGGCAATAACTAATCCGGGAATTCGAGTACGTGGTCTTTACAGAATTTACTTAAATCACCTTCCAGTGGATACAGCGGATCAATTATGAAAAAGTCTGTTTCTGGGGCATAGAGTGCCATTTTTGCATAATCTGCGGCAGCACCTGTCCATCCATACTCAAGTAATGATGTTGCATCCGACAACAGTGGCCAAGGCGATTTAGCTGTTGTCCCAAAGTCATTTATGGGGATGTCAATATATCCGGGAGCCAGTGCCGCACCTATGGTTTGCTGTTGTGTGTGCATGGATACACGTCGGTTGGCTTCCCGGAAGTATCCTTCAACAGTCTGTCGCCTATCGACTAGGAATGATGCTGTCATTGCGTAGAAGTGGAACGTCTCTACTTCTGTGCCTTGCTCTGCTCCAAATTCATCAAGAGGCAAAGGTACGTTGACGGTGCGATAATTTTCTGTTGCTGTGAGTGATTCCAAATACACACTCTTTCTTATGGCACCACCAAATTTTGGTATTACAGCGTCGTTTATTTTCCCGACATAAGGGGCAACAGTGGTTGCCCATTTGAACACTGTGGCTGAGATGTTCCAATTGAACTGATGATGTTCAAGAGATATATCTACATCAATGCCTTCGGTTAATGGGAGTTTGTTGCCATGAAGTAACTTAATCCCTGTTGAGTCTTGGAATACGGTGGCCTTCACAGACTTTGTAGACCCACTCCAAATTACAGGTTCATCCCAAGGTTGGTATATCGGCTTCTTTTCTTTGGTTTGTTTCTTTCTCCGTCCAACATTTCCTTTGTGTGGTTTTGCAGATTCTTGTGTTGTCATACCTCCGTTAGAGGTATTTTCATCAATCCATACTGCTGTTTCGTATACAAGATCGAGTAGCCAGTATGGTCTACCGGCTTCATGCGTTCTACAGTTGTCTGCGGATTTAAGGACTAAATCCGGTCGCTCAGGATGATAGGACAGTCCAAGTGTAAAAGTTGGCTCTGTTTGTGTGAACGTCCCATTCCCATACGTCGGTAATGCTTTTTGTAGGTCAACTGCATCATCTAAGGGGGACTCCAATTCTATTAGGCACGTTTCTTTAATCCGCACTATTCCGGGTTGCGCACTTAGTGATTGTGGCTCTAACAGGAATCCATGAATCGTTATGCTCATTGTGCCCTCTATGTTTTCTGGGAGTAATGATTAAGGCACCAAGAGTATGTGGCCACCGTTGGCTAATGCCTGATTTATACTGGCTAATAGTTCCACCATTTTCTTCTGCTGTTCGTCTGGCTTCTTTTGCATTTGTTCAAACGCTTTGGCTTGGGCACTGAAAGTATTTTGTTCAAGCCCACCTTTCACTTCAGGTATTGCTTTGTGCATCTCTTTAACCAGAGCATCTTTTTGTGCTTGCAGGAACTCAATACCCGCTGCCGCTTGTTCCATCGCTTGTGCTAGTGTTGGTGGGCCTACGTCACCCCCCATGTATTCTTGTTGCTCTTTCTTTATGCGTAGCAGTTCTTTCTGAACTTCTGTTGCCCGTAGAAGAAACGTGGTTTCTTCACGTTGCGCATCCAATGTTGCTTCTTTGCCTTGTTTTATAAGCAGTGCATTTTGTATCTCTTTTTCTTCAAGTTCAAGAAGTTTCTTTTTCCCTTCTTCCATTGCATCCATTAGGGTTTTCTTTGCGGCTTCAATTTCCAGCATTGAGTTGCCATTGGCCAACATTATCTTTTCTAGTTCCTCAATCCGTTGCAAATCTGGAACCATGGATTCCAAATTACTGGTGTTGAACATAGTTTGCAATGCGTCCAGTGCTGTGGGGTCATCGTATCTGGCAGCGAATTGTTCCATTGGGCTAAAGAAGTTGTCATCAGCGGCACGAATAGATTGGAGATACGCGAAGTAATCATGTAGATCCCTTAGAGCATCAATTGTGGCTCTTGATTCTCCAGCCATGGCAGCACGCCGGGCTTCTGTATAAGCAGCCATTGCTGCTTGAGCAACAACAGCTTCTTGCCCCCCTTGTGCAATTGCATCAGTCAATAATGTTGTCATTTCCGCTTCAGCATTTAAACCACCCAAAGCATTGGTTACTGCTTTATCTCCTTCGTCAGAAACTCTGGCTTGATTTGTTCTTGCCTCTTCTTGTTTTCTCTTTAATTCTAACTCTTGATCCTCAAGTTTTTTCCTCAATGCTTCTGCATCTTTCATGCGTTTTAAGTCTAATGCAGCTTGTTCCGCATCCAGTACGGCACCACGCATTATTTCTGCACGTCTGCGGATAAGTGCTTCAGTCCCTGCATTTATAGCTTCTGTAAGGCTTCGTTCATCCATAGCAGCACGCGGAACTGCTGTTCTGTATATTGCGTAAAAAGCTATTGCTGCTGCTGCCGCTGCACCAAGAGCATACACTGTCCCCATAATTCCGGCTGCTGCTGCACCTCCGGCTGCATTAACTTGGATAAGCCCACGGACAACCATGGTCAGATTGTTAGACGCACCCAGCAAGGCAGAACGTACATCACCAAATACCATACCTTGGATGAAGTCTTCGGCAGCGAATGATGCTTGCCCCATCACACCAGTCATTATACGGGCAGCATCTGCACCTTGGTTCATTACTATGTTAGTGGCTCTTTGGGCTTGTTGTTGTCTGATGGTTGATATTGTAAGATTGGTTAGTGCTCTATTTAGGCTGGTGGCGGATAGAACATACTGGCCTGTTTGATTGTTCATTACAATTGCCAGTCTTATCAACCTTTCTCGCTCTGCTCTAAATCGTTCTTCAATTGTCATTACACTGCGAGTTGCTGCCTCAGCTTGCCGCAGAGAATTGGCGTAGTCTCTCTCTGCTTTTGTTGCAGCGACTTTCATTCTTGCAGCGTCTGCAATGTCTCTTGCTCTACGAGCAGCTACAACTGCTGCTGCTTGCGCACTTCTTTCTTCGTTAATGGACTGATACTGGGATGCAAAGTTAGCAATGCTTGGTTGATTGGCAGTAATCTGTGCCTGCACTGCTGCTTTTTGTGCATCTGCTACTTCTTTAATCATCCGCAGTTTGGCAGCTTGGTCTCTTTCAAAAGTTAATTGCTCTTGTACTAAAAGTCTTGTGCGAGCATACGATGCTTCTTGCGATGCTGCTTTTTGTGCTGCCAACCCATGACGTGATGCTGATACTTTAGCAGCTTGGTCTCTTTCAAAAGTTAATTGCTCTTGTACTAAAAGTCTTGTGCGAGCATACGATGCTTCTTGCGATGCTGCTTTTTGTGCTGCCAACCCATGACGTGATGCTGATACTTTAGCGGTTTCATTTCGCTGAAAAGTTAATTGCTCTTGTACTAAAAGTCTTGTGCGAGCATATGATGCTTCTTGCTCTGCTGCTTTTTGTGCTGCCAACCCATGACGTGATGCTTCTACTTTAGCGGTTTCATTTCGCTGAAAAGTTAATTGCTCTTGTACTAAAAGTCTTGTGCGAGCATATGATGCTTCTTGCTCTGCTGCTTTTTGTGCTGCCAAGGAACGCAAAGTTGAGGCTTCTTTTTCCTCATTCTTTTTTTGGACAATGCGGGAAATTGCAGCAGCAGCATCCATTTCTGCTTTAAGTGCAGAAGGGTCAAACCCACCATACATCGTTGGCTTTATTTTGTCTTTGAAAGCCCGTGTAGCAGCAGCAGCGGATTGGAGTCCGCTTTGTACACCTGAAGCATCAATGCCCAATTTGATGACAAGGTCTGCGATGCTGGTTGACTCTGGCACGATGTATTCCTACTTCTTTTTGTTCATAGCACGGATGGCATCATAGATGGCAAAAAACCCACTCCTGAGTGCAGAAGCGGGTTTTACTATGAGTTGTGTGATACGGTAGGTGTAATCCCTTTGGGTTGTCCAATCTTTTACCATCCATGGTTCTACAGAAGTTTTACTGCTGTGCCGTTTCATCTCGTGTGAGATTGCCATGGACAACAGATCATCTGTCATACCCCACTTGTAGTTTGTCCAGAACTGCTTATGTTCAAGTAGTTCTGATAGTGGCATGGATTCTATTTCTGATATTGTTTTCCCCCAACGACTACATAAGAAAAGGACAAACCAATGTAGATCGTCGGGAGTAATTAGTTTTTTGTTGTGTCCACCCACAACTCTGTGCGAATTATAGTATTGAGAGTTTCCATTTGATTGACGGCTAAAGCATCAAGGAACCCGTCAACCACTCTGGCTAGGTACACAACATCCAAGTCTTCCAATGTCTGTCTGACACTTACTGATTCCTGTACCTTGAGTGGCCATGTCTCTGGATCAGCAGCATGAAAACTGTTGACAAGTTGTGAAAGATATGGCTTCCCGTTTTCATACAGACAAATCAGGATACGAAGACCTGAAAAGTAAGTACCAGATACATGTCCTTCATCAATTTGTGGGAACTCTTTTAGCTTGCCAATAAATGCAGTGGCAGTTCCTGCTGATGGTTCAATCATTTCAAATGTGTCAGCGTCTGGGACTGGGACACGCTTGAGGGGCTTTAACAACATGTGGGGGTTCCTTGAATGGTTCTGAGAGTAATAAATGTCGGGATTTCACCGACTTCCTCACTGTAGTGAGTATGGGCCAACTTTAGACTGGTGCTGTTACGTCAATGGCATTGATCTTATATACCAATTCAGCCATTGATCGTGCGTCGTTACCATCGGACAAAACTGTACCTTTGGGTGTGAACTTATTGCAGTAGCCGGTGATCACCAATGTTGGGCCAACAGTTTCCCCTGTGGTTGCGGGGAATTCAACAATAAGGTCACCAGTACGTCCATCCATGAACGCTGCAAATTCACGACCACCCCAAGTATCATCGGGGTCCCAATCCACAGTGAATGAAATGGTGCCCATGTCTATGATTTTACCGGATCGGAAACTTCGGATCAGGTTGCCCCATGCGTCCAATGTTGTATTGGAACAAGTGGTCTCAACATCACCTCGCGTGAATCCTGAGTATGATGGCCCATCGGTGACACATGCGTAGACGTTGCTGGTGGCATCCACTGCATCAGGGATGGGACTGGTGCCAGTTGGGACGGTAGTTTGTGCAAAGAACCTAACTTTAATTCTTGATGAATCACGATCTGACATGGCTATTCCTTTGGTGGTAGTTGATGAGACGGGTTAGCAGGTGGCCTTACCAGTAAAGGTTAATGCCAGCATGGTTAAGTCGGGGGTGGACTGTCCTTCTTTGAGCATGGATGTTTCTCGTTGAGATTCAAACCTCAAGTAGTTAATGAACACTGTACTGCTGATGAGGTGACTGGTTAGTTGTGTTCTGCGTCCTGACACCAACGGTTGTAACACTGCCATAACGGATGTTACCAATGTTTTCCGTTGTACATTGTCATGTGCGACACATATCACGTCAAGTTCAAACCCTACTGTTTCTTTGTTGGCCGAACCAGCTAACCCTTCTGAGCAATGGCTGGGTGTTAGGTCTCCTATACTAAAAAAGACATATCCATTGGGAGTGGACTTTAGATCCAGTGAAGGAACGAAGTCGGACTTATACACAGGGATTGCTCCCATGGCACTAACCAGTAAAGTTTGAATCCCAACATCTAATGGGTAAGGACTGCTCATTACTTGGCGGCTTTCCTAATCAACTCAACAACACGATTTTGAAAGGTGGCACGTATTGAGTCTTTGGTTTCAGCGTAAGTTTGTTCTATGAAATGGTGCCCAGCAAATCTGCGGAATCTGTGTGGTTGTACTGGCCCCTTGTCCATGGCATTGTACCCACGTTCCCACAGATGAAGGTAGTATGCTGGGATACGTTTCTTTGGTGCATTTAGGTTACGTCGGTATGTGGATCGTACTTCTCGGCGTTGGTTACGTCTGGAGAATACTGGGCTACCATCGGCGGCATGTCTGGCTACTGTCCCCCAATTGATCTGTCTGTACGGAGCGGTTTTGAATTTGGGAGATTTTTCGTTGAGTATGGTTTCAAACGCTCTACGGTCTACTCCCACCATTCCGTAAAATCTGTTGGGGTTGTTCTTTGAGTTTCTATACTTGGTGGTAATGGCTCTGAATGTGGCACCAGACGATTGCTTGGATGTGCCTCGAAGACTCATCAACTTGGCTTTAAGTACATTCTTGGGAGTCACCAATGCACTACGAATGGCTTGCCTAACTATGTGTCTTCGTATTTTATCTACAATGGATGGGAAGCCTGCTTTGACTTCTTCCGGTAGATCCAATGAGATTGAAAATCCAACTATGGGCATAATGGTTTCTGGGAGTAATTAGATTAAAGACGGCAGCAATTGTACGCTAATGGGCTGCGATACGTTCTCCATAATATAGATCCACAACTTCTTGCGGTCACCCCAATTGTCAGTGGCTGGGCCTTTAATGGAGAATACTTTTTGGAGGGATGGGATCACACAAAACATTCCTTCAGTTATTTGGCTGGCTGGCTTGCACCATTGCCCAATCAGAATGAATTGTTGTTGTGTTTGGACTCTACCTTCAGCAGCAATCTCTGATGGTTTTAGAGGTGTCTCCATGGAGAACGGCCCTCTGTAAGACAGGGTGAACTCTTGTGTAAGTTCTCCACTGGCTGTGGCTACATCAGATGGTGTCCAGAACTCACAGACATGCCTTAGATTGGGGCGTGATCTACGGTTGTACTTGTTCATCCACGACTCACTTTCAGCCAATCCTCAGCAATGTACCTGATGGCTCTTTTGTCATTGAGAAGTTGGAGGTCACGCAGATGGCAGTAGCCTTGTGGGAGTTCTGATACTGAGCCATCGGATATGGCATCACGGTATTCAAACAAGTGGTACGCCAGTATTTTCAACGCACGAATGGTGGTCTTGGGTACTGCTGTAAATGAGGCGTAGCCAGTGGTGTACTCAATGGTGATTGGGTATGGTTGCTCATCATCAATGTTGTCAAATAATTGAGTCCAATCACTGCACCATAGCTTGGCTGGTTCCCCTTCATAGAGGGTGTAGTCGGCTGATGATACTGATTGTGTGTTGCCGTCGTTGTCTGTGAAGTTGAATGTGGTTAGTGCGGACACGCTGCCGAAGGGCAGGAACATCAAACGGTCGGCAGTCAGGAATGCTTCATATGGGAGCAGTAATGTGACTGACTTGGTAAGAATGAACCTCCATTGCTCACGTTCACAAATTTGGATGCACTCGTGCATTAAGTCTGTAAGGTCTACAGGAAGTGAAGCCGTGGGTGTATCAGGATCAAAGCCAATGTTGCGTTTGATGGCAGATAGAAATGTGTCTGTTACGATGGTCGTGATATCGGATTCACTGGACCAGTCGATTATGGCAGGCATAGTATTGGTCTGTGTGAGGGATGTGTAAACAAACCGCAGTATAATCACCCCCGAGACTATACTGCGGCTGCTTGCCCACAAGAGGCATCCATTGTTGATGTAGGTTGTTGTTTCACATCGCAGTGTTGGTAGCGGTGGACGCTGGAGAGGTGAACAAGAAACCTTGGTTATGTCAGCACACCTGTCCCAGTGGGAGTCAGATTCTTGTACTGTCGCATCCCATCAACTACTACTGCCAAGTCCACAGGATTGCTTCCTGAACCTGTGACACGGAAACATACGCTGAGGAATGTCCCGAATCCACCAGCGACATCTTCGGCATAAGAAACCTCTGAGGAATCTACTTCCACAGACATTTCCATGTTGGCCAACGCAGCACTGAATACCACAGTCTTTATGACTGTATGAGTGCCGGAACCGTTGGCCAAAGTATTGCCAGTGACAGTCACAGTCATGGCAGCAGACAAGTCTGCGTTGGTACACACCAGCATGGCACGACTAAATGGGACTGAAATTACATGGGCATTGGCAATTGTTGTGAGGGTCACTGTTCCCAGTGCCTTTACAAACAATTCGGATGACAGAGTGGTGAACTTTTGAGTAGCCATTTATAAAACCTTTATTGAATGGTAGTTGGAAGCGTAAGAAAGGTGGGAGGCCCGTTAGGTAACCTCCCACCTTGGTGACTACTCTGAAAGCGGACAGAGTAGTCGGGGTTCATTATGCAGTAGTTGTTGACAACACTACAAATGGTGACATTGTCAGAGATCCACGGTTTGGTGTCATTACTGAAGTCCACCATGGTCGGGCATCATCGAACGATGTGAACAAGAACACTTCTTCACGTTCGAGGAATCGGACATGGATAGATCGGCTTAAAGTGCCTGTCCCACGTTCACCAAAGAGGATCTGCGAAGGATTGACACAAGCAAAGAAATTGTCATTCCATTCACTGATGACATTCCCGTCACCGCTGGCGATACCATCCATGTACTCTGTCCAGATGATGGGACGACCCAGAAGGGTATCGTAATTGTCTGCACCATCTGCTGCATGAAACAGTTTAACAATGCCAGCGTTGTTTGGTGATTCCAAACATAGCTGCACAATGTTTGGGTACAAGTCAAGGGATGCCACCCATAAAGCGTTGCTGTAACCCCAAACACGTTGCCGCATTTTGAGTACATTTAGGCCCGTTATAATTTGAGAAGTGGACTGGCCATTTTCTCGTAGAACTTGAAGACGGGACAAGTTGTTGGCGTGTAGGCATCCCAAAGGACGACCGATACCATTGCCGTATAGGAATTCTTCCATACGGTATGAACGCGCTTCCTGTCGAAGCCCATTGTCAATCAAAGCGGCGATGGAGATTGGACTGTCAGCCATCAACTGGTTGGTTGCAGCAGCAGCACCATTCAACTCGTGTGCTTTGAGGGAAATCATTTCCATGGCTGAAGTTGACAGTGTTGGTGCTGTTGTTTCTTTGCCACGGTAAATACGGAACCCACCAGTCACCGATGTGCGATGGTCTTTGTCCACACGAGCAGGAATATCTACGATGGGTGCTGACATTGGGATTCGAGTGGCACCACCAGTCAATAGATCAGCTTCAGGTTCCAACTGCATGATGGTGTTGATGAACCCCCGTGGAACAGTCATCCCTGCGGATTCCCAATTGGCCTTACTAAATTCATCAGAGCCAATGGCGTTCATCACACTTGCTTTTAAGCGAACATCAATGACATCAGGGTTGCTCTTATTCTTGTAGGCATTGATGACTGCCCCCAAGTATTCCTGCTGGTTGTGAAACCCAAACTTTTCTTTGTCGTCTTCCCACAATGGGCGGGAAGTGATGCCACGAGACAAGTCCAGCATCCCGTTGGAAGCATTGGCAATACGACTGGTTGCCAGCAATGCGGCACGCCGTTCAGCCAACCCTACTTGAGTGGAACTGACAGCATTCTGTACAGATTCAAGACGATCTACAGCGTCCTTGTATTGTGTCAATTCTTCTCGTGTGATCTTGTCACCTTTGGTGTCAAACACATCAGTGATGGTAATCAGCCGAGTACGTTCATCCTGAAGTTGATTAGCCGTCATGGTTGGGACATCGGCATTCTTCACTGGGGTGTCATTGAAACACAGTTCAATTGACTGGGCATGGGTTGCCATGGTTGGGTTCCTATACTAATGGGTTTTGTGTTGAATGGTTGTTGATTCTGATTATGAGCGTTGCGTTAGCAGAATCATTCAAATGAAAGTAATTGAAGTGGTGTGTACTGTCAACTACTTACTATTTATTTCAAGAACTTACTCTTGATATTTCGCATTCTGAGTTGAAGCCGCATGGCATCCATTTCAGTGTTATCCGCAGTATACTTGTCTTTGACTGTTTCTGGGATAGATAAACAGTTCAACATGGCGGTGTCGGGACGGGCATTCCGTACAGAGTGAAAGAACCCTTTGTCCACAGATTCGGAAGCTGATAGGTAGGTCTCAGCTTCCATCATGTTGATGATGGTTTCTCTGGCAACAGGAGTCCGGGCAGCGAAGATGTCAACTATGGAATCTCTGTGTGATTCCCAACGGGCCTGAGCATTGGCTACCTCCTTGAGAGAATCAATGCGTGCGTACATGTAGGGGTTGTGCATCATGAACAATCCACCATTGCATATCTGCCGATCAGTACCAGCCAATGCCAGCCAGCCAGCAGACGAGAATGCGTAACCATCTACAACAGTGGTTACTTTACCGGGGTGTTCCAGTAATCTGTTGTAGATGGCCAGTGCAGAACCAACTTCACCACCCGATGAATTGATTCGTACAGTCAGATCCCCCTGGGGGGCTTCTGAGAGAAAGTCAGTCACGTCGCCTACAGTTACAGCGGTGTCACCTTCGTAGAACTTGTAAGGGGCTATTACATCATAAATTTCAAGTTCTTTGGCTTGGTTGAAGGCCAAGCGGCACTCTAACAGTTGGCCTGATGGGAGTGCTTTACGATTCAATACAAGTGATTCCATTTTCAATCCCTTCAGGACAGGACGCATTGGTTATCCATTGCTCACGAAGTGTGGACATGGTCATTGAGTTGATGGTGATTACATCATTCCAAGATGATAGTTGATCACCCAGCATGGTGTAAAATTTACCATTGGCGGCATAGAACTCTGTACGGGACGCTTCAAAATCATCGGGACGGGATTGTTGCTTCTGTTCCAACACTCGTGTTTCATATTGCTTCAGCCCATTGATGACGTTTATGAATGCTTTATTGGCTGCTGGTCGTAATCGTTTGTCAATGGTGTTCTTATCTGGGGCTTGGTTAAGTTTGTCTTGGGCTGCTGCGGAAGTGTGGGCTGCTTGCTGATCCATGGCTTTGGCGGCATTGTCAGCTTGCATCTGTGCCATGTCGGCGGCACCAACAAATGTGTCAATCTCTTTGCGTTGGAGTTCGTTGGATTGTTCTGCTTGTTTTTGAAGGTTGAGGCTGTGGTCTACAGTCATCAAGTTGACCGGCACATAACGCAGGTTGTTGGCGGGATCATTGGGGTCAATGTGCATACCCAGCAAGTTGGCAGCGTACTGACGATCTATCATGCCTATCTCAAATAGGTTGCGGAGAGATGTGGTAAACTTGTCAATGACACTGCGGTACAAATACAGCAGTTCAAATTCAAAGCTGAATAGCATCTGTGATGGGAGTGGGAGTAACTCCGTTCTGAATTGACTACAGATGCGGCTTATAAATGGCCCCATCCCAGTCTGAATAAATAATGCCACAGCTTGGCTTAAATCAGCAGATCCTGCTTGGGTTCCCATGTATGAGTGTAGAAGCACTGGTGGGACATTAAAGCCCCGTGACACGTCTTCTACAGAGAATGCACGGGTCTCAATAAATTGGAGATGTTGGAATGGGATACCCATGTGGACTGGTTTCAGCCCTTGTTCAAGTACACGAGTTTTGAAGATGTCTTCAAGTGGCGCGTTGGGGTCTTCGTTAAAATTGGCTTCAATGCGACTGAGAACTTCGGGTGCCAATCTGTTTTCAGTGGTCAGGAACATCTGCGTGGCTATCCCACGAGAATAAAATCTCCATCCAAATTCTTCAGATGCTTTGTACAATTCCAATGATATCTTTGAGTTGGAAATAAAACCCTGACCACGATGATACTCAGAGTCCAGTACCTTGCCTTTGAAGTGAACAATGTCATCACGGCATAGCAGTACGTATTCGGAATTCATATCACGAGAAGATAGCCCTGCATCAATTCGGTAAACCAATTCTCCTTTGGTGGCCAATCTGCCTGTAGCCAACTTCTCTTGACCTGTTGCACGGTAGATGTTGGCTGGTGGAATCCTTGAAGGATGGATGTAGTAGAGGCGTGCTGTGCGGCCTTGTTGGTCCTTCTCACGGATGTAGTAGCAGTTGCCATCCATCAGCACATCATAAATGATCTGTAGAAGTGCTTCATCTGCTGACAGTTCTGGGTGGAAATAATGAGAAAACAGACGTGACGCAGGATGCTCTGTGGTGGCCACTACACGGGTTTTACTCTGTGAACCGGGTTCAAGAGCGTACATGCGACGTGGGACACCCCCAATCATGCCTGTGTAAATGTCCAAAGCACATTTTACAGCGGACAGTTTAAGAGCATTGGAACTCTGACTTGAGTACATCTGTTCATGGTTGATCACTCCAAATAAGTTCTGCCATGTCAAAGTAGAACCACTGTTCATCACCATGTCGAACAGGTTCTTTACCGCTGATTTTTTGATAGTGGCTTCAGGTGATTTGCGTGGCCATCCAAACATTATTTAAGTCCTCTGATTTCAGAGATTGTTTCTACTTCAGGGTATAGGTAAGAACCTATTGCCATAAGTCCAGCAACTATGCCGTCTATCTTATTTATTGATTTTGATCTATCGGGTCTGACTTGTCCATCACGAGATTGGACAATCACCACATTTCCAATCATCCAGTCTAAGACAGGGTGGCCACCATGGAACAGTTGATGATCTAGCGATAGTGCTTCCATCCTTCTGCATGGTTCATTCATACCCGCAAAACTTTGAGGGTATGCACGAGCAGGGAGGCCATACTGTTTAAGACTGGTGAAGATGTGGTGGGCACCCCAACGGTCAAAACAGACTTCTCTTAGCCCTCTGAAGTGGGTGAAAATACCTTTTTGCTTGTTTCCTTTTTCGCCTATCATTGCCGACAAGATAAGGTTTTCATCTACTGTTTCTTGTGGGGATGTACTGTTAATGAGTCCAGCTTCCCACCATATATTGTAAGGGAGGTTTTGTTCCATACTTCGTTGGTAAATGGATTGGGCAGGTACCCATCCCCAATGCAACATAATTCCATAGCGTGGGAACCAAAGATTGAGAGCAGCTATATCTTTAACTGTGGCATTGTCATAGCCAGCGTAGCATTCTTCATCCTTCAGAAATTCAATCTGTTTGATGTACCATGACCAGTACAATTGGAACCTGCCAATGTACACATCCAAAGATGCTGATGAATGCCACTTGTCCGACAAAGCAATGTTGTGCCATAGGGAGTGTTCTTCAATCCACTTTCGAATGGCTACGATAGAGAGCAATGGAGTTTCTGGATCAGCATTACCATTGGCCCAAATGTGTTGAGGTATCCATGCTGTTTCAGTTTTGGTACGGACATTCAAATGTAGACGAAGAAACCTATTCAGTTCATTGGGGTTATTTTCAGCATTACGAACCAGTCTCTGGAAGTAATCTTCAGTAATGGAAACGCCGAAGTTGGGATTGGCTTTACGCCATACTTGCTCTGATCGAAAATCATCTGAAAGTTGGGCTTCATAGATTACTGGAAGAAATGTGGGTTCCCATTGCTTGTCTGTGGCAATGGCTTTGGCTTTCTCATACAGGTTGTTGCAGACGGAAGGCCGATCAAAGTCAGCAGTGGTGGTGTACACAATAAGTGGTTGTCTGCGGGCACCAGTTCCTGTAACCATAACATCAATAAGGTCGCTGTTGGCATGAGCATGTACTTCATCCACATACACAAAGTTGGGAGATAGTCCATGCTTGGTATCGGCAATTGAAGATAGGACTTTGAATACAGACCCATCAGTGTGTTCAAATGATCGTGTGGAACGAAATACTTTTTTGTCTCGTAGTCGTGACAACAATCGTGGGTTGGTTTCAATGATGTACTGACAATGACGAAAGTTGAGCGATGCCTGTTCAATGTCCGCAGCACAACAAAAGTTTTGTGCTCTCTTTTCACTATCTATAAAAAACATAATCAGGGATAGGACTGCTCCGAAGGCTGTCGTGTTATGTGTAGGCAACATGGTGTTCCCAAACAGGTATGTGCCTGATGGGGAATCCACTGTGATACACCGCATTGGTTCGGACTTACAAGGAGTGATAGAAACAATGTGGCAGTTTCTTGATCGTCCTGTTGATGCTGTCAGTTTCTGTCTGTCTAATTTCCTTTGTAGTCGGAATACTGGATGGGTATCTTTGAACGCCATGAATTGAAGTTGGAAGTACGTACCAACAACTCCTGTTTGGCATGATTTATGGATAGTACGTTTTGAGTATTTTAACCCTAGTGATGCCAACAATTCCGCAACATTGTCAATTAGTTTTTCATCTTTGTTTATAAATGAAATATCTGTTCCACGTTTACTTATCGTGCCGTATGAATCCATCAATCCTTGAAGTAGCGACAGTCTTTGACTGATGGATGATCTTAAGTAATTCCTAGGGATATGTTTGTGAGAGAACACAATTTCACACTGATCAATATCCTGATCTCCAATTGTTATGCTCCCACTGGCTGAAGCACCATCCCCCAACCAATAGCCTAGCAAATAAGGATCAATTGGAAGTTTAGCAGTCTCGCAAATAATCCCGTTGTGCATTGGCACACAAAATGATTTACCGCAACCACTATCCACACCACGATCAAATAATTCTTGTGTAGTCCATACACCTTCATATAAATCATTACCAATACTATTTAGTGTTGGTGATCCTTTACTATTGTGTTTTGGATGTTGAAGTCTGGAATGAATATACCATTGATGATCTGCACATGCTTTTACTGTTTCACCATTAGAGAACTTGACATCAAATGATTTTGGATTCTGCACTGGTTGGTGAAGGTAACTGATGCCACATTGATTCCCATCTTTGTCGAACAGTACATCTGTATCCCGAAGTGTTCCCATAGTTCTCCATCCAGAAACTGTGGGGATAGGACAATTTAGATCCAATAACTTGCCATTTTTTCGCGGCACATATATGAAGCATTCTCGGAACCTTCGGTAGTTGGTCCCTTCTTCTTTCCAACAGAACAAGTTGGCATAAATTCGTGATTGCCATTGCTCAGGTATAAACGGCAGTCCTGTGTTTTCTGCTTCCGGGTAAAAACATTCATTGGTGATGAATGCTACAATCTTGTCCCACTCCTCTGTATCGAAGTAATATCCTTTAGCAGAAGTGAATGGATCGTAGAGTGGGATGCCTTTTAGGAAAGTGGTGGTAACAACTTCCTGCCATTGCCAGCCAACCAATTTTCCTTTCTCATACAAAGTCTCTGGTATCTTGAGTCTACTGGGTCCATGGATGTAAGAAGAAGCTGGGTCAATTTCCAATTCAAGGTCAAGCATGAGTGGGGGTTCTGCTTTGTTTAGTTGTCAAAAAGAATGGTGTCTGTCTCAAATGACATTACCTCATCTTCATCAGATCCTGTTCCTGTCCATGTGAAAGTAAGTACACCTGAGTATTTATATCCTATCAACCCTTTAATGGTTTCTGAAGGTAATAATTCAATGGTGGCGTATGGGGCCTCATCACCTGTACCAGTTCCGGGTGGGTCTGTGAATGTGGCAGTCCCAGATATCGTGCGGGATGTGTCTGTTTCGCCATTACGTTTGATGGTAAATGTGGCAATAGCATCAGCAAAGTACAGGGTGCCTGTGACTGATATTGGTGTCCCATCAGTGTCAACAATTGGGATTTGAATACTCCTACCATTGGCTGTAGTGTAAGAATCCCCAATGGTAAGTGTTTCGGGGAAGGAAGTAATTGTCCCCGGTTCCAATACCGCTGCTGCCAACAACGATGTGATAGCAGAAGCGTTGCCTATCAGATCTGTTTTGTCTGCTATTTGTGTGGACAGCAGATATCCAAATGTTCCGGCAATGTATGATCCGGGTTCCACTGTTGCCCACGGATCACCACCACCACCACCACCTGATGGCGCATTGGCCAATGCAGCAACTGTGAACACGGATGTGCCTGCCGTGAAAGCGTTGTACAGAGACTTGCCGACTGAGGATGCGGTTGTAAAGTCCCCGGCAGTTGCATCCTGCCAAACACCCGTTGCAATCTGTGCCGCTGTCAGGTTGGATGGGGCTGTGTAACTGGCCGAGGCTAATCTGCTGCTAATAGTCGCATCAATACCTATGGCAACCGTCGTATTTGTCGTGCCGATATTCGCCGCAAGTGTGTTCGTCCACTGTGTCGTTGATAGGGCTGTTGCGGCAATAGCCAGACCGCTCTGGATCTCTGTGACAGCATCCGCTGCCAGCGCCGAGGCGTTGACAACATCAGCCACCATCAGCACCGTTTGACTTTTGTCGTAAACTTGAAACGTCGCCGTCGTCAATGTCAGCGTGACGAACCACCGAGCAACCGGCGTTGTGCTGACCAACGCAATCAACTCATACTCGCCAGCAGGAACGTCTGTGTACGCTCCAGCGTATGTGCCTTTGCGATTCGTTGCCTCCGTTGTGCTGACTGACGCAACCTGCGTATCGCTGCCGACAGCAAATAGTTTCGCCGTGATTGTCTGCGATGGTGGGCTTCGGAATTCGATTGTTTGTGTGGCCATTATTATCCACCTTCTGGTTTAGTACGTTGGCGTAATCGTTGTGACACTATCAGAGGCCAAAATAACCGCCGATTGAATCGCTAAGTTTTTTTCGTACTCTCTCACAATTTCAACGATGTACGACACTATCGCATCCTTAATTTCGCGATCTGTTGCATTCCTGCCTAGCTGTAATTTTTCTCCGTAGGCTGTTGCCATTCTTGCCGCGTCTGGTTCGGATGTCGTGATCGTCATTAATAACATTTGATTCCCTTAGTTTATCACATAAAATCCAACTGATGTTTCGGCTGTCGCTGCTGCGTCAAGTGTGATGGTAAAAGATCCTGCTGCTGGCACTACATTCTTAATCGTCGCCGTCGCATCGTTTGTTCGTACCACTGCAAAGACAAGTGACGTTGTTGAGACTAACGAATTGGTAACCACCAGCGATGTCGCTGCTGCTGCAAAATTCACAGTACCAGATATCTTATTGATCGTTTGGGCACCAGTTGTCCCACCTGCTGTAACGGTGGTGGGATACGAGATCAATCCAGTGGATGCAATCGTAATAATGCTCACAAGTGTATTCAGTGACGATCCTGAAACTCCTGCCGCCGCGACCTGCAAAGTGATAGAGCCACCGAGACCTGTCCCTGTTCCACGCCCACCGGCAATAGTGACTGAGCCACCAGATATGTTCGTACCTGATCCCCCAGTGCCATTAGCGACCCATGTTGTCGGCGTTGCGTTTGTGACGCCTTTGCCAAAATAGATGTCTGACGCAGGATACAATGAAGAACCTGCAATAAACTGCGCTGTGGCAGTGGCACTGGCAGCACGTCCTATTGCAATTGTGTTCGCGATTCCGGTGGCACTGGTATTTGCGTTGTCGCCAAATAGGCAACAACCTGTTATGTCGGCTCGGTTAGCTCCAGCCGCGTTCCCTACGACTGTGTAAGCACTGCACACTGCTGTAGTGGCTGCATAATTTCCAATTGCGGTAGTTGAATTATTGTTCGACGTGTTGGCATTCGAGGCGGATTGGCCAATCGCAACATTGTCATAACCTGCGACCATCGTTTGCAAAGCAGCGTATCCAACCGCAGTGTTGCGGAGGCCAGTCATGTTCATTCCAGCCAATGCGCCAAACACTTCCGAGGTGGAAGCGGCGACGGTATTTGAAAACGAACCTGCTGCGGTTATACGGGCTTTTACCGCTGCACTAGAATTTCGTGTCTCAAATAAATTAGCTGTTTGGCTCGCAAATGCTGCAATCGCAACGGGAATATCCGAAATCGCCTGTGAAGTTATCACCGCCACACCGTTGACCGTAATTAGTCCACCGAAAGTCGGCGCAGTTGCGAAAACTAACGCCCCGCTGCCCGTCTCGTTGCTTATGACTCCAGCAAGTTGTGCAGACGTGGTTGCAGCAAACTGACTTAGCGGATTTGCGACAAGTGCGTCGCCGCCACTAGCCGCCGCCCACGAAGGCAAGCCACCCGTCACTGTCAACACCTGTGCCGCTGATCCGATGCCCAGCCGCGTGAACACACCGCTTGCGTTACGATAATGCAGATCGCCAGTCGCATCGCTGCCAACCGTAATTGTGACGCCTGCAATCACAGCCCCAGTCGATAGTGTGCCAACCGTCACAGTGCCAAGTGTCGCGATGTCTGTGCCGACCAGTTTGCTTGCCGCTATAGATCCCGCCAGCATTGCGTTTGTGACTTTCAACGCGCCAATCGTTGCTGCAAAAGATCCTGTGCCTGTGCCAGTGACATCGCCTGTCAGGGCTATCGTCTGATCACCAGTGTTCGTGCCGCTTGATGTGCCGCTAAACGTGCCTGATTGCGTGGCGAGTGAACCGAGTCCCAGCGTCGTCCGTGCCCCTGACGCATCGACAGCCGTCATCAATGCGCGACCGACTGTCGTGGTATCAATGATTTGTGTTGCGATCAATGCTTCAACGGACATGTCTTTTCGCCTTCAGTCTTCAATCTGGAACTCAAACCCACCAGTAACCGCCACCAGCTTTGCACTTTTAGTACATGCGGCCTTGCTGCTATACGCTTCGCTGTTCGCCATGCACTCGCCGTTGCCACCGACGAGTCGCCAGAACCATGCACCGTTGATGTTTTTTGTTGCTACGACTTTCATTCGTTCTTCTCCGTTTGCTCATCAATCTTGCCACTTAATCTGCCGACCGTCTGTGATATCTCAGCTATCCTGCCATGCATCACATCTATCTTTCCGTGCAGTTCTTTTCGATCGCCCTTGCACTCTTTCAGTTCCTCCGTGAACCAGATCCACATCCGGGCGACCGCTGCTGCCAGCACCGCACCGCCCGTCGTCATCAGCCCTAGGATTACTTCCGATGACACATTCATGCTCTTGATTCTTTCGGATTGAGTAGTTGTCGTCACATTTGTTTTCTGGAAGTAATATCAGTCACCGCCGCCGTGATCGTAAGTTAGCCAACCAGAAACTTGCGTTGCACTCCCCAAGTTAAGTATCAGTGCTTCTCCTGCTGCTGTAATAATGTGGCCTGTTGGGTCGTATCCGGGTGCCAATACACCCGTGGCTCCCAATGACATTACACCCGTTAATGCAGTGGAGCCGGACTTGAATTGCACTGCGTTGGCGGTAACGGCTACCAGTGAAAAGTTTACTACGCGAACTTGTGTCCCGGCAATTGCTGCAACCAGTGTATTGTCACCAGAACTTGCGGTAGTGACGGATATGCGATTGGTCTTATTCATGCGTACATTCCATATGAGGTTCTGGAAGTAATAAATGTCAATACAGGTAGGCTATTAAGTCACTAACTGGTTGTCAACAAATATGTGGTATGGTCTTGTGGGCTGGCGTTAACTATCGTTCGGGAGGGACGTGTCACGATGCAATCAGTTTAGCAAAGGATTGTTTATGAAACGTATTGTCAGAAAGCCATCCCATGCCAAATCCCGTAGAAGGGTCACCAAAAGTGGCAGTATTGAAAAATATGCCAACAGACTGAGAAGTCATATGACTCGTGCTGAACAGTTCTTTTGGAAGGCATTACAAGTCAGGCAACGATGTTGGGAATTCAAATTTGCGCCCCAGCAAGTGGTGCATGGGTACATCCCAGACTTTTACTGTGAGCATGTCATGCTGGCAATAGAGATTGATGGGAGAGTCCACGATAGGAGAGATGTGAAGCGGAATGATTCGCTCAGAACACGCAGGTTGAACCGGATGGGAGTAACAGTAATCAGGTTTAGTAACTCTGAAGTGTTTGGTGCAGCACATAGAATTATATCCATGATAGAAGAAGCAATGGATATCTATAACACTGGCAGGTAGAGGTATCTAGTACACAAAGCTGTGTAGCTGGGGTTATATTACTCCTGGACCCCCTACCCCCTGTCCATGATAGGGACAGTAATCGGAAGTCCGCGAGAGTAATGAATTTACTCCTGCATTGTTCTGGCAAATCTTAGATTAGTGTCTTTATTGCCAAGGCTTCAAGAATCCCCCCCTGAAAGACAGATCGTGTCATGTTCGGCAGTTCTTCAGTGCCATTGCATGACGATGAGCAGTTTGTGTGTTTTCACCAAACATGTCAAGTCATTTTATAAAATAGGTGTACAGGTAGGTGTACAAAGATTCTGATAGAATTATGGTTGACTGTTGGTAGATATGCTGATACCATACTCCTCAGCGTGGTACACAATCAATTAAAAGAAAGGGACAAATGGCTGAAGTCAGAAAAAGAAACGTCAACAAAGACCCAGCAACCAAGGTGTACGGCATTAGTGCTTCTACAGGCTTCTGGGAACAAGTAGCCATAAAGTGTAAGGAAACCGGCCAAGGACGCTCCAGCGTGATTGTGGAGGCTCTGGCAGAGTATTGGGGGCTGATTAACGTGGCTTCCAAGAGCGTAGGCAGACCAAAGAAGAAAATGGTCAAACAGGCCCACAAGTAACAATCGAAGGTGGGTGTTTTGTTCACTCACCAAGTACAACCCCCCAGTTAGGTGATTAAGATGTTAAATGTTCGACAGAAACCAGTACGGTTGGGAATGCCAGATCAGTACAAAGTTATGCAATGGATTGAGTCTCATCGAGACGTAATGACTGATCATACTCAGGCTCAAGTGATGAGAATGTTAAAGGCGGATTTGAATGTTGCTGTGAGTGTGTCAACCCTTGGCAACATAGAAAAGGCCATGGGGATTGTTCGTGTAAGAGGTGGTGTAGCTGGTTCACCAGCTAGAAAAGATCGAGCAATTGTTATTGCTACTGAATTGGTACGATTGATGAAAGAATGTGGGATGACTCCCAGCCTTGATTTAGTTGATGTCTCAGGAGGAAAATAATGAAGACTACTCGTAAGTCTGCTATGTGGGGTATTATTATTCGGTTCGCAGCTAGACTGGAAAGGTTTGGTGGTGACCATGACATAACAGATGAGGAGTTGGCATTGTTGGCTGCACATGTGCCTAAGCAAGCTAGGAAGCTGCTGATTAAACCAATCGGAAAGGTAGGCAAAAGACAAACTAAAAAAGTGTAGAGTTACCGGAAGTATGTAATCTTCTGCATTTCGGTGACGTGAGCCTCAATGGGCTGTAGGGATGTTGCATCAGGGTTGACCAGATAATGGATATCTCTGGGCGACATCCCTATCTTTTCTAGTAGCTTGACCAGCATGGGCTGTTGTCGCTGTAGAATGTTGTAATACGGAGATGGCTGAGAAGACATAAATTGTCCTTCTTCTGTAAACTTATCAATCACCAATCCCTCAGTGTCCAATTTCTCTCTACAAGTATTCATCAAACATATTACTTCACAGAGTTCTGAGATTAGTAATGTGTATGTTGGACTGAGGCACCTACGGTTCTCCATGTCGGTGCATATGAAGTGCCACAACTGCTTCATAATAACATTTTGTTCAATTCGACTGGGCACAGTCATGGTGTTCACTGTACATAAGTCAGTGCATTCACCAATAACTGCTGTTCCTCTAAAGAAAAACTGCTCCAGCGATGTTCTACGCTTCCTTGTCCCCATGATGTACTTTCGTGTGATATGTATTACTCTCAGAAACCATGATATGGTATCAGAGTTGTTTGGAATGCTATGAAATGCTATCAATTAAAAATAGGTCAGTCAATGCAGATATAGTTTGTGCGTCACGG
>Ga0114966_10000356_pt1 | contig 44610 bp, 45 predicted proteins | sample M_130207_XF_Meta_FD_87029 | JGI IMG/M metagenome (GOLD analysis project Ga0114966, IMG submission 87029) | Freshwater microbial communities from Lake Montjoie, Canada to study carbon cycling - M_130207_XF_MetaG | ecosystem: Environmental > Aquatic > Freshwater > Lake | place: Lake Montjoie... | reverse complement strand
CGTCACCCACTTCACGAAGCCCACACCGGTCGTGATGAACTCCATCGTCGATGCCATGAACGCGGTGTTCTCCGGCTCGTGCGACACCGTGCTCGTCTGCGCATCGATGCTGCGCCTGCCGTGGAACTCGCGCAGCGCCGCGAACGATCCCTTCCGCTCGCACCTCGGCAGTCAACCCGCAGCGGGCATACCCGAAACCATCGCGATGGCACCTGCGTACACCGCGTGGGCCAGTCGCTACATGCACGAGTACGGCGCCACGAAGGAACCGTTCGGCCGCGTAGCCGTCAACATGCGCACCAACGCGGCGCAAAACCCCATGGCAGCAATGCGGTCACCGATCACCCTCGACGACTACTACGCCGCGCGCATGATCCGCTGGCCACTGTGCCTGCTCGACATGGACATCCCCGTCGATGGTGCCGATGCGTTCGTGCTGACCACCGTTGATCGCGCCAAGCGCCTCGATCGTCCGACGGTGGTCATCCACGCCGCGACCGTTGGGCTCGGCGGCGCATACGAGGATCAGATCCCCGACCTGAACAATCACGGCCAGCAGGTCGTGGTCGACGCGCTCAAGGCCAAGAGTGATCTCTGGCTCGACGACGTCGATGTCTTCCTGCCCTATGACGGCTTCACGATCATCACGCTCGCCTGGTTCGAGAACGTGGGCTACTGCCCGCCGGGCGGCGCGGCGAAGTTCCTCGCCGACAATTGGGACGCCGACAACAACCGCATCCTCATCGACGGCCGCATTCCCGTGAACCCGCACGGCGGATCCCTCTCTGAAGGCGCCACGCGCGGAACCGGCCACATTCGTGAAGCTGTGGTGCAGCTCCGCGGTGAGGCCGGAGACCGTCAGGTCCCAGGGGCGCGCACCGCGCTGGTCACGCCGGGCGGGTTCTTCTTCAATCCCCAGGGTGCCATCCTGCGCACGCTCTGAGGCTGAGCGCACATGCTCCGCGCGAGCGTCAGACGTAGCGCAAGCCGGTGTATCCCGTTTCGCGAGCGAGACCTTCGTGGAAGAGCTGCAGCCCTTTTTCGTTTCGCCCGATGAGCTCGTGGCTGTGCTGGCCCTTTGCCAGGCCACGGCCGCAGCCTTCCCAGACCGCGAGGTCCTCATAGACCGCGCGCCGGGCTCGATCGGCCAACTGCTCAGGACCAGGCATACCTGCCGGCGCCTCGGACACGGGGCTCAGCCATCCGTACCGGAAGAACGACTCACCGGGGTGCGACCCGGGTGTGAGTGTCGCGTAGATGATGCCGTAGAGCTCGTTCGCCAACAGCAGACCAGGCGAGAGCAACCAGATGTTGCCGATGGCCTCGTCGGGCTTCCACTCGGCCTCGGGAGTTGCTCGCAGCTGCGTTGCGCCGTCGTGGTCGAACAGGCCGAGTCCCCAGCGCACGTGCGGACCGAAGCCGTCGTAGTACGCGAGGTCGACGTTGGCGGCCTGCGGATTCAGGTTGAAGGTCTGCGCGTGCACGATGGGCACGTGGATCCCCTCGAGCAAACCCTCGGCGACGGCCTTCCAGTTCGCGTCGATGCGGGCCTCCTCGTGCGAGGGGTAATAGCGCATCTTGTCGCAGCCCAGCCGGCCGATCTCGTCGTCGAGCGCTCCGAGGTGCGCCGCCACGTCAATCGGGAGATCGCGTTGGAGCACGACCCATACGAAGCCGTGCCGCTCCTCGCTCGGCAACTCGACGAGGCCGTAGTTCCCGAGGTCGAGGTTGTCGTGACGGTCACGCAGCGGAAGCCCGACGAGCGCACCCTTCGGGTCATAGACCCAACCGTGGTACGGACAGGTGAACCGACGAGCATTGCCGCAACCGTGTGCCGGCTCGGCACCGCGATGGCGGCAGTAGTTCAGATAGGCGTGCGCCCGGCCGTCCTCGTCGCGGGTCACCAACACCGATCGGCCGACCGCGTTGCGCACGACGAAGTCGTTCGCGTTCGCGATCTCGGACGACGCGATCAGCGCCAGCGGTGAGCGCTCGTAGAGCGCCTTTTCCTTCGCGAAGGTCGCCGGATCGGAGAAATAGTCGAGTGGCACCTCCATGTGCCGCTCCGCCATCTCGGGCCACACGTTCACGCCGACGTCGACGGCCCGCCGCATCAGACCAAGTGCTGCCTCACGCTCCATTGGATCCCCTATCCCTAGAACGAGAGGAGCGTATCTTGCGGATACAGGACACGACGGCGCTCCGGTAGCGTGCGCTCCGTGGACCGCGAGAACAGTGGCGCAAACGCCGACCAGGCGAAGTATTGGGCCGAGCACGGGGGGCCGAGCTGGGTACGCGACGAAGTCGTGTACGACATGATGCTCGCACCGTTCAATCATCTGCTCGTCGAGGCACTCGCCGCCCGACCAGGCGAGCGCGTACTCGACGTCGGCTGTGGGTTCGGCAGCACCGCGCTCGCGGTTGCCGCGGCTGGCGCTTCGGTGCACGGTGTCGACATCTCGCCTCCGATGGTTCGGCGGGCCGAGGAGCGCGCAGCCGCGGCACGGGTCGGCGCGACGTTCACCGTGGGTGACGTACAGGAGGACTCCCTCGGGGGGCCATACGACGCGGTCACCAGCCGCTTCGGCGTCATGTTCTTCGCCGACCCGATCCGAGCCTTTCGCAATGTCGCGCAAGCCACCCGTCATGGTGGGCGACTGGTGTTCGTGTGCTGGCAGCCTCTCGATCGCAACCCGTGGATGAGCGCCGCATCCGATGTGTTGAAGGCCCTCCTCGAAGATCCGACCCCACCGCCGCCAGCCAGTGTCGGACCGTTCGCGTTCGGCGACACCGCCTATCTCGACCACGTGCTCACCAATGCCGGCTGGAACTCGATCTCCATCGCCGCGGCCGAAACGCCGATTCGCATGGGTGGCAACGACGGCGTCGCCGGCGCCGTGGACCATGCGCTCTCCAGCTCCGCGGCGCGCGCGCTGCTGAGCACCGGCGACGACACGCTGCAGGCCAGAGCGGCCGTCATCCTCGAGGAGCGTTTCCAGGCGCTGAGCATCAACGGCCAGGTGAGCTTCCCGGCCGCCGCGTGGTTGGTCAGCGCTGCACTCGGAGGACGAACCCAAGACACCTGAAGACCTGGTCGAGATCGAACCCATCCGGCGGCTCGAGCACCGCGACATCCGGCTCACGGACACGGCACAGGGTCAGCGGTCCTCTCGCCGCTCACCACGTGTGATAGCCCGACCGCTAGCGTCGCCCCATGAGCGCCATGTCACCGGACAACATGTCACCGAGCAAAACTTCACCGGACCAAATGTCACCCAACATCGATGGCGTCGAAGCCACGTTCTGGCACGTCGACGACATCGACTGGACCGAAGTGCAGCGGCAGCGCAACGCCGACGGCACCGTTGCCGTCGTACGCGAGAAGTGGCCGATCATGCGGCCCGACTTCCTCTCGGCCTATGTGCACTACGAGCCGGGCATGGTGGTGCGTCGTCACGGCCATCGCAGCAACCACATCGTGTTCGTCCTCGACGGTGGCGCGTGGATCGGTGGCGCGTGGTGCACCGCGGGAACGCACGTACACGTGCCGCTCGGCGCGGCCTTCGGGCCCATCGTCGCCGGGCCAGAGGGTGTCACCTGTTGGGAACTGAGCTTCGGTGAGTTCGGCGGGTGGGGCGATCAGCTGGAGCTCTACGACCACGAGATCGCGGCTCGCGGCATCACACCCCTGCCCGATCCGCCCCTCGACCTCGGCGACTGGTTCCGCGACCCGCGCGGCGATACCGGCGCCGAGCGAGCCACGCCCAGGCTCGAGGGCCTCGCCGAGACCGTCACGAAGATGGACGACCTCGTGTTCACCGAGGTTCGGCGGCAGCGCAACGCTGACGGCACCGTGGCCGTCACCCGCGAGAAGTGGCCGATCCTGCAACCCGATTTCCTGAGTGCGTACGTCGAGTTCTCGCCGGGGATGATCGTTCGGCGGCACGGCCACCTGGGGCATCACCTCGTGTTCCTGATTGCCGGCGGGGCCTGGTTCGGCGACCGTTGGTGCCCGGCCGGCACCCACATCGAGCTGCCGTTCGGCGCGGCCTTCGGCCCGATCATCGCCGGAGTCGACGGGGCACTCTTCCTCGAGATCACGAACGGCGACTTCCGCAGCTGGGGTGATCAGCCCGAGCGGTACGAAGCGGCCATTGCCGCGAACGGCGTCACGCCGCTGCCCGACCCACCCATCGACCTGGGCGAGTGGTTCGTGGACAAGCGCGGTTACTGGGCCTCGGAGGACCAGCCCGCCCCTTCCTGAACCGACTACGTCATCGACGACTGATGGTGATGGGCATCGCGCAGAAGCCTTTGAGGAACTCGCCTCGCCTCCGACGAACCGCGTCGTGGTCGATCTCGTAGCCGGCGATCGAGCCAAAGAGCTCCTCGAGGATGACGGTACCCATGTGGAGCGCGGTGTGTTCGCCGATGCACTTGTGTTGGCCGTGGCCGAACAGCAGGTCGCGTTCAAAGCGCCGGTGGATGTCAAACCGATCGGCGGCCGGGAACTCGCGCTCGTCGCGGTTCGCCGACGCCCACAACAACAGGACACCTTGGCCGCACTTCAGCTGCTTTTCGCCGACTACGACATCGCGGCTGACGACGCGGCAGAGCATGTCGGTGGGGTGGTCGTGACGGACGGCCTCGGCGAAGGCCCAGACCCCGAGCGTGGGGTCGGCCAACACCTCGGCTTGCTGATCGGGATGCGCGTCGAGCTGGAAGATGGCTGCGGCCACGGCGAGCTCGATGGTCTCCGAGCCGGTGACGAGAAGCGTGTGGAGCTCTGCGGCGATCTGCGTGTCGTCGAGGGGTGTGCCATCGACTCGTGCATCGAGCAGGTGAGCCAACATCCCGCTCGCGAGCGAACGGTCGCGGCGACATGACTGGATGAGCTCGTGGAGGTAGCCGAAGACGGCCCCCATCGCCTGCTGGTTCTGATCCGACGAGCTGCGTTGCCCGGGCACGCGTTCGATCGCGGTGTGCAGCTGGCGACGGATTCGATCGGCCTCGGCGACCGGAACACCTGCCTTCATGGCCGCGAACCGCGCGCTCACCGCGCTCGCGTACTCGTCGAAGGCGTCGAACGATCCCCGTTCGAGCAGCGGTCCGAGCACGTCGCGCGTGACGGCACGGATGGTCTCGATATCGGCCGCGGCGGCTTCTCGCGTGAAGTGAGGCGCGAGCACACGCCGCCGCAGGCGATGCTCGGGCGGATCGAGCTCGGGGAAAGTCAGATTGGCCGCCGGCTCGCCCAACAGGACCTGGTTGGGTGTTTGACCCCGTCGGACCGAGAAGCTCGCGGTGTCGGAGCAGGCCTGCCAAACGGCGTCGAAGCTGGCCAGCGCCCAGGCGTTGTACGCGGGCATGAAGTGGACCGGGTCGTGACGCCGAAGTTGCGCGTAGAGGTCTTGTGGGTCGTACATCGCCTCGTCGGAGTACGGGTCGTATGCAACGTCCATCAGCGTCCCTCGTCGATCTTCAGCTTGGCGGTGGTAGCGGTCATTGCGCGGCCACCGAGCGAGCCAGTGCTTCCGCGGTGAGGCCGTGATGGCCCCATTCGTCGCCACCGGTGAACTCGTTGACCACCCATGTGCGATCGTCGACGAGGCGACCGTCGCAGCCGATCTCGACCTCGAATCCGGCGGGACTGCGAAGGTAGAACGACAACATCCGATCGTTCTTGTGCCGACCGAGCGATGCGGTGATCGCGAGCCCGGCACGCGTGGCGCGTTCGAGCGCGAACCCGACCTGATCGATATCGCCGACCTCGAACGCCACATGGTGCAAACCAGGCGCGGGACCCAACGCAGCGAGGGCCACCGAGTGATGACGAGGAGTGCAGCGCAGGAACTGCACCGACATGCCAGGGCCGATCACCACGTAGTCGCTGAGCTTCATCCCGAGGACCCGACGGTAGAAGTCCATCGATGCTTCGAGATCGGGCGCCAGGATGACGACATGCCCGAAGCCGAGTTCGCCGCTCACGAAGCGGGGCACGCCGACGGGCGATACGAAACCACCGTCGACCGTGGGGCCCCAGCACAGCTCGACGCGCACGCCGGATGGGTCACGCAGGACCACGAGGTCGCGGACGCCGCGAGCTTCACAATCGGCCGCGGCTCCGTGGCCGAACTCGACACCGGTCGAGTCGAGATGAGTCAGCCAGCGCTCGAACGCCTCGGGTGAGCCGACGTCGAACCCGACGTAGCGCAAGCCGGGATGTTCAGCTCCATAGACGGCAACTCGCCACTGTCGCTCGTCGGCCTTGAAGAACCGCGCCTCGTCGGGCGCGGCCTTCGGCGGATTCGGCGCAGGCATCAGGCCCACGACGGAGGTGGCGAACTCTGCCCAGGCCGCAGGGTCGGGCACGTCGAGTCCGATGTAGCTGATTCCGAGCAAGTTCATCGGATGTCCCCCGTGCCCACGGTCGTTCACCTATATATGAACGGCCCGTACAGTAACACGGTGTTCGGGCGTGATCGCCGAGGACTCGATCGGCGCACGACGCGACGAGGTACCCGGGGCCGGCGAGCCGGCTCATGGACCACGATGGGGCGTTGTCTGGCCCGTCATAGGCAAGAATGATTCCGTGATCGACGCACGGGGATCGGGGAAGGCCTCTTCTGACGCGCTTCTCCCCGACTGGCCCGCGCATGTGGATCCGACCGAGTGGCCGGAGTTCTCGTATCGCTTCGATCTCACCGATGGATTGCCGACCTTTCCACCCGAGCGCCATCGGGTCGACGCCCTTGTCGCGGCGTCCCAACGCGACGGTGACGAGGTGATCGGCCCAATACCACCAACGGGGCGCTCGGCGACGATCACCGCGATCGCCGCGAACGCCGCAATGGCCGGGCTGCAACCCCACCTGATGCCGGTTGTGATCACGGCGCTCGAGGCGATGCTCGAGCCGCGGTTCAACCTGAGCGGGCTCGTGGTGACGACCCATCCCGCGTGGCCGTTGGTGATCGTGTCGGGTGCGGCGGTGAGCGACGGCGGCTTCGCGACCGGTGAGTCGCTCTTCAGCGGCGGCGGAGCGCGGGCCAACCTCGCCGTTGGTCGCACCATTCGACTCGTCACGTGGAACATCGGCGGGGCACGGCCGCGGAACCCGGTGCAGGAGGTGCTGGGTCATCCGGGTCGCCTCGCGTACTGCATCGCCGAAGAACCCGTGGCGACCCCTTGGCCGGCACTGCACGAGGCGCGCGGCGTCGACGCGCCACACGGCGCGGTCACGGTGTTCGGCTGCGACGCACCACACTCGGTGATCGCGGTGGGCACCGCGGAGCGGGCAGAACTCATGCTCGAACAGGTCGCGGAGCAGATCCGCGCCGCGGGCAACTCCAACACGCACACCATGGGCGAGACACTGGTGGTGATGGCGCCCCAGTGGGCACGGCTGCTGGCCCGCCAGGGATGGACGAGGGCGATGGTGCAGGACGAGTTGCATCAGCGAGCGGCGCGCCGCCTCGGTGACATCAAGCGACGTGGCGACGGGACTCCCGCGATCGGGCACGACGACCGGTACCCGTGGTGGCCCGAGTCGATCGACCAGAGCAATCCGGATGAGCTCGTGGCCAGCACGTGGGGCCCGGAGTCGATCCACGTCGTCGTTGCCGGTGGGGACAGCGTCACCTTCGCCGCGGTATGCCCGGGATGGGGCACCTACGGCGGCTTCGCCGTGACCCGTCCGCTACCGGTGGCGGTTGCCCCGGCGGGCACTGCGAAGGAGCGGCCATGATCGAGATCGTCGACCCGCGAGGCTTGGCGGTCGCCCGCACGCTCTCGCTTGCTGTCCGCCCTGCACGAGGCGACCTACGACGCGTCGGCCTGTTGTGCAACGACCCGTCGATCGCACACGGCACCCACCACTTCGCGCGCTACCTGCGCATCGTGCGACGAGCGCTGACCGACCGCCTCGGGGCGGTCGAATTCCACGAGGAAACCAAGCCGGTGCTCACCCGAGCCGCCGAGCAGACCCAACTCGACCGGTTCCACGGCTGGCAGGTCGTGATCAACGGCCTCGGCAAATGAGGCTCGTGCACCGCGGGCAGTTTGTCCGACCACGCACGGCTGGAAGCCGCCGGCATCCCAACGGTCACCTTCGTCCTCGACGCCTTCGAGGCCGCAGCACGCGCCCATCTACGAATCCACGGGGCCGACCTGCCGATCATCATCGTGCCGCGCACGTTCCTCGAGGAGCCGTCCGACGATGTCGTGTTCGCGCGTGACCGAGTCATGCTCGACGCCGCGCTTGCTGCGATAACTCGCTGAGCGGCCGCACGGATGATCACCTATTTGTGAACGACGCGTACAGGAACGATAGGGTTCAGACGTGATGGCCGAGGACACGCCGAGCCGGGCAACGACGGGTCGGCCACGCAGCCAAGTGCGCCGGCTGGCGGTACTCGGCGCAACGCTCGACGAGCTCGCCGACAACGGCATCCGCAGTATGACGATCGAGTCCATCGCCGATCGAGCAGGCGTCTCCAAGGTCACGGTCTACCGCTGGTGGACCGACAAGATCGCCTTGACCCTTGACGCGCTGAACCAATTGCCCGAGCTCACGGTGCCCGACACCGGCGCACTGGAGAGCGATCTCCGATCGCTGCGAGTCGCGCTCATCAAGTTGATCGACACCACACGCCTCGGCGATGTCCTGCCCGCGCTGATTGCCGAACGACGCCGGTCGGAGCACCATGACGCCATCAGCGACTACATCGAACAGCGCTCCACACCTTTTCGGATCATCGTCCAACGGGCGATCGGCCGAGGCGAGCTACCCGAGCACCTCGGCGTCGATCTCGTCGCGCACCTGTTCTCGAGCCCGCTCAGTGGTTCGATCTTGCTTCGCGACGCGCCCCTTGACGACCAGCAATGGGTCGCCATCATCCGGGTTCTCGTCGCAGGACTGCACACGTCACCGGACCACGCGTCACCGGACCACATCACAGAGGAGCACCGACATGACCATCCACGCCGTTGATCTCGGCATCGTCAGCGCCGACGCGACACTCGTCGACTTCTACCAAGAGGTTCTCGACGCGACGCTCCTCGATGCGCGCCCGCTCCCCATGGGCACGATCCATCGCCTGAGCGTCGGACCGGTCACCCTCAAGATCATGGTGCCCGTGGAACGACCGACGCCCGATGAGGCAGCAGAGGCCTTCTGGCATCGCGCGGGCATCCGATACTTCACGCTGTGGGTCGACGACCTCGACGACCTGTCCGCCCGATGGGCCGCACGCGGTGGCGTCGTCGCCATGGCCCCGTTCGAGTTGCGGCCCGGCGTACGCACCGCGGTGCTGACCGACCCCGACGGCAACACGATAGAAGCGATGCAACAGGACTGACGCCCCGCAGATGTCTGCATCGTCGACCGCGGCTACCTGCGCGGTAGTCGGGGTGCGACACGCCGAGCGCGTCGCACCCCTGCCGGCCCTTTGTGGCGTGCGGACGGCTCAGCCGGCGAGGCGGCTGTAGTCGACGCGGTGGCCACGCTTTTCGAGCTCGGGCACGACCTTCGTGCCGAGCAACTCGATGTTGCGCATGATCTTCTCGTGCGGCAGGTCGCCGAACTGGCAGTAGCACAGGAGCTGATCAACACCGGCCTCCGCGTAACGAAGGATCTTCTCGAGGCACTGCTCGGGCTCGCCGATGATGATCATGTCCTCATTGGTGTACTTCTGGACATCGATTTTGCCCTCGATGCTCGGCCGCAGAAGCGGGAACACGGCGTCCTGTTCCTCCTGGGTGAGGTTCGGCAGCTCCCACTTGAGCGTGAACTCGGCGTTGTGGCGGTACCACCACGTGACCGACTCCCACAGCCCGTAGTCCGCGGCTTCGTCGAGGTCGTCGGTGCAGTGGACCAGCGTGTAGACGCCGACCCGGTCGTTCTTCACACCGGTGAGCTGCTCGGTGGCCTCTTTCTGCGCCTTGCGGTACACGTCGATCGTGGCCTTCATCGCGGCGACCGGCTGGAACAACGCGAACGACAGCAGCCCCAACCCGTAGAGGCCGGCGCTGCGAGCGGAGGTCTCGCTCGCTGCGGCGAGCCAGCACGGCGGGTGCGGGTCCTGGTAGGGCTTCGGCGTCTGCATGCGGTTGGGGAACTTGATGAGGTCGGTGTCCCAGCTGACGGTCTCGTTCTTCCACGCCTCGACCACGAACTCGACGGCTTCCTTCCACATCGCACGCGAGCGGTCGTCAGAGGGTACGTGGAAGGCCAGTTGCTCCATAGGCGTGGATCGACCGGTGCCCCACTCGACACGGCCGCGGCTCAAAATGTCGACGGTGGCCACCTTCTCGGCCACGCGGGCCGGGTGCTGAAAGCCTGGCGGCATAAGGCTCACGCCGAAGCCGATACGGATGTTCTCCGTGATCTGCGACATCGCGGCGAGCACCGACTCGTTCGACGGGCAGGCCGAGCGGCCCTCACGGAAGTGGTGTTCGACGCACCACACGGTGCCGAACCCCATGCGATCGGCGAGCTTCACCTGCTCGAGGGCCTCGTAGTAGACGATCTGCTCGGCCTCGCGCTGACCATACGGGTGAGGCTTCGACCATGGCTGCGGTTTCGGTTGCAGTTCGAACAACATGTCGAGCTTCATGACTCAGTGCTCCTGATGGTGAGATCGGTGATCCGATTGATTAGCACGGCAGAGCCCTGTGGTGCCGAAGGCATCACCGCCGGCGACAAGACCGATCTTCCGCATGTACCCACCGAACGCCGCGCGAGTCGCGCGCGGTGTCGATGCGCGTTGGGTCAACTAGGTCGGACGTCGTCCGGTGCGCGAGTCGAACCAGGCGGCCAACTCGATGAGCCCATCGTCGACAGACACTGTGGGAACCCAACCGAGATCGTCACGGGCGGGGCGAGGGTCGAACCAATGGGCAGTACCGAGTTGCTCCGCGAGAAACCGCGTGAGAGGCGGCTCGGCCCCGATGCGCAGCATGGCCCACGCACGCTCGATCACGGACCCTACGGCGAGCGCGATCGGGCGTGGCACGTGATGGGGCGCGACGTCGACGCCGGCCGCATGACAGATGCCCGCGATCAATTCGGCCACCGGCCTGGGCTCACCGTTCGCGATGACATACGCACGGCCGTTACAGCGCGCGCCCGGCACGGCAGCGTCGAGCGCGGCCACCAGCGCAGAGGCCGCGTTGTCGATGTACGTGGAGTCGATGAGCGCGCACCCGTCGCCGACAAGTGCGAGTCGACCGGCGCGTGCCCGTTCGACGATGCGCCCGACGAGTTGGGTATCGCCCGGCCCCCACACCAGGTGGGGACGGATCGTCACGATGGGCAGCACCTCGCTGTTCACCGCGCACACCAACTGTTCGGCCAAGGCTTTGGACTCGGCGTAGAACGCGCCGCGGCGACCCGTCGCGGCAGCGGTAGCACCCACACCCACCAGCGCCGTGCCCTCGTGCGCCACCGACGGCGTCGAGACGTGAACGACGCGCGAAATGCCGTGGCGTCGGGCTGCGTCGACGACATTCTCGGTGCCTCCGACGTTGATGCTGTAGTACTCGCTCCAGCTGCCGACGACACCGACCTTGGCCGCGCAATGGATCACTGCGTCGCAAGATCCCACTGCACGGTCGACGACGGCTTTGTCGCGGACATCGCCCAGCACCTGCGCGACGTCGAAGCCGACCGCGTGTCGCTGGAGCAGCGTGATGTCGTCGCCGCGCGCGAGCAGTTGTTCGGCGGTGCGGCGCGCGAGCAGGCTCGAGCCGCCGGTTACCAGAACCCTCATCGTGGTCGTCGAGCGCGATCGCCAGCGAGCACGCGCGCGCCCCATATCGCGAGCGCAGTGCGATCGATCTTGGTGTTGTGGCGGATGTCAACGGGCAAAGCGCAGACGCGCAGCACCGCAGCGACCCGTGAACCAGTTTCGCGCGCAACGATCTCGCGGAGGTTTGCGGTAAGCGTGGCGTCGGCCAGACCGTCGTCGGAGTCGGGGTCTTCGACCACGACGACAAGTTGCTGACAGCCCACCGGACCGACCCCGATCGCGGCGCTGCGAACGACGCCGCCGTACTTCTCGACCGCCACCTCGACCGGCACCGGCGTGACCGCGCCCAGGTCGGTGTGGATCACGTGAACCGAGCGACCCTCGATCCACAGGCGCCCGCCGATGTCGAGATGGCCCACGTCGCCGGAGCGATGCCAGATGAGGCCCTCGGAGTCGACGGGTCGCGCGTCGCGTTGCGTACGCCAGATCTGGTCGTAGCCATCCGACATCCACGCGGCGCGCACCAGCACCTCGCCCGTGAGACCGACACCCTCGCCCAGGAGGGGCTGCTGCGCGTCGAAGCCCAACGGGGCGACCATCACGGTGGACCCGGCGACCGGGACGCCCACGCAGACCCCACGGGCCGCCGCGCATGCCACGACGGTCTCGAGCGCGGCGAGGTCGATGTCGGCCACGGGAAGGCACTCGGTCATGCCGTAGGGGGTGTGCACTTCGGCTGAGGGGCACAAGGCAGCGGTGGCGCGCAACGTGGCGATGGGTACCGGCGCGCCGGCGGAGAGCACGAGCCGCACGTGGGCAAGCCGCGCATCGGCGGTGAGAGGGGCGGTGCGAACCACGTTGGCGAGCGCGGCCGGCGACGCGAACACGATCGACGCGTCCACTGCCTCGACGGCCTCGGCCAGAGCGTTCGCGGTGAGTGAACCGGGGTGGGTGACATCGACGGCCGGGATCGTCGAGGTGATGCCGAGTGCCGGGCCGTACAACGCGAACGGTGCGAACGCCGCGACAAGGCGGTCGTCGGAGGTGATCGCGTACGTGCGGGCGAGCGCGTCGCGTTGCGCGGCCAGCTGTCCGTGCCGATAGCGCACCCCCTTCGCCGGGCCGGTCGCGCCTGATGTGTAGAGCACTGCGGCCGGTGCGGAACTATCGGGTTCGATCGGCATCGCGCCCTGCGATCTGCTGAGCGCTTCGAGGGTGGTCTCGGCGGCGGTCGATCCGGCGCGACCAACCGCTATGAACCGTGCGCCAGGCGCCCACCGCAACGCGCGCGCCGCGGCGAGGGCGCGTGCCGGGCCGATCACCCAATCGACGCGGGCGGCTCGCACGGCACGACCGAGGCCCCGCACACCAAGGCCTCGATCGGCGATCACGGTCACCGCTCCGGCACGCCAACAGCCATACGCCGCAGCCAGGAGATCGGCGCTCGGGGGAACCAGGAGGGCCACGCGATCGCCCGGCACGACTCCTTGTTCGGCGAGCCCACGGGCGATACCCGTGACCCGTTCGTGTAGTTCGGCGAACGAGACTGTCTCGCCGGTCCTGCCGTCCGCGTAGGCGACCGTGGTGTCGTGCGCCCGGGCCGCCAGCGCGGCCCAGATGGGGGTGCACGAAGCGGTGTGCGTGAGCGGGGCGAGGTCCCCGGCCGAACGCCCGACGTGATCCGTCAGCCACGCGTCGATGACGCCCGCGACGTCAGCGGACCCATGCTCGGCGGGGCTGAGATGGCCCGCGCCGGAGAAGCGGTGCACGTCGGCATGCGGGATTCTTGAGGCGAGATCGTGTGCGAAGTCGTCGCCGAACACCGGGTCGAGCGCACCCCACAGCACGAGCGCGGGCGTCCGGAGCGAACGGAGGCCCTCGGCCACTGCGCTGACGGCGGCCGCGGACGGGTGCGAGGGTCCGAACGGGACGTCGGCCACGAACTCGGCGATGGCCGGGCGATCGTGGGCGCCTTGATAGGGGGCTCGCAAAGCTGCTCGCGCCGGTCCGTCGAGACGACGACGCGAGAACGCCAGCGTTCCCTCGACGAAAGCTCTCGTGCGACGACCGACGAGATCGGTGACGGGGCCGGTCGCGGCGAGGCGGATGAGCCACGGGGCGCGACGGCCCGCGGGCACGGCCACCCCCGTGTTGCACAGCACGACGCCCGCAAGTCGATCGCCCGCCGCCAATGCCCAGCCGAGCGAGATCGGGCCGCCCCAGTCGTGACCCACGGTGACGACCGGGCCCTCGATGCGGAGCGCGGCGAACACCGCGGTGAGGTCGGCGACGCGTGCGGCGAAGTCGCGAGGTTCCGTGCGTTCGGAGAACCCCATGCCGAGCTGGTCGACGGCCACGACGCGGTAGCGGTCACCGAGCCTCTGGAGCACCGAACGCCACAGGTAGGACCACGTGGGGTTGCCGTGGACGCACACGATCGTGGCGATGGGGTCGGTCGGGCCACACTCGAGCAGGTGCCATTGCCGGGCGACGCCGGTGGCGTCCACAACCGCAATCGTGCGTGACCAGGTCGGGTCGATGCCCCACTGCGCGAGCTCGACCGCAGTGGGCATCGGAGGCCCGCTCACGCCTCGCTCACCAGACGATCTCGGTGAAGCTCGCGTTCAGGCCCGAGCCGATGCCCATGCACAGCACACGCGCACCGTGGGCGATCGTTGGTGCGTCGCCGGCCAGGGTGATCGGGATCGCCGCGGGCCCCACGTTGCCGTACTTCGGGAACGTCAACGGGACCTTGGCCGGATCGATGCCGAGTCGCTCGCACATCATCCGCGTGTGCACGGCGCTCACCTGGTGGATGACGTAGCGGTCCATGCCCCTGAACCAGTCGAACACCTCGGCCGCATCGGCCCACGCCGCGTCGACGAGCTCGAGACCTGCGTCGAGGAGCCGCTTGGTGTCCGTGTGCATGCGGTCGAGGTCGCCGACACACAGCGTGTGGTGCGCGGTCGCGGCGCGGGCGATGCCGCCAACCAGACGATGTGCACCGGGGTGGTCGTCGAGCGAGCCGAGCACCATCGCCGCTGCGCCGGAGCCAAGCGTGAGCGACGCGAACTCATCGAACACATCGGTGGCGGTGGTCTCGTCGCGTTGCAGCCGGGCGATGGTGGCCAACTGGGTGCGGCGGCTGCCTTCGGCGTCGACGAGCAGCACGTACTTCACGAAGCCGGCGTCGATCGCCGTAGCCGCCAGGTGCATCGCGTTGACGAAGCCGAGGCACGCGTTTGCGAGGTCGAAGTTGGTGCAGGACGTGGACAGGCCGAGGTGATCGTGCACCGCTGACGCCATGGACGGCTCGAGATGGTGCTTGCACACCGAGGTCGAGATGAGCATGCCGATCTGCGATGGATCGATGCCCGCAGCGGCGATGGCCTTGCGCCCCGCCCACGCCGCCGCCTGGTCGAAGGTGACATCTTCGGGCCACCATCGCCGTTCGTGCACACCCGCGAGATCGGCGAGGAGCCCGCCCCGCAGACCTAGCCGCTTGTGGGTCGCCGCGAGCTGATCGTCGATCCACGCCGACGTGACCACTTCGGGCGCCTCGACTGCCTCGACGCTCAACACGCCGACGCCTCGGTGGTGATATTTCGAGTTTCCGCTCACGTTGCTGGCACCCGTCTCCGACACCGAGCCCAACGGCCCCGGAGCCTGAAGGAACGCAGCGGGCCCTCGGCCCTGCGCAGCCTTCAGTATAGGGAGGATGCGCCGAGGACGGGCCACGGCCCGCGGGTGTGTCTCGACACCTCACCGACGGCGCGGCGGGGACATCGCTAGCTTTGGCCCCGACTTTGGGGAAACGAGGCCGGGCTGTGGGACGACGTGTGGTGGTCACGGGTGCGCACCCGTTGGCGAGCGAGCTCGCGGCGGGTCTGCGAGCGCGGGGTGACGAGGTCGTGGTCATCGCCCCCGAGGCGATGGGATCCGTCGGTGTCGAGTGCGCCTTCGGGTCCGAGGCCGAGGTGAAGGCCGCGGTGGCCGAGGCGGCCGCGCGGCTCGGCGGTATCGACCAGGTCGTACACGCGTGGCTCGATCCGGCTCTGCTGGTCGAGCGCACCTTCGCCGAGGTGCAGCCGCACGAGTGGATCGGATCGTGTGAGCACAGCCTCGAGGGGGCCTGGTGGTTGGCACGGTCGGTGCGAGAGCCCATGCGGTCGGCCGGCGGAACGGCTGTGGTGTTCGTGATCCCGTCGATCTCGTTGGCCGGGGCGGCGGGATTCGCGATGCTGGCCACCGTCGCCGAAGGACTGCGGGTGCTCGCCAAGGGCTGCGGGCGCCAATGGGCCAAGGACGCGATCACGGTGAACACGATCGCCACGGCGCCCCATCACTGGGTATCCGCCGACGCGGGTGAGGTGCTCAGCAAGGCCATCTCGCTGTCGACCCCTGCGTTCGGCGGGCCGGGTGACATCGCCGACGACATCGCGCCGCTGGTGTCGTTCCTCGCCACCGGGGATGCGCACTTCCTCACTGCCGGCACGCTCGTCGCCGACGGCGGACTCTGGATGGGACTCTGATGAACGAACCGCAACCGATCTTGGGCCGCTTGCTCGAAGGCCGCACCGTGCTCGTCACCGGCGCGGGAGGGGGCGTGGGCGAAGGCATTGCCTTGGCGTGCGCGACTCACGGCGCCAACATCGTCGTCGCGGCGCGGCGCACCGAGACCGGCGACCCGGTCGCGGCCGAGATCGTGCGCCGCGGCGGCCACGCATTGTCGGTGCGCTGCGACGTCGCCGACCGCGACGATGTCGACGCCGCGGTCGCTGCCGCGATCGAGCGTTTCGGCGGGCTCGACACCATGGTGCACAACGCGCTCGCGCCGACCGGCCCGCCCCACGAGATCGAGGACGTCCCGGTCGAAACCTGGCGGTCCATGATGGACACCGCGGTGCGCGCGTCGTTCAACTGCGCCCAGGCCGCATTTCCCCAACTGCGCGAACGGCAGGGCAACCTGATCCTCATCACGTCCGCTGCCGGGGTTGAGGGCAGCCCGTACATCCCGGCCTACGGGTTGGTGAAGGCCGCGCAGCGAGGCCTGGCGAAGAGCCTGGCTCGCGAATGGGGGCCGCTCGGAATCCGTGTCAACTGCATCGGCCCGGTGGCCATGACGCCGGCCATGAAGGTTTCCGCCGAGAAGAGTCCCGTGTTCACCGATGGCCTGCTCGTGGGCCGCACGCCCCTGCGTCGCATCGGCGACCCGGAGCCCGACATCGGCCCGGTGGCGGTGTTCTTGGCCAGCGATCTGTCGCGCTACGTGACCGGTCAGACCCTGATCGTCGACGGCGGCGGGTTCATGGCCTTCTGACGGCCTCCGTGCCGCGACGATCGGGGCCCTAGTCATTTGACTGGTCGGTGGTGCTCATGCTGTTCCTGCGATCAAGTCGCGTTACATCAATACAGCAAGATGCATACGACAAGCGTGACGAGCCAGCCGACGATCGACCAGTACAACGGAGACGCCGTGCGGCCCCAGATGCTGGCGACGACCGCTATACCGGTCGCGAGGATCTCGGGGAGCAGAACACCGATCAGTCGCACATCAACCTCCGAGTCCCCGAGCGAGACCATAGGCGGCTGAGGGGATTGCCGCGGCTCGACGTTCGCGACCTACAATTTTCTACCGAGCCGTATGCGAACCTCTCTCCTGCACGCAACCTACCGATCCGGCGACAGTGCGGTCGCCGTCAAGAGAGCTTGGCTTGAGCACGCCACGATGCCGCAGCGCATCGAGCACATCTTCGCGATGGACTCCAATGACCTCGACACCATCGCATGCACCGCGGAGCACCTGCGGGTGGTCTCGGAACCTCTCGAAGGTCGAGTGACGGCTGTTCGTAACTGGAATGCCGCGGCCGCCACAGCAACGGGTGACCTGCTGATGGTGATCGCTGACGACCTGTATCCCCCACAGGGATGGGATTCACTTCTCGAGACGATCTGCGGCTCCTGGGATCCGAACAGGACGTCGTTTGCGGTAAAGGTTTGCGACTCGCCGGACCGTCCCACGTTGCTTCGTCACCCGGTGGTGTCGCGACGCTTCTACGACGGCCTGGGTCTCTTTGCTGACGCGTTCGACGGGGTGTTCGCCGACGACGACTTCACCACGATGGCATTCTGGAAGTCGACCATCCTCGATGGTCGGGGCTTGGTACTCGAGCACCGCCACCCAGATATTGACCCGAGGGTTGTGGCATCGAGTTCACATCGCAGGATCAACACATCCAGCGCCTACAAAGAAGGCTACGAAACCTACCGCCAGCGATGGAACGCCATCCAACGTGGCTCGACGGTGAAGCTGCTGAACCCAACATCCAGCGCGGCCTCGGCCCGATGGAAACAGGAGGCGTGGGAACGCGCGGTCCGCGTCTCCAGCGCGACCAGATACGTGCTCGGAAGGGCGAGAAAAGCGTTACGGCGCATTCGTAAGCCGCTGACACGCTGAAGTAGGTGTCTGGTCAGAACTCCCTGAGGAGTCGACCTGCCCCGTGTAGCGGTTGGGTGAATCCGTTCTCGCGCAGCGCGTACCACAGCAGGGTCGGGTTGATCGCGACGATCGGCACACCGGTGGAGGCCTCGAGTCGATCGATCGTGTTGAGCATGCTCATCCCGGTTCCGCACTGCACCACCGCGTCGAGCCGGTTGTTGGGGGTGGCGAGCACTTCGGTGATTGCTTGCTCTTTGGCCCAGTCGGGCAGGTGCGCCAGGTTCTGCAGGCTGCGACATGCCAGCCCCACGCTGGCCACCACGTCGATGCCCATGTCGTTGAACATGCGGATGGCAGAGGCATTACCGGTTGCCTCGAACGGCGTCAGGATTCCGATTCGCTTCGCGCCCAACAGCCCGAGGGCTGCATGGACGGCGTGGTGCCACATCGCCCATCCCAGTCCAGAGCTGCGCTCGACCAGGTCCATCGTGTCGCGGATCGCGTCGACGCCGACCAGGATGTGCTCCAGACTCATGCCCATGATCATGTACTGCGGTGTTCCGAGCAACGCGGTTTGCGCTGCGGCTTCGAGTCCGCCGAGAAATCCGGCCCGGAATTGGGCGACGCCTTCGGCCGTGCTGATGTCCGACTTCGGGGTTATCACCGGGGTGGTGTGCAACCCGATGCCGTCGAGACCCGCCGACTCCCCGTTGCCCACGATCAGGCTCCAGAGCTCATGTTCCATGATCGTGTTCGTTGCGGGAATGATCAGCCCGAACCGGCGACGAAAGCTCCTCGAATCGGGATACCCGCCTGCTGGCGTGGCCACCCGAGCGAATCGATCGTCGAGCTGACCATTGACGATCACGCCCGGCGGAAGGGCGTCGGCACCAATGTCAGGAACCTGGAGCGATCGCCCCGACAAGGCACCCCGAATCTGCGTCATCCGAACAGACGCTACCGTCTATTGCTCAGAGGTGAGAGTCACGCTGTCGACCCCGCCGATGAACCAGTCTTCCTTGTCAATCTCCTCGAGGATCACCGTCACCGCTGATCGCGGGCAAGAAAGATGTTCCACCATCACGTCGGTGATGGAGGCAGCAATGGCGTTCTTGGTGGTGAGCGATGCCCCAGACCAGAACGCGGCTCGCACTATCGGCATGCCGACACCCCTCAGCTTTGAGTTTCGCAACGACCCGTTGGCCGCCATGCCGAAAGCTAACCCGTTCCGCACAACCGCCACAGTCCCCGCGCGGCATGCTTCGAGACGATCACACATATCCCCCGGTTTGGCTGAACGATAAAGAACGGCCGGTCGGGCGTGAACTCGTAGCCACGATGCCCTTGACCGTGGATCAAACGGTCGGGGGTACGAGTCCCCCAGCCTGACAAGAACACTCCTGGTCAGCATGGGTGTCGATCCCCCGACCCGGACTCGCAGGTCAAAGCGGACAGCATCAGAGGCAGCAACGGGTGTCTCCTTTCGCGGGAGCGGCCGTCGGGTCGAGCGCTGCCCGAACCCAAGCGCCGTCATCACAGCCCGATCAGGGGGGCTGTCAGCTGTCAGATTTGACAGTCCCTCAGCTGGACCGACGCTGGGAACGCCGTTGGTCTCGCGCCGCACGCTCTCGTCGACGAAGCGACCGCGTGGGCTGTCGCCAGCGGAGAGTCAGCTACGGATCGCCTTCGACACTCGGATGCGTAGTTGTCGAGCCTGCGCGCGCAGCTGCACCTCGCGAGAGGCCCGACGACGCTTCGCGTGGCTCGCCGCGTCGTCCACGACGAGTCCCGCGAAGCGTTGCAGACTCCGTCGATGATCGGCGAGAACCTGCTGCGCTCGCCCGGTGCGAAACGGGTTCGCGGCCGCGAGTTGAGCGTAACGTTCCGGCTCGTGGTGCGCCTCGAGCACGGCTTCTACGAGCTTCGTCATGCTGCCGAGCTCGTAGAGCGAGAGGTACGAGTCGGGTGGGAACTCCGCGGCTACCGCGGGGTTCCCCCAGTAGATCGGCACAGTGTTGGCCAACCAGGCGTCGATGAGCTTCTCGGTCGTGTATCCGACGATTTCTTCGTTCTCGAACGCGATGGTGAACCGGTAGTCGCCGAGCGCGGCGCGCTTCGTTTCGAACCACTTGCCCTGGTGCGGCGCGAGCTTCGGGTGCTCGGTGTTGCGGTACACCGCGCCGATCGCCTCGACAGGTTCGCGAGCGTGGAGCATCTCGAAGAACGCATTGCGCATCAGGCATCGCGGGTTGCTGTACATGAAGTTGCAGAACCGATCGCCAGTCGCCGCTGGGTCCTCGTAGGTCCTGGAATCAGCCGTCATCTGGTACGCCCAGTGCGGGAACCGGAGGTGGTTGGGGCGCGCCAGGTAGCGCGAGTCGATCGACCAGTGTGCTTGATGCTCGGGCACGTGCCCGGGCTCGCCGCTGAACCCGACCTTCGTGCCAGACGCAGTGGTGTGCTCGTTGCCTCGCACCGAGAACAGCACGAGCTCGGCGTCGGCCGCGCGGTGACCGACCGTTGCTCCCTCGTCCAGGCAGTCGAGCAGAGCGCGGACCACTGGGTCCAGGTACGGGTCGAATGGCTTCCAGTAGTCGACGACTCCGAAGGTCAGCGAGTGACGTGACGTGGTGACGGTCACTACGAGCCGCCGGTCGGAGAAATTGCGGGCGTCGGCGAGGGCGCACGCCACACGAGCGTGTCCTCGCCACGAACCATTTCGTGGTCGAACGACGCTGTGGTGTTTATGAACGCCCGAGTGCAACGCGGTCGGTAGCGGTCGTGGAGCCCAGTCGCTATCGCGTGAACCCGGTTGGTCCGCAGTCCCGACGCACGGAACACCTCGAGCTCGCTGCCCTCGATGTCGACCTTCAGCAGACCGATACGGTCGATACCGAACCGCTCGATGAGGTCCTCGTGCGGCACACACTCAACCTGGCCGAAGACGTGGTCGGTCAGGCCGACCGAGTCGCCAACTCGATAGCCCCGTGGGTCGATGCCGGTATCGGCGAGTGTGACCTCCCCGCTCGACGCTCCCAGCGGGGCCTCGACGACGTGCAGATTCGCCGGGACGCGCGTGTTCACGTGGAGCAAGAGGCAGCGTCGCCATCCGACGTTGGTCACCAGGCGGTAGACGACCCGAATCTCGTTCGCCGCTACGGTGAGAGCACGCTGAGGTAACGCCCGAACTCCCATGAGTTCGACGCTAGCAGCGTCGTGGCACCGGAGAAAATGCTCCTGCATGCCCCACCGACGACCGACAGAGCCCCACTCATCATCACGTAGGCGCCGGGCGACTCGGGCATCCCTCACCGCGTTGCCGCAGTTGGTGACAGGATCGCCTCATGAAGACGTTGTTCGTGACCTTCGGGGGCGGAGAAAAACGCTACCGCGCAGCAGCGCGCCGGATTGCCCGGCAGGCCAGCGACACCGGGCTATTCTGCGACACCTGGGCCGTCACCGACCTCGACATGTACAACTTTGCGCCCCGCCTCGGCGAGCACCGACCGTTCATCGAACGCTCGCCCCACGGCTACGGCTACTGGCTGTGGAAGCCATATCTCCTCGATGCCGCGTGCAACACAGGCTTCGACCACGTCGTCTACGCCGACGCCGGTTGCGTCCTGAACCTCTCGTCACGGACTCCGCGCTCACCTCTGCAGGACTACCTCGAGCTCGCGACCGAACACGGCATCACACTGATGGCGCTGCAGCACCCTGAGCGGCAGTACACCAAGCGCGACACGTGGGAATGCATTGGGCTCACCGACGAGCAGCTCGATCAACCGCAGTGTGTCGGCGGGGTTCTCACCCTGCGGGCCGACCGCGCACCGGACCTTCTCCGCGAGTGGATCCGTTGGTGCACAACGGACAACTACCACCTGCTCGACGACTCGCCGAGCCCGTCGCCCGAGCTCCCGGAGTTCGTGGCGCACCGCCACGACCAGTCAATTCTGAGCTGCATCGCGAAGCGCGCCGAGTTGCCGGTCATCGCCGACGAGACGTACTTCGACGGCGCGTGGGACACCGATGGCGCGACGAAGCCCATCTGGGCCGTGCGTCATCGGTGGGGTACATCGTGGCCGATTCGTGGCGCCGCCCGTCGCCTGCGGTACCGGCGCGAGGTGAAGGAGTGGAAGCGGTCCAAGACCGCGAGCTGACCAGTGCAACGCTCACCCGATGGTTGAGTCGAGTCAATATGATCGCGAGACGATGTATTTGAAGCGAGCGTTCCGCCGAGTCGGCGAGTGGGCCCCCAACCTCGCCGAGCGTGTCGTGCCATCACGGGCCCAGGATGGGCTGCAGCGCTTCTTCGGTGTGCCGCTTCGCCTCGCCGCAGCGATCGTCGCGGCCGGCCTGGCCGGCGGAACCCTCGGTGCGGCCTATATCCGGATGTTGGACGTGATCGACACCTGGCTGGGTCCGGATAGGTGGAGCGTTGCCGCGCATGGCGTGATGCTGGTGGGTGTCGGACTGGTCGTCGCGGTCGGGATCGCTCTGCTCGGTCGCCCAGCTGATGTCGAGTTGTTGATCGACAACATCCACATACCCGAACCGCAGGAACGTGGGTCGGAATCGCGCTTGCGGTCACTGCTACCAATCTCGCTGCTGTGCATCGGTGCCGGCGGCCCACTCGGCCCCGAGGCACCGGTGGTGACCATGACGGGGACCGTTGCCCATCGGCTCGGCCGGCTATTCCAACTCCAAGTACCCGAAGTGCGGATCGTCACCATCGCGGGCATGGCGGCCGGTCTCACCGTGTTGTTCAATGCACCGCTCGGAGCTGCGCTGTTCGCATTGGAGATTCCCCACCGACGAGGCATCCAGTACTACGAGGCCATAATCCCGGCGGCGATCGGCGCGGTCATCGGCTTCGGGATCTCGACCGCCGTGATCCGCTCGGGCCTGCAACCCGTGTGGGACTTCCCGGCGATCGCGCCGTTGCATTGGCCCGACCTCCTCTGGTCCGTCGTGGCCGGCGCGCTCGGTGCGGCGATCGCCGTGACGTTCACGCTCGTGACGACCGGGCTCAAGCACGTCTTCCGACGAATACCGATGGTCGCCCGACCCGCGGTCGGCGGTGGCGTGCTCGCCATGCTCGCGTTCGTGACGCCGAACGCACTGACCAACGGCGAGCACCAACTGAACACGCTCACCGGAAAAGTCCTCGTCGCGACCCTTCTCGTAGCGGGGGCCGTCAAGCTCGTCGCGGCCTCCGTGGGCGTTGCGACCGGGTGGCGCGGTGGATTCATCATCCCGTTGTTCTTCGTCGGTTTCTGCTTCTCGAAGGCCTGCGCCGGCTTGTTGCCCGGCGCCTCCGAATGGGCGTTCATCGCCGCGACGATGGTCGCCGCGAACGTCGGTGTTACCAAAACGCCACTTGGTTCCACGCTCGCCGTCACCGGGATGGCCGGGATCAGGCTGCTGCCTTCGACGTTGATCGCCGCTCTCACCAGCCTGATCCTCACGTCATCGCTCGGGATCATCGACGCGCAGCGCGAACGGGTCGACGTCTACGCTGCGAACGGCCATGGCTGAACAAGGCCCCGGATTGACCGATTAGGAGTACCGCGCGCTCGCACAGTTTCGCGCCGCGCTACGACGCTTCCTTTCGTTCTCCGAACAGCTCGCGCGAGAACACGGCATGACGCCATCGCAGCACCAGCTGCTACTCGCGATCCGCGGGGCCGACGCGTGCTCCTTCAGCTCACCACCAAAGGCCGACGACAAGCCTCTCGAGCCCGCGGATCAAACGGGGCGTGATCCCTTGATCGAGACGAGGTGCATGATCCGTCGCTCGTCGTAGTCGGGAACGGCGATGTGCTGCGTGCACCGGTTGTCGTAGAAGACGAGATCGCCGGCATGCCAACGCACGCGGCACTGCACCGAGACGTTGTGCGCCTGGGCGAAGAGATGATCGAGTATCGCTTCGCTCTCCTTGCGCGCCACACCCACGATGCGCGAGGTCGATGCCGCGTCGACGTAGAGCACTTTGCGACCGGTTTCGGGATGGGTGCGAACCACCGGGTGCTCGACCGGCGGAAGCCGGCGCTGCATCTCCGCGACATCGAAATCGCTGTTCCCCTTTTCGACGGCGAGGTACAACGTGGTCGACACATCCTGCACCGCGTACAAACCGTCCACGTACCGTTTCATCGGCTCGCTGAGGTTCTCGTAGGCGTCGTACATGTTGGCGAAGCAGGTGTCGCCGCCCGTCGACGGCATCATCACCGCGTTGAGGAACGTGGCGTCGGTGGGCTCGACCAGGAACGGGCTGTCGCTGTGCCATCGATCGGAGCCGTTGCCCTTCGGCTTCACCATGTCGAGCACGTTGATCTCGGGTGGTCCGCCATGAGCAGTCGGCACCGCCGAGTAGTGCATTTCGCCGAACTGCCTGGCGAAGGCGACATGTTGGTCGGGGTCGAGGAACTGTGCGCGGAACACCAAAACTAGATGGGCCAACAGGGCGCTGCGGATCTCGGCGAACGTGGCCTCATCGAGCGGCTTGCTGAGGTCGACGCCGAAGACCTCCGCGCCGATGCTCGATGTCATCTTCGAGATCTCGAGCGTGGACATGGCTCCCCTTTGCCGTCGCCGAAACCTCAACTATAAGTCGGACCGCCTCGCGCATCGGCACACGCCAACTCGATGAACGTCGAGCGGAGCGCGAGCGTCATAGGCCCGCCACCGCGGAGCACCGTCGCCGGCCCCGATCCCTCGGTCGCGCTGCTCCGGCGGAGGGTGACGCCTCGCGTCCACAATCCGGGCCGATGCGTCGTCAAGCGACGTAGCAGCCGCGGGCATAGGCGACCGTGAGCCCGCACAGCGCGAACATGGAGACGAGTAGCCAGATCCGGCGGGCGATTCGTCGGCGCGCCAGCAACTCACCGAGGACCGCGAACGCGGGGAACGCCGCCAGTGAGTAGCGCCCAAGACCTTGAAAGTCCTTGCTTCCCACGAGGGGAAACCCCAGGATCACGAAGGTGTAAAGCCCGTACGCCCAGCCGAACCGTTTGACGATCATCGGGACGAGTCCGATGAGGAACAGCGCGAGCACGCCTTGGACGGTGGTCAGCGAGAAGTAGCCGACGTCGTCGGACAACTGGAACAGTCGCCGGAACCAGGCCACTTTGAACCAAACCTTCGGCCCTGGCTCTTGATCCCACCCTGGTGCCGCCTCGGCGGTCGCGAACGCGAATGGGTCGCCGAAGGTCCACCAGAGATAGCCGACGTAGAGGAGAAGGCCGCTGAGAGCGAGCAGGATCGTCGGGTCGGCACGGCGCAGGCGTCGGCGCTGCAGCACGATCGTTCTCGCTCGATCGCTCAACGGGTCACGCAAGTCTGGTGGTGCGCCGGCTCGGCCTCCTTGTGGCCCGAGCCACCGCCAACGGTCGAGGAATGCCAGACGCACGACGCCGCGCTGCTCGAGCACGCGAGCCGCGAGTCCAACGACCACGGCGATACCGACCGGACGGGTCGCGGTTGCCAGCGCGCCGAACAACGCCGCGAGGGGTACTCGGTCGCGTTCCACACAGGCGAAAGCGGCGAGGACCAAGAAGACGAAAAGTGCGTCCGCGTAGACCGCCCCGTACAGGTAGAACGCGTACGGCCACCCACAGAGCACGACGAACGCCGTCCGGGCTGCTGCCGGGTCGAGTCGCGCCGACACAAACCGCCAAAACAGCATCGCTGACCCGAAGCCCGATACGAACGTGACGGCTACACCCCAGACGGATGTGTCACCGCCGAAAACTCGGCCCAGCCCGCGCGTGATCAGCGGGAAGAGCGGGAAGAACGCAACCGACGACTGTGCGGTGCTGCCGTTGAAGAAGTAGCCGCGACGGGCAATCGACTCATACCAGCCCGAGTCGAACCTCGCCCAACCGCCAAGCCACGACGGCGATGCGATGAACGGACCGCGGACCGCGTCGATACGCACCGGATCCAACATGGCAATGTCGCCCAGCGCTCGCCACACGAGCAGGTACATCAGAGCCGCAACCGCGACGTACGACAACGGCGCAAATGCCCGGGAGGTCCCAAAGCGACTGGCCCAGCGGCCGATCATGGCCGACCACGTTGCCTCATCCGCCTACCCCCCGCCGGCCCCTTGATTCGCTGCGTGGTATAGCCGACATCGCGCTCCTCGCGCACCCCCGGGCATACCCGCCCTGAACCGCAGCGACACCAAGATGTTTGATGTGCGCGGCTCGACGCGAGTGGGATCAGAGCCGGTCCGGGTCCTGATCCGCAGCGTTGGTCTGTGCGCTCCCCTTGACCGCAATGTTGCCGCCAACGGCGAACCCGCCGAACTCGCGCAGCATCTGCGCCGTGTGCATCAGGTTCCGAGACATGACGATCGCGTCCTTGTCGGTGAAGTCACTGTCATCACCCGTGCGAATCTCGGACCCATCGACCGTGGCGCCGCCAAGTTCGGTGCTGTCCTTGACCATACCGAAGCCGATCCGGTGGCCGAGAGCCCAGACCAGCGGCGGCGCCTCAAGGCGGACGGCTCAGCACGAGGCGTCCCGCATCGCGCCACAAGCTGTCGAGGCACATCGCCCCCAACAGCCGGGCTCATGAGGTGCGCGCTCGAACACGGCATCGAGTGAGTCTTCGCGCCTACCAGGCGTATGCCTCCGGTGAGGTGCCGCCGGGACCAGGGAAGATCGCGTCGATCGACGTGAGCGTCGAACCATCGAGCGTCAGATCGAGGGCCCGCAGCGATGCGCCGTCCAACTGGTCCATCGTTCGCGGTCCGATGATCGGACACGTCACGCCGTCCTGCGCCAGCAACCAGGCCAGGGCCACTGCGGCAGGCGGTTCGCCGAGCTCGGCGCACAACGACTCCCAGCGTTCGAGCTGTGGCCGGATCGCGTCGATGCGCTTCAGCGCGGCGGGCGACTGACGGCGCGACGACGCATCGGCGCCGAGCACGCCGCCGAGCAATCCGCCCGAGAGCGGGCTCCAGGGAATCATGCCGACGCCGTATGCGCGACACGCCGGCAACATCTCGAGCTCGATCGTGCGCACGAGCAGGTTGTAGTGGCTCTGCTCGCTGACGAGCCCGAACGAACCGCGAGCTTTCGCGACCTCGTTGGCCTGGACGATATGCCAGCCGGCGAAGTTGCTGCTGCCGACGTAGATCACCTTGCCCTGTTGCACGAGCGTGTCCATCGCCTGCCACACCTCGTCCCATGGTGCAGTGCGGTCGACGTGGTGCATCTGATAGAGGTCGATGTGGTCGGTCTGCATGCGTCGAAGACTCGCGTCGCACGCGGCACGGATATGGCGCGCCGACAGCCCCCCATCGTTGGGCCAGTCCGTCATCGACCCGAACACCTTGGTGGCAAGCACGACCTTCTCGCGTCGCCCGCCGCGCTGAGCGAACCATCGCCCGACGATCTCTTCGGTCGCACCGGCACCCAGCGCTCCGCCGTAGCGGTTCGCAGTGTCGAAGAAGTTGATGCCCAAGTCGAGTGCGCGATCCATGATCGCCCACGACTCGGGCTCCGGCGTTTGCGGCCCGAAGTTCATGGTGCCGAGGCAGAGCTCGCTCACCTGTAACGCAGTCCGTCCAAGTCGTCGGTATCGCATGGCGTCATCCTCGCGCTGTTGGCACCGCAGCGCGATCTCGCGGCCATCGCCTACCGGTCAGCGCGCCGCGCCCTTGGACGCGAGCACCGCGGCATAGGCCCGGGCCGCGCGCTCGGCCGAGGGAAAGGTGAGCACCCCGGCGTCCCGCAGCAGCTCGCGCAACTCGATCGCCTCGCGTTCCTTCTCCGCCGCAGTGACGATCACGAAGAATGGCTTGGTCCCCCGCTCGGCACGTGCCGCCAGCACATCGAGGAATCGTTCGCCGCCGCCGCCGCCGCCGACGTCGGCCCGGTGGCCGAGACCTACGCCGAAGTCGCTCTGGATGCGCCGCGCGGACATGATCGTTCCGAACAGGTCCATGACCACAACGTCGATGTTGGGGTCGCGGTCGAGGATGTCGAGCTGTCGGGCCAGCATCGCCGGTGTCTCGGTCGCGTATGCCGCGTCGAGCGGATTGCGGAAGCTGCCCCCTATCGGATCGAAGAACGCTGCGAGCTCGTCGAGCGAGCTCTGCGTGAGTGGCGGCACGCGCAGGCCGTGGCGACCGAGCGTGTCGGCGATCGCGATCCCTTGACCGCCGGTGAGGATCACCAGGCCGACGCGCGGGCCTGGCGCCGTGCGCAGCTTCTCGAGCGACGCAGTGACATCGACCAGCGCCTCCATCGATTCGACGCCGATCGCGCCGGTGCTTTGCAGAATCCAGGCCCAGTCCTCGGAAGAGATCGGCGTCGCACCCGTGTGGTTCGAGGCGGCACGTGCGCCGTCAACGGTGTCGCCACCCTTCCAGATCACGACCGGCTTCTTCGCGGTGATGCGACGCAACGCGTCGGCGAACCGATGATGGTCACCACGTTCGCGATCACCGACGCCTTCGAGGTACGCCGCGACCACGCGCACGCGGTCGTCGCCACCGATGTATTCGATCCAGTCGGCGGCATCAAGCGCCGCGGCGTTGCCGAAGCTGATTCCGCGCGCTTCATAGAGGCCGTGCCACGACGACAACGCCTTCGCGAAGAACCCGGCGTGCGTGCCGCTCTGGCTGACCATGCCCACCGAGCCGGCAACGCCGAGCGGCATGTCGTGCATCGACGACATGTGACGCGCCGGGTTGTAGATCCCCGTGCAGTTCGGACCGATCAAGGGCACGCCTGAATCCATCGACATCCGGGCGAGCGTGTCCTGGAGCTCCCGGCCATCGTCGTCTGTCTCCGCGAACCCCGACGTGAAGAAGCTCACTGCGCCCACGCGCGCGTCGATGCACGCCGCGAACGCGTCGATCGCGTTGCGACGTGGAGTGTTCACGACGACGTAGTCGACCGGGCCCGGCACGTCGCCGATGCTCCGGTAGTTGGGTATGCCCATGGCTTCGATCTCGGCGATCGACGTGGGGTTCACGTGTACCGACGACAACGTGCCCTCGAACGACGAGAACATGCGGAGCCAGAAGTAGCCATTGGCGCGCTTCGCTCCGATGATCGCCACCGACCGGGCGTCGAACGCCCGATCCAAACTTGCACCATCGAAGAACCGCATCGCACTCCCCTATCAGTCCGCGCATCTCCTCGCGCCAAGCATGGCCAGGTGTGCGCCCCCTCGCAGCCGGACCAACCGGCGGATTACCATCCGTCGATGCTCGACCAGCCGACACACGCAACCACAGTACGCAACCTCGACACCGTCCGACGAGCGTTCGCGGGCATCGCCGCGGCAAGCGCCGAGCAGATGCTCGTCGACAACTACACCGACGACATGGTGCTCGAGCTCCCCTACTCGTCACCTCCGGCAATGATGGAGGGAAAGCCGGCCACGCTCGCTGCGCTCGGCCGCACGTTCGAGACGTTCACTATGGTGCTCGAGATCACCGAGGTCCACGAAGGGTTGGACCCCGACAAGCTCGTCATCGAGTACACGAGCCTCGGAACGCTCGTCGCGACCGGGAAGACATTCATGCAGCGCTACATCGGCGTGTACTGGTTCCGCGATGGTCGCATCTGCCGCGTACGCGAGTTCGCGAACCCCGATCGCTCGTTTCGTCGCGGCTGAGCACTCGGGTCTGGTCTTCACCGCGCCGGCTCTCACTCGGAGCGCGGACGCAACACGACCGCATTCTCCAAAGGCAATTCAGCATCCTCTAGTGCGGGGTGAGACCGCCGTCGGCGATGATCACTTGGCCAGTGATGAAGCTGCCGGCGTCGGAGCACAGCAGCAACGCGGGGCCGACCATCTCGTCGGGGTGCGCTGCTCGGCGCATGAACGATGCCCGGGCCATCGATGCGGCGGCCTCGGGTCCGTTGTTGCGAACCATGTCGGTGTCAACAGTGCCCGGCGCGAGCGCGTTCACGCGGATGCCCTTCGCGGCGAACGACGCAGCCATCGAACGCGTCATCGCCATGAGGCCCGCCTTGCCCGCGGCGTACATCGCGGTGTTCGCCGAGAACAGGAATGCCCCCGCCGAGATCACGTTCAAGATCGCGCCGTTGCCCGTCGCTTCGAGGTGTGGCAGCGCTCGTTCGACGAGGAACACCGGACCGCGAAGATTCGTACCGAGCGACTTCTCCCATCCGTCGGTGGTGAGCTCACCGAAAGGCAGCGTCAGGGCGTTCGCTGCGTTGTTCACGACGATGTCGATTCGGCCGAACGCCTCGACCGTCTTGTCGACAAGCGCCGACACCGCGTCGATGTCGCCCATGTGCGTCGGTACACCGATCGCGTCGGCGCCTAACGCACGCAGATGATCGACCGTCGACGCGCATGCATCGGCTTTGCGGCTCGCCACGACAACCTTCGCGCCCGACGCCGCGAGGCCTTCGGCTATCGCCAGGCCGATACCCCTGGTGCCGCCGGTGACGATTGCCACCCGACCGGTCAGGTCGTGCAGCTTCGCCAACTTGTCCTTGTCCATACGAGTCCTCCTCAGAACCACCGTGCTCGCCGTCATCGCAACCTTCGCGCCGCCGGTACTCTCCGTCCAATGGACAACGCGCCACCGGATCGGTCGACGGTGATCGACAGCGTGATCACCGGATGGCTCAGCGGACGCCACGACGCCAAGTGGATTCGCTGACCGACACGATGACGGCAGCTCGAGGAGATCCGGGTAACCGGTGCGCTCGTCGCATCGCGTCAGGCTTTGGCCTCACGGCGCGGGAGCACCCAATTAGGACGAACGAAGTGGCAGGTGTAGCCCGACGGGTAACGCACGAGGTAATCCTGATGCTCCGGCTCGGCTTCCCAGAACGGGCCCACCGGAGCGACCTCCGTGACGACCTTGCCCGGCCACAGTCCGGAGGCATCAACGTCGGCGATCGTGTCCTCGGTCAAGGCGCGCTGGGTGTCGTCCGCGTAGAAGATCGCAGAGCGATAGCTCGACCCACGGTCGTTGCCCTGGCGATCCTTCGTCGACGGGTCGTGCACCTGGAAGAACAACTCGAGCAGCTCACGGAACGACACCAACTCGGGATCGAACATGATCTCGATCGCCTCGGCGTGCCCGTCGTGGTTGCCGTACGTGGCGTTCTCGACGGCACCCCCGGTGTAGCCGACGCGCGTCGAGACCACACCCGGCCGTTTGCGGATGAGGTCTTGCATCCCCCAAAAACAGCCGCCTGCCAGGACTGCTCGTTCCGTCGATCCGCTCATGCTCATCTCCTGTGGTCGTCAACCCTCGATGGCCGTTGTCGGCGAGTCGGCATTCGTCCGGTGATCTCGCTTGTGTGGAGGTTAACGACGCCGGCCCTCAGAGCAGGAGTCGTAGGCTCGCCGAGCCGGACAGTCGACCAACGATCGTTGCGGTCCCAGGGGGCTACGAAGATGATCCGGCGTTACTACATCCTTCCGCTACGACCTGACGCTGCTGACGCAAAGGTGCAGGAGTTCATCGACGTGCTGCGCGCCGCGGATCGCTTCATCCCCGGGCTGCTCGATTCCTCGGCCGGTCTCGATCTCGACTCGAGGACGGTGCTCTGGGAGAACACGTTCGTCGACGAAGCGAGCTACTCGGGGCCGTACATGGTGCATCCGTACCACATCGGCGCGATCGACAACTACGTCATGGCCGACAGCCCTGAGTGCCTCACCCGCGACATCTACGTGGCGCGCGCCCAGACGTCCGACGCGACGCAGCCGCTTCGAAGCGGCATCCGCAGGGTCCTGCTGCTGAATGTGAGTTCGGATGCCGACGCGTCCGCGATCGAGGCTCTCGCCACACAGCCCGAAGGCATCGCGGTGTCCGCCTTCGGCGCGGATGACGTGGGCTGGGTATCGGCGAAGGGTCGCGCCTCAACCCACCTGTGGGAGCAGGCCTTCACCGACACCGCGCAGCTACAGCGCTATCTCCGAACACGGGACGGCATCGCGTGTTCGAGTCTCGAAGGTTTCACGCGGCTCGGCATCCACCTCAACTCGCTCAAAATCTTCACGTGCCCGTTCGAGCTCACGCCGGTCGAACACCAGTCGCCATCCGCGACAACGGATCGCGACACGCCGGCGTTGCACACCATCACCGCACGCATTGCGCTCGACGATGTCGATCGATACGTCGAACTACTCGAACAGCTCTATGACCCCTTCATGGCCGGCTGCGGCAGCGGACTCCTCCACCGCTGGCGAACCGTCGGCCACGGATACCTCGAAGGCGAGGTGCAGTCGACCTGGCAACTCGCGTCCGTCGCGGCCTACAGCGATCTACGGGCGAAGACCTACGCCGATCCCGGCTGGAACGCGTTCGTCAGGGACGCCATGCCCCTGGTCCGCAGCGGAACCCGACGCTTCCATCACGCAGTCTGATCGAATCGAGTTGACCCGGCCGATCAGTCGGTGTGGTCACCCTCGTAGACGGCCGCAAACGCGAGCGCGTCCCACCCGTCGCGCGACAGGGTGGCGGAAGGCAGTCGGTACACCGTCACCACTGGCGGCTCGACGGCCTTGATGAACCGCAAGCCCATGAGCCCACGCGTGTGTCCGTAGGGATCGACCCAGTTCGCGCTCACACCGGGGTTGATTGCGCTCACCACGAGCCTCGTCACTCCGTCATCGTCCGCGACCGCACCGAACCGGTTGATGTAACCCTGACCGTCCTCGTAGTTATCGAGGTTCTCGTGCCAAATGTTGCACAGCTGCAGAATCCACTGCTCGCATTCCGGCGCCGTGAACTCGATCACCAACGCGTCGTCCTCGGCGCACTCCCACGCGCCGAAAGCGAAGTGCCGATCCGGTACGCCACCGTTGCTGAGGTAGGTCTTGCGCGAAAACCGCAGCTGGTTCGGACGATGCTTGAAGTTGTCGTGCCACCACGACCGCACGAGTTCGCTGTAGGCCAGCAACCACTGCCCCATCTTCGCCAACCCGGCGCTGGCCTCGGCGGCCGTCAAGGGACGCGGCTTCGCGCCGTCGAGCCGTTCCACGTGCACCGTCGGAGCGATCTCTTCGTCGCGCCGGTGGTGTACCACCCGCAACAACAAACCCACCGAGTCCGGCTCGAGCTTCAGCCAATCCCCGTCATCCCCCGGCCGGTTCTGAGACAACACGATCGAGAAGTTGCCCTCGTCGTCGAAATGGATGTCGTCGCTGGAAAGGTGCGCGTCGGTCCGCAGAGAAGCCGGATCGAACTCGCGAACACCTTCGAAACCGAGCGGCGCCCAGGAGCGCGCTCCCAGATCAGGCGGCTGTTTCGCCGACCAGGCGCTCAACACGAAGTACGGCGTCGTGTTCCGGTTTCCGAAGTAGCGCATGTCGACCGGTTTGTCCCACTCGGTCAGGTAGTGGTCCTGATCGGGCATCTGCACATTGATCGATGTGCGCCACCCCGTGATCTGCGCCCGCGGCCGGAAAGGCTCACAGTTCTCCACGAACCGTTCGGCACCGTTGCGCATCAGTCGCGTGAGAAACCTGAACCACTCGGCCCGCTCGAGATCGCCAGCATCCGGGAACGCGTCGATCATCGTTCCCGCCTGCGCAATCACCAGGCAGAAGTCCTGCCACGCTTCGCCGCTTCGCAATCGCGCTGCCGCAGCCTTCTCGATCTCGCCATCTGGCTCGGTCATGTTCGAACTCATTTCGCGACATGCTCCCTTCGAGAAGTCATGATGGTGTCGTTCGCGGCGCGGAGCAGATGTGCAGAAGTCGAGCGGTATTGCCGCAGAGGATCTTCTCGAGCTCGCCGGTGGTGGGGATGTCGGCGAAGCCCTTCACACTGTTGATGGTATTCGGCCACGTGGCGTCCCGGTGCGAGTACCGAGTCGCATAGCGGGATCAGGTACAGCGGGAAGAGGCCGGCGCAAACGATGTCGGTGCGCAAGGTCGGCATCGCACCCATCGAGGTCACCATCATTTTCGCATAGTGCCGACGCGACACCCAGGAATCGTCGGTCGCGTTCGCAGAGTCCGAACGGCTGCGCCGCTACCGCGTGGAGGCAATGGTCATTCAGGTCACGCGAGCATGGTCAGGGAAGCAGCGGGCAGCGCGTCTCAGGTGAAGGTGCTGAAGTCAACGTTGCGAAACGCCTCGGTGCCGTCCCAGATCGCCGTTTCGGCGATGCCTTGCGCGTAGATGTCGCTCAGCATCGGGAACAGCTCGAGGAACTCGATCCACAGCTCGGTCTGCGACTCGAGCGAGCGAAGGTAGTAGTAGCGGTGGCCGTCGCCGCCGCGCATCTCGCACGTGTCGCCGAAGCCTTGCTGCAACGCCGCGGCGACAGCTGCGTCGACATCCTCGGCGAAGTAGGCGACGTGATGCATACCCCATTGCCCGGCTGTCACACGATCCCGGTAGGGCGTGTCGACCGCCGGGTCGTTGAGGCTCTGCACCAGTTGGATCTGCAGCGTGCCTGCGTAGGCGAGCGCCTCGTGGATGAGAAGGTTGAGCGGCTCACCCTTGTAGGTCGAGTCGAGCTCGATGTTGCGGATGCATGTCCACGGTCCGATGCCGAGCTGGCGAGTCCAGTCGCGCATCGCGACATCGATGTCGGGCACGAGGTATGCGACGTGAACCACTTGCCCGAACCGCTGACCTACCTCGTCCTCGCCCACCGAATCCTCCTCGTGTTGTGAGCGAAGTTTGCCACAGTCGCGCGCCACCACTCGCGAAGATAAGATTCGGGCTCCGCCCGCGACGCAAGCCTGCACGACCGAACATCGAGGACCCGCAGCACGTTGATACGAGAGCTCAAGGACAAGGTGGTCGCGTCGACCGTCGCGCTGTTCTCGCACGGTCCCCAACCGCTCGAGAACACCCTCGACTATCGCGGCGACCCGGGCTTGCTGGGACCCGACTCGGTGTCGTGGCGGGTCATCGGCGACGCTGCGGCATTCGTCGGCGGCATACGGGCGCTGCTCGTGCAGACAGCCCACCCCGAAGTGGTTGCGGGGGTGGAACAGCATTCGCGCTACCGGTCCGACCCGCTCGGCCGCCTGTCGCGGACATCCGTGTACGTCACCGAGACCACCTACGGCGCCCAACCCGAAGTCGACGCGGCGGTCGCCACGGTTCGCCGCGCCCACGGACCGGTTCATGGTCGGTCCGAACGCAATCTGCCCTACAGCGCCGGCACTCCGGCGATGGCCGCCTGGGTCCACAACGTGCTGACCGATTCCTTCCTCTCGGCGTACCAGTCGTTCGGACCGCATCCGCTCACCACCGGCGAGGCCGACCGCTTCGTCGACGAGCAGACGCGTATCGGGGCGTTGCTCAACGCCTCCCCGCTGCCATCCACCGCCGACGAGCTCGCCCGTTGGATCGCTGAGCACCCGGCGCTCGCCGCCACGCGCGACCAGTCAGAAGCCGTCGCGTTCTTGCGTCGCCCGCCGCTTCCCGTCCCGGTACGAGTCGGCTACCACCTACTCTTCCAGGCCGCGACCACAACGATTCCACCGACCATTCGCAACATCATCGGGCTGACCCCGGCCCGAGGTGCAGCACAGGTCGGGAACGCGACTGTTCGTAGCTTGCGCTGGGCGCTCGGCTCTTCGCCCTCGTGGCATCTCGCGCTCGTGCGGACCGGGACACCGGTGCCCGCAGGCCTGTTCCGTCAACCACTGCCCGCGGCGCGAAAGGCTGAGTAGGCTTCCGCCATTCGCTAGAGGTGCAGTCCTTGTCGCGAGAACCGGGGGCGTTGACCGGGAACGAAGACGAGCGATTGCATCAAGCGATCGCCATGGCTGTCGAGGCGCGTGCGAGTGCCTACGCCCGCTACTCCGGGTTCGCGATGGGCGCGGCGGCGCCGGCGCCGAGCTCGTCATCGTTGCCGTCGATCCCGACGGTGTGCACGAACGGGCGCCACTCCTCACATTGTTGACTCGAGCACCGAAGCGGCACACACCGATCACGGGACCCCCGGGGTGACCTCCTGTCGACCGAGCTCGTCGAGGCGGCGCAACGCCATGCGACACACCACGAGGTAAGGCGCAGCGATCCACGGCACCCCGAACGCGACGCTGCTCATGTCAGGGCCGCGGGCTTCGACGACGTGATCGGTCGCCGGGCAACCCGCAACACTCCAGGACCAAGAGCGCCCCTCTTCGAAACGCGTCACCTCGAACGGGAGCTCTAGACCGATCACGGTTCGCACGAAGCCCTTGCTGCCGAGCTCAAATCGACTCGTTGCCAGCGTTGCCCGGCGAACCGATGGGCCCCACTCGGGCCAGCGGCCGACATCGATGAGCAGCTCCCACATGACCGCGGCCGGAGCCGCGATGCGGCGGCTCGTCCATCGAGTCTTCACGGTTGGCACCGCGTAGCGCAGCAGTTCACGACGCCACGATCGCCATTGCCACGGCAAGGGCACACCGACCGGACCAGCCCAACGTCCGCACCCAGTTCGAGCGCACCAGGCGCCGCACGGTGGCCTCGTCGTAGCCCTCATTCAACTCGGCATGTCGGGGTACCTGTAACCACACCGTGCTCATGTGGATCACGCCGAGCAGCACCAGACCAGCGACCGGCCACGCCAACCCGACGCCGGCCGGCGGCGCGACGACGAGCAATACGGCGCTCAGCCCCTCGGCTGCCATGAGGGGGCCGACCACGAACGCCGTCCTTCGCCGATGTGCCGTCTCATACGACACGAAGCTGTCGCGTCCGACTGCGGCGAACAACGGATAGTGCACGACCTGCACGAACCAGATCAACCCGAACATCGCGGCCGTTGCCGCCAGATGCAGCGCGAGCAGCACGGCGTCGGAGGGTACGAACACCGAAGCGACCACAACCAACACCGGTGCGACATCACCGGCGCCGTCAAGGTTGGTGGTCATGAAACTCGCGTCCTTCGGAGGGCTCGCGGGACCGCGATGCGCACTTCGACACCGGGCGAACGTCGTACCGAGCGCCCAGCGGGCGGTGAAGAAATGATCGAGCTCGGTGAGATCGCGGCCGGTCAACTCGCGACCGATCCGAACCGTGACGTCGCTCGTCGCCTCGCCCCGCGGCCACCGGATTCAACACACACCCGCATCGAGCGCGGCAAGGACCGCTGCCGCCGTGCGTTCACCGCTGTACATGGCACCCTGCGTCGACGCCGTGTCGCGGTGGTCACCGCACACGAACAATCCGTCACCGAGAGCGACCCGCCTCTTCGGCGCGAACGGTGGACCCTGCGCGGGTTGCCCGTGCGCGATGACATCCGTGCGCAAGTGCTCCCAATCGGACGTGGTCGAGCCGAACCACCGAGCAAGCTGGTCGCGTACGCGATCGGTGATGGTGGGATCGAGCGCGTCGGGCCCGGGCACCGCAGCCGCAACGAGCGCTCGTCCCGGAGGTGCATACGATGCAGAAACCTCGCTCATCACGGCGAGGTTCTTGGCGGGACCGCTCCGCTCGCCGTCGAGGATCAGGGTCCGTCCCCGAATGGGCGGGCTCGTGGCCGCGAACCAGCAGCACGCCGCCGCCCGTGATCCGGGATCAGGGACCCGCTCACCGAGCAGTCGATGCGCCGCAGGACCTTCGGTGGCCACGACGACCGCTCGCGCATCGACGCGTTCCCCGTCGGCGAGCGTCGCCCCTGACGCATCGACGCGAACGACCCGAGCGTCAAGCCGAACCGCTGCTTCGGGCAGCGTCGAGGCCAACTGCGCAGCGATCGCCCCCATCCCAAGTCGCGGAACACCCGTAGCGCCGATCGCCAGCATGCGCAGGATCACATCGAAGCGACGACTCGACACCTCGAGCGACGGATCCAACTGGATGCCCGCGAACAAGGGCTGCCAGAACGACTCGATCATCCGACTCGAGAACCCAGCGTCCGCCAACCGCTGCGCGGTCGTCACATCGGGCCGTCGAAGCAGATCTCGAACCCGGTGCCGGCGCACATCGATGATCAACCGCGCCAAGCGCGCCTTGTCCGCGAGCGTGCCGATCGGGGCCGCGATGGTTTGCGGGATCTGCAACGGTCGGCGAAGCGGATCGCCGACTCGATGGAATCCGCCCCGCACGCGAACGAGCGCCCCCGGATCGAACCGGCGAAGCTCGAGCGCGTCCATGTCGAGGCGCTGCTGCATCTGCGGATACCCGGTGAGCACGACCTGAAAGCCTCGATCGAGAAGGAAGCCGTCGATGTTGTCGGTCCGTACCCGACCGCCAACGCCGTCGGAAGCCTCGAGCACCTGACAATCGATGCCCGCTCGAACGAGATCCTGGGCACACGCGAGACCGGCGAGACCAGCGCCCACGATGACTACATCGACCATGCCGACCGCTCCGTTTCGCTGAGCGCAGCCTACGTTCCCCCGCCTCGCGCCATCGATGCACGCGGCTGCATCTAATCGTCGGCCCGGAACGTAATACTGCAAGTTGTCAACTCAGTTCCCCGGAGGCATCCGATGTCCAAACTTCACCCATCGCTTCGAGCCAGGCTCCCGTTCGTCATCGCGGGGTTCCTCTCGTTCCTCTTCTCGATCTGGCTGTACTTCGTGAAGGACGAGACGTCGGCGGGCATATTCGTCGGTCTCTGGGTCCCGTCGATCTACTCGTTGGCGACGCTCTTGCTGGCCCCGGTGGCCGAGGTCGCGCCGCGTGTCCGCAGCAAGGCGCGCTGATGAGCCAGACCGTGATCTTCAGCGTCGGAATCGTCGTCTTCGCGCTCACCATCTGGGGCGTGGTCATGGCCGGCGGCATATGGTTAGGCCAGCTGGATGACGCCAACCACCAGCGTGATTCGGACAAGAGCGACGGCGAACCAAGGACGACGTTCCCGTGACTGCACCCGTGATCGACCGCGGCACCCGCGCGTACGGGCCCAACACCTCTTCGCGGTTCGGAAAGTAGAGGGTCGCCATGGCGCGCTACGTCACGAAGATTCGCACGCCGTGGTCGATCACCGAGTCGTTCGACTACATGGCGGACCTTCGCAATTTCGCCCTCTGGGATCCGGGTGTGCGCCATGTGACACAAACCGTGGGCGACGCCGGCGGCGCAACGTCGGTGTTCGACGTGACCGTCGTCGGCGTGCCGAAGGACCTCAGGTTGACCTATCGCACCGTCGAGTATGACGCGCCGCATCATCTTCGCGTCGTGGCGAGGAGCCGGGTCTTCATCTCCGAAGACCGCATCGCAGTCACACCCGACGGCGACGGCAGCATCGTGGAATACGACGCCCAGCTCCGGTTCATCTGTTTCCTCGGCCCAGCCGACCTCGCGCTGCGCCCCTTCTTCAACCGAATCGCCGACCGCGCCGCCAAGGGACTCTGCGTCGCGATCAAGGGAACAAAAGTCTGATCCGATCAGCCGGATGACCTCGGCTCGACCCGCCAGAAGTCGACAGTTTCGCCGACGATCAGCTGGTCATGGTGGCGGCGCCCGCGTCCACGCCCATCGATCGCTCGTCGCAATAGACCGTCCCCCCGCTCCATTGCGGGTCCGTAGGCATTGGGTCGCTGAGTGCTCCGGGCCAGACGGCACTCGACCAACGCGTGGCGACCTCGGCGTGGCGAGACATCATGTCTGCAGACCTACGCATATCCGACAAGACTCGCCGTACCCACGCTGAACAGTCACGAGCATCTCGCAACAGTTCGCAAACCGTTCAGAAATCCGAGCCTGCCCACATACAAGAAGGCCATACGTGACCCAATCAGCGACACCGCAACGGAACTTCGGGAGCACCGAGTCCATCGCCTCTGGCGTCACCCCGGAGCGCCTGGCAGATCTACGCCGGTGGAACCTCGGCCTCACGGTCCTGCATGCCGCGCAGGCGGTACTGATCCTGGTGATGGCGAGCGACTTCGCCATCACCGTCACCTCCACCTACCCCCAAGGCCCGCCGGGCACGCGGCTGACCACACCCGAGGCGATCTTCGACGTCCGGATCGGCCCAGCCATCGCGGTGTTCTTGCTGTTGGCCGCGTTCGACCACTTCGCCACTGCCACCTTCGCCCGCCGCACCTACGAGGTCGGCCTCGGTCGAGGCATCAACCGGTTCCGATGGCTGGAGTACTCGCTCAGCGCCACCCTGATGCTGCTGTTGATCGCGTCCTACAGCGGCATCACCGACATCACCACCGTCGTGGCTATCGCCGGCGCGAACATCGCCATGATCCTGTTTGGCTGGCTACAGGAACGCATGAACCCACCCGGCCGGACATCGACGACGATGCTGCCGTTCTGGTTCGGCACCATCGCAGGCATCGCACCCTGGGTAGCGATCTGGGTCAACGTCATCGGTGCCGACACGGTGCCCGGCTTCGTCTACGGAATCGTCATCGCCGAACTGGTCTTCTTCTTCAGCTTCGGGCTGAATCAGTGGCTGCAATACCGAGGGATCGGTTGCTGGCGCGACTACGCCTTCGGCGAAAAGACGTATCTCGTCCTCAGCCTCGCGGCGAAGTCCGTGCTCGCCTGGCAGATCTACGGCGGGTCACTCGCCAACTGATGCCCATATGCGGGCCGGTAGGTCGCAACCTGGGGAGTGGTGGCGCCACGCCATGTGCTCGAAGTTCCCCACCACGTGGTGGCCGCAGGGAAACGTCGGCATGATCTGCTCGACATCACGCCACCACGCTCACCTCCGCGTGAGGCCCGGCCGGAGCAACCTGCCCGGCCTCGCGCCGGTCGGCTTTCCATCAAGCCAGGTCGGTTCTCCGGCGACCACCGTGGCCCGGAACCCGGCTGGTTCACGACGGAAGCGCCATGTCCCGAACGGGACATCCCACACGCGTTCCTCGGCACCGAGGCACAACTCATCCAAAGCGAAGATGCACAGGTCGCCGGCCATTCCCTCGGCAACCACCCCACGATCGCCGAGCCCGAAGAAGCCAGCCACGCGTCCGGTGAGCGCGTGCATCGCGTGCTCGAGAGAGACGAGACCGGCGTCCCGCACGTAGTGCGTGAGCAGATACAGGTGCTCACCAGCCGCTGCGAACAACTGGAGGTGTGCGCCGCTGTCGGTGATATTCGGCAACATCCGCGGTTCATGTAACGCGCGCACGATATCGGCCTCGTTATGACGCTCAGGCGACCCGGCGAGGAGCGAGCCGATCCCGTTCGCAAGTACCCACTCGGCAAGCGCATCCGACAAGTGCAGACCCGTCCGCTCGGAATAGTCGAGCAACGAAATGCCCAGCGGACCGGCGCCGCTCTCGGAGACCGCGAAGAACATCTCGTGGGGCCGATCAACGCGGGACATGCTGGAACGCGTCCGGGTGTCCCAGTCGTGACGGGCACGAGCGCGCCACTCGGGGTCGGCCAAGATGCGCAGCTTCTCCTCGGCGGGGCCGTTCAACACGTCGTTCCACGCAGGCACACGCTGGAACGCGATCGAGCGCTCGAAGCTGAAGAACGGCATCAGCGGCTTGAACGCCAGCATCGGCCACATGTCTGCGCCTTCGGCCTGCAGGCGGCGGAACAGCTCCCAGTACTCCGGACGGCGATCGTCGTCGGCAGAGTTGATCGGCAGGCCCGGCCACTGAACCCGAACCCTCGCGTCGCGCGCGATCGCGCCGAACCGGACCGCGTCGGCCATGTTGCGGTCGTGATCAGGGAAGAACGTGAGGATCTGCACCGTCGCAGGCTGGTGCTTCGCCACAACCGCGAACAGCGCTCGGTACTCTTTGTCGTCCGCGAAGAACCCGGGTACCGGCCGGAGCGTTCGGTCGCGGTCGAAGACGTTCATGCTGAGGCCGAGGGCGCCCGCGCGAAGCCCCTCGTCGAGCACGTGGCACATCCGCGCGACCTCGTCCTCGCTCGCTCCCCGCTCCCACGCTGCGTCGCCCATCACGAAGGTGCGCAACGCCAGGTGGCCCACGTAGCCGGCGAAGTGCACGGCCGCCGGACGAGCGCTCAGCGCCGCGGCGTACTCGCCCCAGGTCTGCCAGTTCCAAGGGATCAGGTCGCGGAAGGCCTCGGCTGGCAGGTCCTCGAGGAAGCACAACAGGTCGACGATCTCGTCTCGCTGGGTGCCGGCGAGCGGAGCGATCGAGTTGCCGCAGTTCCCGAACACCATCGACGTGTTGCCAGACGCGGGGAGCGGGTCGACATCCGGGTTCCACCACATGGCGCCGTCGAGATGGGTGTGCGTGTCGATCACGCCCGGGGCCACGGTGCACCCGTGTGCGTCGATTACCCGCTCGCCGTCAGGCGCGAGCGCCTGACCGATCTCAACGATCACCCCGTCGCGCACCCGCACGTCGGCCATGAAGGCCGGTGCACCAGTGCCATCGACGACCGAACCACCGACCACCAGCACATCGCCCACGAGAGCCCCCTATCCGTTACCGAGTGTAACGTAAGCAACCATGCGCTCGAGGTCAAGACCCAGCGGCCGTCCCCTCGACCCAGCCATTGACGTCGCGGTGTTGGACGCGACGCGTCGACTGCTCGTCGAGGTCGGCTACGCCGGCCTCACCTATGCGCTCGTCGCCGAGCGCGCCCGGTCAAGCCGACCGGCGCTGTATCGACGGTGGCCGTCGAAGGCACACCTCGTCTACGACGCGATCTTCCCGAGCACGTCCGACGAACCACCACCGGACGATCCGTCGTTCCGTAGCCACCTACGCGCGACGATCGGTCGTATCGACGCGTCGTACCGTCGCCCGGAGGCGCGCGAAGCCGTTCCGTTCCTTCTCGCCGAGATACGCGACCCGCAGCGCCGGAGCAGCATCGTCGACGATCTGCTCGCGCAAGCGCACCACGACTTCGCCGCACGCGTCGCGCAAGCCGTGCTCGAGGGCGAGCTCACGGCCGGCACCCGAGCCGACCTCCTCCTCGAGACCGTGCACGCCGCGGCGCTGCATCACGCGCTGGCACACGACGCGTACGACCCCACCTTCGCCGACCGACTCGCCACACTCGTGGTCGAGGGGGCACGGTCACACCCCTCGCCCGCCGAGCGCCAGCCCGAGGTCCGACCGGAACGCATCGCGAGAACGATGCGCGACCGCACCCTCACCACACGCGACGGAACCCGAATCGTCTACCGCACCGGCGGCCGTGGCGGACCGGCACTCGTCTTCGTGCACGGCTGGTGTTCCAACCTCACCCACTGGTCCGCGCAACTCCAGCACTTCGCGCCATCGCACCGGGTGCTCGCAGCCGACCGGCGCGGCCACGGACGGTCCGCGGCGCCTGCGCGCGGTTACACCGCGGCGCGACACGCCCAGGACCTCTGGCAGATTGTCGAGCGCGAGCGGTTGCGCGACATCGTGCTCATCGCCCACGCAGGCGGTGGACCCACTGCAGTCCACTTCGCGGATCGGCACCCCGGTCTCGTCCGCGGCATGGTGCTGGTCGACTCCAACATCAGTGGCCGCACCACGCTCGGTCGCCCGCACAGCGTCGATCGCAGCCCGCTCGGCCGACTGGTCGATCAGCTCACCGGACCCGACGCCCCGGCGCGCTTCGAAGCGATGTACCGAGGGTTCTTCGGCCCGCTCGCCGGGGCCGGCGGAGACGCGGCGGTTCGCGATGCGACGCGGGTGCCATTGCGCGTCGCTCGCGCCGACCTCGCAAGCCTCGCGGCCGACAGCGAGGGTGCGGCGCGTCGCTTCCAGCGACCGGTGCTCTGGCTCACCGCCGAGACCCCGGACGTTCGCGGTGTACGAGCTCTCTTCGCAGACGTGCACTTCGGGGTGGTCACCGGCTCTGGCCATTTCCCGCATCTCGAGGTGCCCGCGCAGGTGAACGCGATGATCGAGCGCCACCTCACGTTGCTAGAGGCCCGCAGCGCAGTTCCGTAGGCGCCGGACGACTCCCCCGATCAGGATCGACGTGAGCAGACGCGTCGATCAACAGATCTCCTCGAACGGCGCGGGATGCGCGTGCTCGATGCGGTCGATGATCTGCGTACGCAAGAAACCGGCCAGCCACCAGGCGTCGCCGTCGCCCAGCCACCGGAGCAACTCGGCGCCGAGGTCGGTGAGCTCGACCTGCCGACGATCGCTCGGCGGCGCGCCGGCCGCCGCGCCCCTCGACGCCACGGAGAAATGATGCTCGAGGCCGAGAATGCGGCGGAGATCGCGCGCGCTGCGACCTATCTCGTCGAACCGAGGACCCCCGAGGATCGCGGAGTAGTCCTGCTCGACCGCGTCGATGCCCGCGACGTAGTCATCGAGGACCTTGCGCCCCCGGCGCGTCGGCACGAACACCACGCCACGCCCGTCGCTCGAGTCTTCGCGACGCGCCACGTAGCGCAGCGCCTCGAGATCGTGGAGGACCGCACTGACAGCCTGGCGGCTCACTCGCTGGACCCGTGCCATATCGCTCGATCGTGCCCCGTCGGGGCCGATGTGGACCAGTACGAGGTTCTGCCCCCCGGTTATCCGACCATGCCCCGCCGACCGCATTGCGACGTGCAGCGAGCCCATCGCAGCCTCGGCCAGCGCAGAGACCGCCATGATCGACGT